>Ga0310691_10005695_pt1 | contig 13525 bp, 11 predicted proteins | sample 176DNAGHGlowgp2_FD_203887 | JGI IMG/M metagenome (GOLD analysis project Ga0310691, IMG submission 203887) | Sheep rumen microbial communities from Palmerston North, Manawatu-Wanganui, New Zealand - 1766 DNA GHGlow gp2 (v2) (version 2) | ecosystem: Host-associated > Mammals > Digestive system >... | reverse complement strand
TCATCAAGGGCATCCTGACCGACATGGTGCACTGCATCCAGGAGCAGATGCTCAACGGCATCCCCGTGAAGCTGGACGACCTGGCCATCTTCACCCCCAGCGTCATCAGCAAGCCCGCCGACAGCGTTGAGAAGTATGACCTGGGCACGCACATCAAGAGCGTGAAGATGACCGCTCGTGCCACTGGCAGCATGCGCAAGGCCATCCTCTCGAAGACCGCCCGCCTGGGCTACACCAGCCTGGCACAGCGCGTGAAGGCTGGCGAGCTCATCCTCAGCTCGACCAAAGGCGAGTACATCGAGGGCACCGGCACCAGCGGCGAGCCCACCGTGAACCCCTAACTTGATTTGAGATTTGAGATTTGAGATTTGAGATTTTTATATAGTCTTGAAGGCAAAACTAAAAACTCAAAACTCAAATCTCAACCCTCAAATAAAAACTCAAATCTATAAAACAAACCTCAAACCTCCGCTCGGCTATGCCGCTTTGCTCTGCAAAGAAATCTCAATTCTCAAATCAATAAAACATCTCAACCCTCAAATCAAACCTCAAATCTATAAACAAATCTCAAATCTCAAACCTCAAATCTCAAACCAATGAAAGGCAAATGGATTGAAACGCTGATAAGGGTTGTGATAGCGGCCCTCTCGGCAGCACTGACGGCGGTCACCACTACCTCGTGCATGGGCCACGGCCCCCTCTACTTCTGACGAATCTGGTCATTTCATGTTTTGTTATATCATTATTTAACCCAAATCGGTCATTAGACTGTTACGCGCTAACACGCTTTCTTTTTGTCATCTGCCCCGCCGCTTTTCGATTACAATGGAACCCCATTGCGCACTCAAAGCAGCAGGACATCTGTTCAAAAATAAAGGATGTTATCATCATAACGCTAATGACCGATTTGGGTTTAAAAAACCCGCCACGCTGTGAAGCGCGACGGGCTTTTTTTTCATCTGCATGCATTTACAATTGTACAATTTTACAATTTTACATTTTTACATTTTTACATTTTTACATTTTTACATTTTACATTTTGCACCGTGCAACCTTAAGGTTGCACGGTGCAAAATGTAATCGGTCGTGCTATTGCTGCCCGTGCGGCTGTGTGCCCCTTCCCCCGGGTCGCGGGCCGCGTCCCCAGCTGCGCATCATGTGGCGGTAGAAGCGCTCCTCGACCTGCAGGATGTCGTAGACGCGCGAGGCCGACAGCTGCTCAAGGAACCGCAGGTGGTAGGCCTGCTGGATGCGCTTCAGCTCCAGGTCTGTCTCGTCGCGCTCCTTGATGACCTTCAGGCAGCCCTGCTCGTCGGCAGGCTTGACGCGGGCCAGGTTGCGCTGCCGGTCGAAGAGGGCGCGCTGCTTCTCCTGCATCTCCCGATAGATGGGGAAGAAGGCTGCTGCCTCCTGGGGGGTGAGGTGGGCCTCGCGGGTGATGTATTCTTCAAACTGTGCCTGAAACACCTCGGGCGAGAAGCGTTGGGGTGACTGCTGGCCCTGGGGCTGGCCCTGGGCATGGGTGCTGAGTGTAAGCAGCAGCGTCAGACAGATGGTGATGATTCTTTTCATGTGTCAGGTGCGTGTCGGGTTGAAATTACAGGGTTAGGTGGGTGCGACGGTCTACATGTCGGCGAGCAGACAAGCGTAGATTTCCTGGTTGTCAATCATCGCATAGTCGGCCTCCTGGTTGATGTAGCTGTCGCTGTAGTAGGTATAGGTGGGTTCCGTCTGCGTGGCGGCAGCCATCTGTGGTGCCTGTATGGCAGGCTGCTCGTCCTTGCCGTTGAAGGTCAGGGCGGCGACGAACACGGCCACGAGGAGGCAGGCGGCGGCATAGAACCATGGGCGCAGGCGCTTGAGGGTGGCCTTCGGCCGTGGCTGTTCCACCTGGGGCTGTTCCGCCTGGGGCTGTTCCGCCTGGGGCTGCTGTGGAAGGTTGTCCATGACACGACGTGTCAGCTGCTCAAAGTAGCCTTCGGGCACTGTAAAGGGGTTGTGCTGCCCTAATTTGCTTTTCAAGTATTCTTCTTCGTTTATCATAGTTCGTTTCCTTTCTGTTGTTTTGACGGCTTAGTAGTGTGATGGTTTAATCGTGTCGGCGAAAAAATTCAGTAATTTTTTTCACTGCTATGTGGTAGGATGCCTTCAGCCCTCCCTCGCTGGTGCCGAGGATGGTGCTGATGTCGCTGTATTTCATCTCGTCGTAGTAGCGCAGCTGGAAGACGGTGCGTTGCACGTCGGGCAGTGTGGCGATGGCCTCCTGCAGCTGTGCCTCTGTCTCGTCGCCGTCGAAGTAGCGGTCGGCCAGCAGCTGGCTGGCCAGGCTGAGCGAGGCATCGTCGGTGCTCAGGGTGGGGTGGCTCTTCTGCCGCCGCATGAAGTCGAGTGCCTCGTTGATGGCGATGCGCGTCAGCCATGTCTGCAGGCGGGCGTCGCCCTTGAACGTGCCGATGCTGTTCCACGCCTTCATCAGGGCGTTCTGCACCACGTCGTCGGCGTCCTCGTGGACCAGGACGATGCGTCGCACCTGCCAGTAGAGCTGTTCGCTGTACTGTCGCACCATTGCTTCGAAGCCCCGACGCAGGGTGGCGGGGTCACGCAACAGGCTGATGAGTTGCTGGTCGTCGTAGGTTTCCAAGGGGGTGCTATGGTCAGTCGATGAAGGGCTTGAGGGCTTTCTGCAGTATCTTGTCGTAGCCGTAGGGGTCGCCCCATGTCTCCAGCTGCCCGGTCTGCGGGTTGGGGTAGAAGGTGAAGTAGTTGATGTTGACGGGAACCGCCGGCTCTACAGGGGTGTTGTTGATGAGGCGTATGGCCCCCGTGTGCGTCCTGCGATAGTCGCGGCCCTGTTCGGTCTGTGGTTGCAGGTCCATGGACAGTCGAATCTTGTCCATCGTCCATGCGTCGGCATCGTGCAGCACGAAGGCGGCGATGTCGATGGGGCGCTGCAGGCGTATGCATCCGTGCGAGATGGTGCGGTTGTCGCGGCTGAAGGCGCCTGGCGACGAGGTGTCGTGCAGGTAGACGGAGAAGCGGTTGGGGAAGCGGAAGATGATGCGTCCGAGCGAGTTGCCTGCCCCGCTGCGCTGTCTGACGGCATAGCGCCCGCTGGCCATCTCCGCCCGTGACAGGTTGGCGGGGTTGACGCGCTGTCCGCCAGCCCCCACGACGTAGTAGTTGCGACGGGCAAAGTAAGCCGAGTCACCGGCGTGTGCGCTGACCTCGCCACGGATGATGCTCTGTGGTATGCCCCATTCGGGGTTCACCTCGACGCGGTTGATGGCGCTGGTGAGCAGGGGTGACTTCGTCGACGGCTTGCCACAGCAGATGCGCATGTTGATGACGCTGTCAGGACCTATGGCCCACACCTGCTGCGCTGCAATGTTCACGAAGATGTGGCGTGGGGCCTGTTCGGGGTGCTGCTTGTCGCGCCATCTCAGGCGCTCCATGTTGCAAAGGGTGCGCTGACGGGCCTCGTCGCTGCTGTCGCTGGCCAGCTGCTCCTTCAGTCGGCGATAGACGTCGCCCTGCGGCTGTATGCTGTCCAGGAAGGCCAGCATGGTGTCCTTGTCGGTCAGCTGGCTCAGCGCATAGTGTATGAAGGCGCTGTCGGGCTGGTCAATGTCGATGTCGTAGTTGTTGGCGCCAAACAGCTTCTTGGGGTTGGTGAAGCCGAAGCGCTGCCCCACGACATAGCGCAGGTAGGCCCTTGTCAGGCCGTGCTCCAGGCTGGCCATCACCTGTGGGGCATTGTCCACGGAGTCAGGCTGGTGCATGGCTGTCAGCAGGCTGTCCATGCCGTTGTCGAGGAAGGTGGTGGTAGCGAAGCCCATCAGCTGGGCCTCGCTGCGCAGCAGGCTGTCGAGTGCAACGGCCATGGGAATGTCGGTGGGTGATGACATCCAGTACCACTGGGCATCATCGCCACCCTCGGCATAGTGGTTGCGACACTGCTCGTCAGCAAAGCCTGAGCCGGTGTCGGCAGCCAGCAGGGCTGCCATCTGTTGGCGAGCTCCGTCGTGCTGCTGCTGGTAGAACTGCTCCAGGCGTTGCGCTTCCAGCTCGGCAGCACTCTGTTCGGCGGTTTTCCCCTGACATGCTGTGATGTTGAGGGCTAAGGAGAGACCGGCAATATAGATTAGCGCACGGTAACCTTGCGCGCCACCTTGCCTATTTTCAGAATGTAGCACCCTTTGGGAAGATTTAGTTCAATACGCTGGGCGGGGCCCTCAATCCTATAGGTTGCCACGGCACGCCCTGTCAGTGACACCACCTCGAGGACCTGGCCTGCGGCTCCTTGCACGTTCACGCTGTTGCCATTGACTGTCAGCTGTGGCAGTTGTTCGTCAATCTGTTCGGCCACGCCAAGCTCCATCACCATGGGTGTGGCCTTGGTGGGCACGGTCACGGCAAACGTGGCGGCAAGGGCTAAAGATAAGAAGAAAAGTCTATTCATGCATGCTTGAGTTGTAATTACTGTGCAAAAATAGTGCTTTTTTCTCATACCGCCAAATAAAATGGCAAAAAAAATGTCAAGTGACGTCGATGATGTCCATTTCGTCAGTCAGATAGACGCGGTCGAAGACCTCCCTGGCCTGGCTGAGCAGGATGGACTCGTCGGCGTAGCGTGCGCTGTAGTGGCCGAGCAGGAGCTTGCCCACATGGGCATCGCGGGCCACGGTGGCAGCCTGGCGCGCCGTGGAGTGGTAGTATTTCTCGGCACCGTCGGCCTTGTCGTCGGCGTAGGTGCTCTCGTGGTAGAGGGTGTCTACGCCCATCACCGCCTGGTGCAGCTGGGGCATGTAGCGGGTGTCGGAACAGTAGGCGTAGCTGCGTGGCGCATCAGGTGGGGTGACCAGCTGCTCGTGCTTGACGACGGTGCCGTCGGGCAGCGTGTAGTCGTGGCCGGCCTTGATGTTGTTGATTTGCGAGGTCGGTATGCCGTACATGTCGATGGCTTCGCGGCGGATGTGCGGCAGTGTGGGCTTCTCGCGGAAGAGGAAACCGGCACAGGGCATGCGATGGTCGAGGGGGATGGTCTGGACGGTGAGCGAGTGGTCTTCGAAAATGATGGCCGACTGTGTGGTGTCGATGGGGTGGAACTCGACGCTGTAGCCGATGTCGTAGTTGAAGAACAGGTCGAGCTGTGCTTGGAGCATGGGCCCCAGGGCTGCGGGGGCATGGACGTGGAGCGTGGCGTGGCGGCCGAGTAGTCCGAAGGTGGAGATGAGGCCGATGAGGCCGAAGCAGTGGTCGCCGTGTATGTGGGATATGAAGATGTGGCCTAAGCGCTCAAACGAGAGCGACGAGCGCCTGAGCTGCAGCTGTGCTCCCTCGCCACAGTCTATCATGAAGAGCTTGCCGCGACACTCCACCACTTGCATGGATGAGAAATGGCGTGTGGTGGGCAAGGCGCTGCCGCAGCCAAGGATGTGAATACGGAAGGGGACCATGTGAGATGAGAGATGAGAGATGAGAGATGAGAGATGAGAGGGTTGCTACCAGTTAATCATGTAGGCGTCGTCGTCCTCGTCGTCGAAGGTGATGCCCAGGTCCTCTTCTGGCTCAGGCACGAAGCGGCCAAACTCGAAGGTCTCGTCCTCGTTGGCGTTTGACAGGTAGAGCGAGTCGGGCGTCACCCTGACGATGTCGTAGGTGTGGGTGGTGTAGATGTCGGTGTCGTCGTCGCGCGTTTCGACTATCTGCAGCTGTCCGTTGAAGATGCGCCATGACTTGTACACGATGTCGCCCTGCTGGCCGAAGCTCTCTGCGTCGCCGTTGTCCTTGATGACGATGCCGGAGGGGGTGCTGCCGTCATAGGGGCTGGGTATGACCCACTCGCCCAGCAGGCAGTCCTTGTTGATGACCATCAGTGCGCGGGTGCGGGTGGTGTCGGTGATGACACAGAGGTTGGAGCCCAGCTTGTAGTCGGGCATGACCTTGCCGGCCTTGCGGGCGTCATCGACATCGATGTAGACGGTGTCCTCGCTGTCGGTGATGAGCTGCAGGCGGGTGGCGGTTGAAGCGGAGCCGCAGATGCCGTAGATGGTGGTGTCGCGCACGACGGTGACGGTGGTGAGGTCCTCGAACTCGTAGTGGTTCGTCGGCTTGATGTTGCAGCTGGCCGTCAGGGCGATGATGGCAGCGGCTGAGATGGCAGCACTGATACTCTTCATGGTGTTATGCTTTAATTGATGGGTTTAACTGTTCTTCTCCTGCTGCTTGGCCTCCTGCCAGAGTTGCTCCATCTCGTCGAGTGACATCTCGGTGAGGGGCTTGCCGGCACGGATGCTGTGCTGTTCGATATAGTTGAAGCGCCTGATGAACTTGGCGTTGGTGCGCTCCAGGGCGTTGTCGGGGTTGAGCTTGTAGAGCCGGGCGGCGTTGATGACGGCAAAGAGGAAGTCGCCCAGCTCGTTGGTGCTGGCATCACGGTCGTCGCGCTCCAGCTCGGCCTGCAGCTCGTCCAGCTCCTCGCGCACCTTCGGCCACACGTCCTCGCGTCGCTGCCAGTCGAAGCCGACGTTACGTGCCTTGTCCTGTATGCGGTAGGCCTTGATGACCGAGGGCAGGGCACGTGGCACGCCGCCCAGCACGGTCTTGTTGCCGTCCTTCTCGCGCAGCTTGATTTGTTCCCAGTTCTGCAACACCTGTTCGGCGCCGTCGACCTTTGAGAACTCGCGTTCCTCCTGCGACTCGCCGTAAGGCAGCGGCCGGGGGTGGTCGGCCCCCACCTGTGAGGGATGGTACACATGCGGGTGGCGGAAGATGAGCTTGTCAGCCTGCTGGCGCAGCACGTCGTAGATGTCGAAGGCATCCTGCTCGGAGCCAATCTTGGCATAGAAGCACAGGTGCATCATCACGTCGCCCAGCTCCTTGAGGATGTCATGCTGGTCGCCGCGTGCCAGGGCATCGCATAGCTCGTAGGTCTCTTCGATGGTGTTGGGACGTAGGCTCTCGTTGGTCTGCTTGCGGTCCCAGGGGCATTTCTCGCGCAGCTCGTCGAGTACGTCAAGCAGTCGGCCGAAGGCCTCCATTTGTTCTTCGCGTGTATGCATGGTGTGTAATTTTTCGGCAAAGGTATGTAAAAAAAGTGAATCCGCCAAGCCTGACGCCTTTTTTTTCAGGTTGTCAGTCCCATCTCGCTGGCTTTCTGCATGAGCAGCTGCATCAGTGGCTCGCGCTCGTTCTCCACGCGGTTGTCCAGCACGGCGTCCTTCAGGCACTGCTTCAGCTGTCCCACCTGTGGCGACGGCTTGAGGTTGAAGAGCTGCATGATTTCGTTGCCGTCGATGACTGGCTGCAGCAGTCGCTTGTAGTCCTTCTCGACCAGGTCGGTCAGCTTCTCGCGGACCATGCGGAAATTCTCGAGGAAGATTTTTTTCTTCACCTCGTTCTTCGAGGTAATGTCGGCCTCGCAGAGCGTCATCAGGTCGTCGATGTCGTCGCCGGCATCGCTCAGCAGCCGTCGCACGGCTGAATCGGTCACCTCGTTGTCGGCAATGGCCTGCGGACGCATGTGCAGCTCGACGAGCTTCTCCACGTAGTGCATCTCCTGTCCCATGGGCAGCTTCATGCGCTGGAACAGGGGCTTGACCATTTTCATGCCTACATAGTTATGGTTATGGAAGGTCCACCCCGCGGCGGCGTCCCATCGCTTCGTCTTCGGCTTGCCTACGTCGTGCAGCAGGGCCGCCCAGCGCAGCCACAGACCGGCACCGTGGGCCGCCACGTTCTCCAACACCTCGAGGGTGTGATAGAAGTTGTTCTTGTGGGCCCGTCCGTCCTTCTTCTCCACGATGTCGAGCGCGGCCAGCTCGGGCATGATGATGTTGAGCAGCCCTGAGCGCTGCAGGTCGACGAAGCCCTTGCTGGGGTGGGGTGACATGATGATTTTGTTCAGCTCGACGTTGATGCGCTCCATGCTGACAATCCTGATGCGCTCGGCCATGAGCTCCAGTCCGTCGAAGGTGGCATCCTCTATCTGGAAGTTCAGCTGTGTGGCAAAACGTATGCAGCGCATCATGCGCAGCGGGTCGTCGCTGAAAGTCACCTCGGGGTCGAGGGGTGTGGCGATGATGCCGTCCTCGAGGTCAGCAAGCCCGTTGAAAGGGTCTACGAGCTGTCCGAAGCTGCTGCTGTTCAGGCAGATGGCCATGGCGTTGATGGTGAAGTCGCGCCGGTTCTGGTCGTCCTCGAGTGTGCCGTCCTCAACGATGGGCTTGCGCGAGTCGTGGCTGTAGCTCTCGCGGCGTGCGCCCACGAACTCCACTTCTAACGGATAGTGTAGAGTGTTGAGTGTAGAGTTTGCTACCGCACCGTTGGGAACGCCTGATGCGGTAGCAAACTCTACACTCTTCGTTCTAAACTGTTCTCTGATGGTGACCTGTGCCGTTCCGAAGTTGCGGAACACGCTGAGGTGAGCCTTTCGCCCCAGTCGTTGCTTCAGTCGTGTGGCCACTTCGATGCCGCTGCCCACGACGACGACGTCGATGTCGTTGCTGGGCCGTTCCAAGAAGATGTCGCGCACATAGCCACCCACGACGTAGCAGTCCACGCCCATGTCGTCGGCCACTTCGCCTATAAGGCGAAAAATGGGCTGGTCGAGAATGTCGGCCAGCTCCTTGTCGCTGTATAGTTTCATCGCGGCTGTATTAGTCGTTCAGTTCCACTACGTAAGTCTTTTTCTTGCCTGAGGGGTAGATGCCCTTGATGATAAGCGTGGGGTCGTTTGACACGCTCACCTCCTTGACGATGTTGTCAAAATCCTCGATGGTGCTTATCGGCTGGTCGTTGACCTGTCGGATGACGAAGCCCCGCTCTATGCCGGCATCCTTCAGCTTGCCGCCCTTGACCTTGATGACTTCCAGTCCGTACTGTATGTCGAGCTGCTCCTTCTGCTGCTGTGTCAGCTCGCGGAAGTCGGCGCCGAGCACGTCAATGTCAGCATTCTTCACCACCTGGGTGTTGCCCTGTTCGTTGCGCAGCGTCAGCGTCTTGGTGTACTTCTTCTTGTCGCGCAGGTAGACGATGGTCACCTTCTCGCCGGGCCGTTTCTGTGCGATGAGGCCTGTCAGGTCGCCGAACTTCGTCACCTTCTGGCCGTCCATCTCTATGATGACGTCGCCCTTCTGCAGACCTGCATCCTGGGCAGCGCTCTCTTCCACGACCTTGTCAACGTAGATGCCCTCCATGGTGCCCATGTCCACCTCGCGGCCTTCCTCCTTCTCCTTGTCCACATAGTTCTTCACGTCGGTGCCCATGATGCCGAGGATGGCGCGCTGCACGGTGCCATACTCCCTGATGTCGTCCACCACCTTGTTCATCATCGCCGTGGGGATGGCAAATCCATAGCCACTGTAGCTGCCCGTCTGCGAGTAGAGCATGGCGTTGATGCCGACGAGCTGTCCGTTGGTGTTCACCAGTGCACCACCTGAGTTACCTGCGTTGATGGCGGCATCGGTCTGTATGAAGCTCTCCACACCGTTGGCACCCAGCGTGCGTGCCTTGGCCGAGATGATGCCTGCCGTCACGGTGTTGTTCAGTCCTAAGGGGTTGCCTATGGCCAGCACCCACTCGCCAACCTTCACCTGGTCGCTGTTGGCAATCTCGATGGCGGGCAGGTTGCGTCCGTCAATCTTAATCAGGGCCAGGTCGGTGGTCTTGTCCGTGCCAATGACGCGTGCCGAGTATTCTTTGTTGTCTGACAGAGTGACAGTCAGTTCGTCGGCACCCTCCACCACGTGGTTGTTTGTCACGATGTAGCCGTCACTGCGAATGATGACGCCACTGCCTGCAGCTGTGCGCTTCGGGGTCTGCACCTGGCGACGCCGTGTGCCACCGTTGCCCTGTCCGCGGCCGAAGAAACCGCCGAAGGGGTCGCTGAAGAAGTCCTCGAAGGGGTCGCTGTACTCAACGGTCTGCACCTTCGAGTTCTGTGTGTTCTTGATATATACCACTGAGGGCAGGGCCTTCTCGGCAGCGTAGGTCAAGTCCACGGGCTGAGCCACGGGAACGGCCTGGACATCGGTCATCGACAGCGTCTCAGGAGCGGTTACGGGCATGGGGTGTGTAGCGGCATTGGTGCTGGTGAAGGCAGCAATGGCGAAAACGATAGCAGCGAAACTGGTGCCAGGGACCAGATAGTTAAAAAGCTTTTTCATGTTCATATTGTTTTTGTTAATATTCGTTTCTATGACTGAAAACAACACTGCAAATATAATGGCAAAAAATGGGAAACTGACAATTTGTCTCATTCTTTTCCGCCAATTTAACATTTCGCCTTTTCTCTTTAAACTCCTTTTGCGGCTCACCGCCTTTATTTTACATTCGTAAACGTTAGACCCTCGCGTTAAAAGCCGTTAACCATGTCGTACCCTCGCACCACCGCACCTACGAATCGTCCCTGGGAACTTACTCTGCGACTCTGCGCGAGAATAGAGAGCTTCAGAAACTTGAATGATTCGGTTCTTTTGAGAATGAGTAGGGGGCAGCCTCGGGGCTGATGCCACGCTGACGGTTGGGCGCTGACTGCATGGTGTAGACAATGGTGCCACCCTGCATGAGCACGTCATGGTCAAGATAGTTGCGGTCGTATGGCTGACCGTTGAGCTCCATGCTTCCGATGTAGCGGTTGGCATCCGAGTTGCCACGGGCCTGGATGGTGAGCGTCCGGCCCTGCTGCAGGTGAAGGGTCATCTCAGGGAAGTAAGGCGTGCCCAGCGCATACTGGCCGCTGCCGGGACAGACGGGGTAGAAGCCCATGGCCGAGAACACATACCAGGCTGAGGTCTGACCGTTGTCCTCGTCGCCGCAGTAGCCATCGGGCTGCGCGGTATAGAGACGGTCCATGGCCTCACGAACCCAGTACTGAGCCTTCCACGGCTGCGCTGCCCAGTCGTACAGGTAGATCATGTGCTGGATGGGCTGGTTGCCGTGGGCGTAGTTGCCCATGCCCATGATCTGCATCTCGCGTATCTCATGGATGACACCGCCGTAGTAGCTCTCGTCGAAGAGCGGCGGCACGTTGAACACCGAGTCGAGCATCTGCACGAAGACCTCGTTGCCACCCATGAGACGGATGAGCCCCTCGGGGTCGTGGAACACCGACCACGTGTAGTGCCAGGCATTGCCCTCGGTGAAGGCATCGCCCCACTTCAGCGGCGAGAAGGGCGACTGGAAGGTGCCGTCGTCGTTGCGGCCACGCATCAGGCGCGTCTCAGGGTCGAACACGTTCTGGTAGTTCATGGCATGGTCGCGGAAGGGCTTCAGCTCCTTCTTCGACTTGCCCAGCGCCTTGCCCAGCTGGTAGATGCACCAGTCGTCATAGGCATATTCCAGGGTGCGTGCCACGTTCTCGTTAATGCCGACATTGTAGGGCACATAGCCCAGACGGTTGTAATAGTCATAGCCCAGACGGCCCGTAGACGACACACTGGGGTGGACGGCATTGGCACCATGCACCACCGCCTGCCAAAGGGTCTCGATGTCGTAAGAAGGTGTGATGAGCTTCAAGTAGGCATCGGCCACCACCGAGGCTGAGTTGTTGCCCACCATGCAGCCGCGATGGCCGGGACTGGCCCACTCAGGCAGGAAACCGCTCTCCTTGTAGCAGTTGACCAAGCCCTCCTGCATCTTCACGCTCATCTCAGGGTAGAGCAGGTTGAGCAGGGGGAAGAGCGAGCGGAAGGTGTCCCAGAATCCTGTGTCGGTGAAGTAATAGCCCGGACACACCTCGCCGGTGTGTGGGCTGTAGTGCACCGGCTTGCCGTCGGCACCGAACTCATAGAACGAGCGGGGAAAGAGCACGGAACGGTAGAGGCAGCTGTAGAAGGTGCGCAAGTGGTCGATGTCCTGACTGTTCACCTCGACACGCCCCAGCACGTCGTTCCAGCGCTGGCGCCCGTCGGCACACACCTGGTCGAAGGAACGACCGTCCACTTCCTGCAGGTTACGCCACGCCTGTTCCTCGCTGATGAACGACGAAGCCACGCGGACGGTGACCTGCTGCCCCTTCTTCGTGGGAAAGCCCACCATGGCCAGCACATGGTCACCCTCGGCTGCGCTGCCCGCGAACTGCTTGCCATCCTTCTGTATGCCCCAGAACTGGAACTGGGTGTCAAACTGGAGTACGAAGTAGTTGCGGAAGTTGTCTGGCACACCGCCGCTGTTGCGGGTGGTGTAGCCCGTGATGGTGCGCTTGTTGACATCGTACTTGATGGCTGAGCCTTTGTCGAAGGCGTCGACGACAATGCGCGAGATGCCATTGGTGCTTTCTGGAAACGTGAAGCGCATGACGGCGGCACGCTCCGTGGGTGCAATCTCGGCCCACACGTCATAGTCGGCCAGATATACCTTATAATAATACGCGCGCGCGTCTTCAGTCTTGTGCGAGAACCAGCTGGCACGCTTCTCCTCGTCAAAGATGAGGTCGGGCGTCGGGTTGGCCACGCGGTCCACCACAGGCATGATGGAGAACTGTCCGTAGTCGTTGATCCATGGTGACGGCTGGTGGGTCTGCTTGAAGCCGCGAATCTTGTCCTCGGTGTAGACATACTGCCAGCCATCGCCCATCTTGCCCGTCTGCGGCGTCCAGAAATTCATGCCCCACGGCAGGGCAATGGCGGGGTAGGTGTTGCCCGTGGAGAGCGAGTGCTTGGACAGCGTGCCAACGAGAGGCGACACGTAGTCGACGGGTGAGGCTTCGGGAGCCAGCTTGTCGACCAGCACACGCATCCAGTGACCGCCGATGACGCTGCGCGCCTTGAAGCCCACCATCAAGCCAGTCTTGGTGTCATACCAGTCGCTCGTGGGCACGCGGCTCTCCGTCTCGTTCATATAGTCGTAGAGCGGGCCGACGAACTTCATGAAGGTCTTCTTGTCGCTGCTCATGGCTGCCGTCCACATAATCCAGTCGCTCTTGGTGTAGTCGCGTCGGATGTCCAGGGGCAGGCCATATTTGTTCTGCTTGGTCAGGTAGTATTTTATCTCGCGGTCCATGGCACCGTTGGGGAAGAGGTTCAGTCCCCACAGCTTGTCCCACACCATGTTGTACTTCTGACTCCATGTGTCCTTGCGGTCGAAGGCCAGACGATAGTGGTCGCCTTCGCGGGCATCCTGCTCCCACTTCACGGCCATCTCGCGTGCGCGGTTCATATATTTGTCATACACTTCGTCCAGTCCCTTCTGCTGTGCCATCAGTGCATAGCCGGCCACACCCATGATGGCCTTGATGCTCAGGTTGGCGTTGTGGGCCCAGTGCCCGGCAAAGTCGTCGGTGCAGAGCTGGTTCGAGGGGTCTTGTCCGTTCTCCGACAGATAGTCAGCCCAGGTGGTGATGATGTCCCAGTACTTGTCCACATAGCTGGTGTTGCCGTCTATGCGGCAGAGCATGGCAGCCAGGGTAATCATGTTGCCGGCCTCCTCCAGCGGCATGTCGCCACCGTACACCTGGTGGTTAGCCTTGGGATACTGTCCCAGGTCGTGGGCGGCGAAAGGCTTGGTCCAGCGGCCAGTATAGCTG
>Ga0310691_10005693_pt1 | contig 13532 bp, 8 predicted proteins | sample 176DNAGHGlowgp2_FD_203887 | JGI IMG/M metagenome (GOLD analysis project Ga0310691, IMG submission 203887) | Sheep rumen microbial communities from Palmerston North, Manawatu-Wanganui, New Zealand - 1766 DNA GHGlow gp2 (v2) (version 2) | ecosystem: Host-associated > Mammals > Digestive system >... | reverse complement strand
CGGTAGAACGGCATCGGGGTCATCGGCGGCTCGCCGTCGACGCGCAGGCAGTCCCAGAGCCCGGCGTTCCAGTGCACGACCGCGGCGTCGCCGCCCCACTTCCCGGCGTCCTTCCAGTTTCCGACGAAGCGCAGGAGGTATTGCGCGAAGCGGGAGTTTTCCGGCGGGAAGAAGACCTGCGTCCGGCCGCGGAGCGCGTCGCGGACGTATTCCTGGTATCCGAGGCGGATGGAGTCGCCGAGCAGGACGGTTTTCGGCAGGGCGGAACCGCCGGCCGGCGGTTCTTCCGCGGGCGTTCCGGACGCCGTTCCGAGAAGGTTCCAGTCGGTGTCCGCCGCGTCCGCGGCGTTGGCGGGGAGGGTGGGGGAGTCCATGTCGTTTCCGGATGTTGCGGGACGGCGGATCAGTCCTCCTCGCCGAGGGCGACGGACTGCGGCACCACGGTCTTGCGGTCGTAGCAGGCGAAGGCGCCGTCCACGAGCGCGCGTTCCGGCTTCGGCGTGAAGAGCGACACGACCGGGACGATGACGAGTCCCGCGAGCATCGCGATCGCGCCGGCGTGGATCGGGTTCATCGCCGTTCCCTCCCAGAGCACGGGTTTCCAGCCGAAGACGTTCGAGACCGTGAGCGCGATCGCGAAGGCGAAGCACGCCCAGACCGACGCCTTCGTCACGCGCCGGCTGTAGAGCGCGTACAGGAACGGCGCGAGGAACGACCCCGCCATCGCGCCCCACGAGACGCCCATCATCTGCGCGATGAACGCGATCGGGCTCGTGCTCTTGTACTGCACGAGCGCGATCGCGGCGCTGATCGCGATGAAGACGACGAGCAGGACGCGCATGCAGAGCACCTGCGCCTTCGGTTTCATGTCCTTCACCACGGTGCCGCGGATGAAATCGATCGTCAGGGTCGAGCTGGACGTCATGACGAGCGACGAGAGCGTGGACATCGACGCCGAGAGCACGAGCACCACGACGAGCGCCATGAGCAGCCCGTCCGGCGAAATCGCGGTTTCCAGCATCTTCGGCACGACGGCGTCGAAGCCGCCGGCGGGATTGCCGTCCGGCGCGACGCCGATTTCGGCCGCGAACAGCCGCCCGAAGCCGCCGAGGAAGTAGCAGCCGCCGGCGACGACGAACGCGAACACCGTCGAAATGAGCGTGCCTTTCTTGATCGCCCCCTCGTCCTTGATCGCGTAGAACTTCTGGACCATCTGCGGCAGGCCCCACGTGCCGAGCGAGGTGAGGACCACGACGAAGAGGAGGTTGAGCGGGTCCGGGCCGAGGAAGGACGCGAAGACGCCGGGCACGTCGCCGTTCGGAATCGTGGCGGTCTCCCGCGCGAGCCCGGCCGTCGCGGCCATGAGACCGCCTTTGCTGCCGAGCACGGCGAGGATCGTCGCGGAGATGCCGAAGAGCATCACGACGCCCTGGATGAAGTCGTTGATCGCCGTCGCGAGATAGCCTCCGGCGATGACGTACACCGCCGTGAGGAGCGACATCACGAGGATGCACCAGGCGTAGTCGATGCCGAAGGCCATCACGAAGAGGCGCGAGAGGCCGTTGTAGAGGGAGGCGGTGTAGGGGATGAGGAAGACGAAGATGATCGCCGACGCGGCGAGCTTGAGGGCGGGCGACCCGAAGCGCTTCGCGAAGAAGTCCGGCATCGTGGCGGAGTCGAGGTGCTGCGTCATGATCCGGGTCCGGCGCCCGAGCACGGCCCACGCCAGAAGCGAGCCGATCACCGCGTTGCCGATGCCGGCCCACGTCGCGGAAATGCCGTAGCGCCAGCCGAACTGCCCGGCGTAGCCGACGAACACGACGGCCGAAAAATAGCTCGTGCCGTACGCGAACGCGGTGAGCCACGGGCCGACCGACCGGCCTCCGAGGACGAATCCGTCGACGCTGGCGGCCTTGCGGCGGCACCAGAAGCCGATGGCGACGAGCAGAACGAAATAGGCGGCGAGAATTGCGAGTTTCATCGTGGGGAAAGCGCCTTCCGGCGCGTCGGTTTCCGTCCGGCGCATCCGCCCGGCTCCCGCCGCGCCCGTGCGCCGACCGGCCCCGTAGCATACCAAAAATCCGGCGATCGGTCCGCGCGCCCCCCCCTTTTGCGGTCGCAAGCGGCGGAGAAAACCTCCTACTCCGCCGCGCCGGCGTCCGAGAACCCGACCCGGAAGAAACGGCTTCCGTCTTCGGGCTCGATTTCCAGCTCCACCATGACGGCGTCGCGTTTCGCCTTCACGGAGACGCCGCCGGTCATGGGCTCCGCGCGGTCGAGACCGTCCGGGGTTTCGGCGCCGCGCACGCGGATCATGCCGTCCGCGACGTCCGCGGCCGTTCCTTCTTCCAGTTCCGCGAAGGCGGCGAGCGTCCACGTGTTTCCCGGCCCTTTCCGGAAGGAACCGATCGTCGCGCGTCCTTCCGCCGGGAACTTCGCGGCGCCGCCGTTCGCGTACGAACCCGCCATTTCGCCCACGGCGCCCATGTTGCGGAAGACGACGGCCGAAGGCACGACCGGCCCCGTTCCGGCCTCGACGGCGTCCAGGCCGGAAACGAGCGCCGTTCCGTCGATCCGGACCGTCGCTTCGGAAAACGCCTTTTCGTTGGAGATTTCGATTTCGACGTCGTGCCAACCGCCGCCCTTCGCCACGTTTTCGGGGCGGGGCAGTTCCAGCCAGGCGGAACCGCCCCCGCGACAGACCAGGAAGCGATCCCCGTCCTGCGGCCCGTCTTCCCATTCTTCCGGCACGTAGAGGGACAGGTACACGCCGGGTTCGGCCGGAACGGCCGGGCGGCTGGAAGAACCGTGGAAATGCATGGTCGCGGAAAAGACCGCCGTTTTCGGGGTTCCCGGCGGTTTCCCGGAAGCGAACCGCAGTTCCGCGCCCTCCGTGTTCACTTGCAGGATCTTGTTTCGGGCGGCCTCCGGGCGGTAGAAGTCCTGGAACCCGAAACTGGGGGTGTTTGTCGTGGACACGACGCGGGACGAATCATATTCTTCGGACGCGCTGAAAGAGCCGGGCAGCGTGCCTTCCGGAACGTCTTCGAACGAGACGGGGCCGAACCAGTTCCCCGACCCTTCTCCGGACTCTTCCCCGGGCGCGGCCAGCGCGAGTCCCACGACGGTCGGATCCAACTGCAGGACGAAGCCCAGCAATTTCCCCGTCGCGGACGGAATCGCGCCCGCGGCTTCGCCCGTCAAGACGGCGATTCCCGCGATGGTTGCAAATGTCTTCATGGTCTTTTTCTCCAGTCGCTTCACGACAATGCGGTGATTTGTTCTTCTTTCGCCTCGTGAGCCTTCCTCCAGGCGAGGGGCGGTGCAGGGCTTGGGCACACGATAGCGGAAACGGGGGGCGACGTCAATCGGAAATGATGGAATCGTGATATTTTTGAATCGAAAATCGCGATCCCGCGACGCTCGAAAGCGTCGCGCCGCCGACAATCCCCGCAAGCGCGCTGCTGCGCGGTCTTTCCTCCCGGACGGCGTTTTTTTGATAGAATCGGAGCCCCGCACGGCCGGAGACGCCCGAATGGCGAAAACGGCAGGACGACCGAAAGCGCCCGTGCGGCGGAAATGCAATGAACGACGGAACCTCCAACATGGAAAAGACTCTCAACGCGGCGGGGCCGGACCATCTGGCCGGCGAGCCGAACTACGACGAAAACGCGGTCCCTCCGTACGAGTTGCCCGAACTGATGCGGTTCGCGGACGGAAGGCCCGTGCGCACGGCGGCCGAATGGCCGGCGCGGAGGCGCGAAATGCTCGACGTCTTCGCCCGCGAGATGTACGGTCGGGAGCCGCCTCCGCCGGACGCCCTGGAGATCGAACTCGTCGAGGAGGGGCCGACCGCGGCGGGTCTCGGCATCCGCCGCCAGTACCGGACGTGGTTCCGCGCCGACCGGTCCGGTCCGTGGCTCGACTGGCTTGTCGTCCTGCCCAACCGCGTCCGGGACGGGAAGCCCGCGATGCGCGACGGCCGCGTCGTCTGCGAGAACGCCGCGCCGGTCCCCGTGACGCTTTTCCTCAACTACCGCGGCAACCACGCCCTGCTCGACGATCCGGAGACCGTCGTGCCTTCCAACGTCTGGGCGCACTTTCCGGAATCCCGGGCCGACGGGTCGTTCGCCCTGCGCCCGGAGATGCGCGGATGCGAGCGGGACACGCGTTTCCGCTACGCTTTCCCGCTGGAGGAATTCCTGGCGCGCGGCGTCGCCGTCATGAGCTGCTGCTACGCCCAGATTTCGCCCGACGTCGAAGTGGCATCCGGCGATCCGCTCGCCCTGTACTGGAGCGGCGTCTTCGATCTCTGGGGCGCGCGCGACGGAACGCGCGACGACAACCCGACGGCGCTCGGCGCATGGGCGTGGGCGCTCTCGCGCGGCCTCGATCTGGCGGAAAGGATTCCGGAAATCGACGCGTCCCGTCCGCTCGTCACGGGCTGCTCGCGCCTCGGCAAGGCGGCGCTCCTCGCCGCCGCGCGCGACGAGCGCTTCGCCGTCTGCGCGCCGTGCCAGACGGGCGGCGGCGGCGCGCCGCTCGCGAAGCGGTTCTTCGGGGAAAACGTCTCCACGGAAATGCGGATGTTCCCGCACTGGTACTGCGGGGCCTACGGCAAATACGCCGGCAACGAGGGCGCGATGCCGTTCGACCAGCACTGGCTCCTCGCCTGCGTCGCCCCGCGCGCGCTTCTCGTCGAAGGGTTCGGAAATCCCTGGTTCGACGCGAAGGGCGAGTTTCTCTCCTGCCGCGCCGCTTCGCCCGCTTGGGAACTTTTCGGCGCGCCGGGCCTGCCTCCGGGAGATTTCCCGGAGCCGTACGACCTTTCGCGCGTGGGACCGCGTCTCGGCTACGTCCGCCGCGGCGGCGACCACGGCCTCTCCGCCCTCGACTGGCGCTGGGCGCTCGAGTTCGCCGCCGGCCGGCTCGGCGTCCGCTAGCGGCGCATCAGCGGACGACGAGGACGAAGGGGGTGATCGGGCTCAGGTACACGGCGGTGGCCGCGAAAAGGGCGCAGCATACGGTGAGGATGGATGATGCGAAGGGGTTCTTCATGGGTGTCCTCCGTTCGTGCCTTGGTGGTTATCGTGCGTCGAAATCGATGCCGCCGGACTGCGTTCCGGCGAAGTCGGCGAGGAAGCGGCGCCAGCCGTCGGGGCCGCCGGTTCCGGCTGCAGCGACCATCCAGACGGTGCCGCGCGGTTCCCAGCGCGCGCCGGGGGCGAGGTGCGTGTCTCCCTTTGGCGAAAACACGGCGTCTGGGTGCGGCGCGCCATCGCCGGAAATCCAGTAGATGAAATCCCTCACCGTGGCCGCGTAGGTCGCCGCGCCGCACCAGGCGCCGTCGGCGGAACGGATCCACACGCCGGACGACGGCGCCTTCCAGACGTTCTGCGGCGCGCGGTAGCCGCCATTGGCCCAGTCGCCCGACCACGGCGCATACTGGCGGAAGAAAGCCTTGATGTCGGTGAACTCCTCTTCGCCGATGTTTTCGACGCTCACCATGTTCGCGCCGAACCACGGACGGTCGCCGAACGGCACGATGTCGCAGACGACGCGGAAGGCGCGACGCGCGGAGCCGCCGACGCCGGAGACGCGCAGCGCCCCGCGCGCCTCATCCCACTCGGCGCTTTCCACGCGGTCGATGTCGCAGTATTCGCCATTGAAGACCATGAGCGTGAAGCGGCCGCAGTCGAGGCCGCGAGCCACCACCGAATCGAACACATTTTTCGAGCCCACGCGGCCTTTCAGCACAAGCCCGGCGGGGGTGGTGATGGCGTATTCCCCAGACTGCCGTCCGGGGCATAGGACAGAGGGGGTGGCGGACGATGAAGCGCAGTTCTTGAAATCGGGAAACAGCGCCATTTTTTCCTGCGCGGCGCGATCGACGGGGCGCGCTTCCGGCATTTGCCCTGCGGCGTGGAGCGCCTCCGCCTGCGCGTTGACGCGGGCGAACATCTCCGTGATTTCGCGGTAGGGCTCGCCGCGCTCATTCACGAGGCCGTAGTTGCTGTCCTCCGGAAACTTTTTGCTGATGCCGAGCGCGGGCTCGTCCACCCACATGAAGTAGTCGTAGCCGACCATGAAGGGCAGGGCGAGGAGCGTCCGGGCGAAAAGTTCCGTCGCCTGCGTCCGCTCCGCCTGCGTCTGGAAGCGCTGGCCGGCGCCGGCGGAGGACGGGACGCCGCCGTCGAGCGCCGGAAAGCTCCACTCCGTGATGATCATCGGCTTCTTCGCCCAGCGGTAGCGCAGCGCGTAGGCGTCCGCCGCCCGGATGCCGTTGCGCTTGGAGAAATAGACGACGTTTTCGTCGAGGTCCGCCCACGGATAATTGTTGAATGTGAGAATGTCGCAGATCTTTCCCGCCTCCTCCCAGACGACCTGGTGCGCCGAGGCGAGGCCAGCGAAGCGGGCGCCAAGAAGCAGGTGGTTCGGGTCGTGGCGGCGGACGGCGGCCGCGATGACCTCAAAGTAGCGGCGCGCCGCGAGGCGCAGAAATTCCGTCTTCGTCTCCTCCGGCACGATCGCCCCGGCATCGGCGACGCCGCGCTCCGCGAGAAAGGCGTCGAGCGCCTGGCGGGCCGGATGCGACGGCGGCTTGCGCGCGACGGCGTCGAACATTCCCGTGGCGGGGGCGCCACGTGCGCCCCAGGACAGCTCGTTGTCGAAGAAGTAGCCGAGGATCGAGGCGTCGTCGCGCTGCGGGGCGCACAGCTTTGCGGCGCGCTCGTCGCAGAACGCGGCGAAGTCCGGATGGAAGACGTTCGGGAAGGCCGAGCCGGGGATTCCCTCGAACTTGCTGATTTCGCGGTCGCCGCCCTTTCCGCAGAACGCCTGCCCGACGCCAAGAAACTCGATGTGGACGAGCCCGCGCCCGCGCAGTTCCTTCGCGCAGCCGGCTCCAAGCGCGTTGAAGCCCCATGCGCCAAGGCGAGAAAGCGTCTCCTCCTCCCATGCCGCCTTGTCGCCGCCGAAGCGCTTTTCGTTCTCCTCTCCGTAGGGGTAGACGCCGAGCGCCTCGCACCAGTGGCCGTTCCAGCTCACGTGGTCGATGCCGCGCAGGAAGACGTCGCGTCCGTCCGGAGCGACGATCCACCAGCGGCCGGCGCCGTCCTGGCGCACGCCGTAAAAACCGGGGGCGGCGCTCTCCGCCGCCGTCGCGGCGGCGGAGAGCGCCAGCGCAAGGGCGAAAAGGCGGAAAGAGAAATTTTTCGCGTTCATGTCTGGAGGTCCTGCGGGTCCGGAACGGCGTTTCCGATCCGGGAAAGAACGGATCCGCCTCGGGACAGGGAACATCTTACTCTTTCCGAATGGAAAAAACATCCTTTTCGTGAAACAACCAACATCCCTTTTGTGAACGTTCCCGCTTGCCTCCGGCGAAACCGCCTCGACAAGTGCGCCGGTTCCGCGGACGGCGGTGGCGGCCGGGGCGGCGGACGCGCGCCTTCCGCCGCGGGTGTGGTATCCTTGGCGGCATGAAGAAACCGTTTTTTCCGTCCGTCGCGGCCGTCGCCGCCGCGCTCGGGTTCGCGGCCGGGTGCGCGAGTTCCGGACCGCGGCGCGCAGTTCCGTCCCCGGAACCGGACGTTTCGCCCGAAGAGGCGCGCGAGGCCGCGCTCGGCGCGCTCGCCGGCGTCACGGCGGAGCGCTTCCCGGATGCCGATTCGGCCGCCGTCTTCCAGTGGGAGGAGACGCGGTACGAGGCGGACGGCACGTACGTGACGACGTGGACGTCGATCGACAAGATCCTCACCGACCGCGGGCTCGAGAAAAACCGTTCGGTTTCTCTCTGGAACAACGATTTCTACGGCTCGATCACGGTGCTCGTCGCGCGGGTGCGCTCGCCCGACGGCACGGTGCGCGACGTGGACCTCGCCGAAAACCTCGCCGAGGCCGTGGACACGAGCTCGCTTTCGAGCAACATCCACGACCCGAACGACAAGACCTGGACGCTCGCCTTTCCCGGACTCGAAGTCGGCGACGCGGTCGAAACCACGGTGCGCCGCACGGTCCGCAAGGCGCGCTGCGAAGGCGTGTACGCCGACTGGCTCTCCTTCGAGCAGACCGGACCGGTGCTGTGGCAGGGGGTCCGCATCGACGGCCCGGCGGAGCGTCCGCTCCGCTCCCGCGCGTTCCGGGACCCGGGTCCGGTGGCGCTCTCGCACCGCGCCGCCACGAACGCCGCGACGGGCCGCATCTCGGAAACGTGGGTCGCGCGCGACACGCCGCGCTATTTCTCCGAGCCGGACATGCCCCCCGCCCACGAATGCACGGCGCGGCTCCTGCTGTCCACGGCGCCGGACTGGGAATCGCTTTCGCGCTGGTACGCCGGGCTCTGCGCGCCGCACCTCGCGGCGACGAACGCCGCGATGGCGGAGCTCGTCGCCGCGCGCGCCGTCCCGGGGGACCGCGCCGCGACGGTCCGCGCGCTCTTCGACTTCGTCTCGCGCGACGTGCGCTACATGGGCGCGATGGCGGAGAGCGAGGCGCCGGGCTACGAGCCGCACGACGTTTCGCTCACGTTCGGGAACCGCTACGGCGTCTGCCGCGACAAGGCCGCGCTCCTCGTTTCCCTCCTCCGCATGGCCGGCGTCGACGCCTGGCCGGCGCTCGTGCACGTCGGCGAGCGCAAGGATCCGGACGTGCCGCAGCCCTACTTCAACCACGCGATCGTCGCGGCCGCGTCCGGGGACCCGGACGATCCGTACCAGCTGATGGACCCGACGAGCGAGACCACGCGTTCGCTCCTGCCGGAATACCTCTGCGAGAAGAGCTACCTCGTCGCGCGCGACGGCGGCGAAACGATCCGCGAGACGCCGCCTCTTCCGGTCGACGGCAACCTCGTCTCCGCCGCCACCGCGGTCCGCTTCGGCGAAAACGGCTCGGCCTCCCTCGAATCCGAAATCCGCTTCTCCGGCATCAACGACGCCGCCTACCGCGGCCACTTCGCCTCCATTCCCCGCGATTCGGTCCGCGCCTACTGCCAGCGCCTGCTCGCCCTCGCCGCGCCGGGCGCGGTGCTCACGGGATGGTCGCTTTCGCCCGACCCCGCCGACCTCCGCACCGACCTTTCGCCGCTCGTCCTGCGGCTTTCCTGCGAACTGCCGGCGGCCGTTTCCGGCGCCGGCCCGGACGGGCGCATGCCGTTCGACCCGCCGCGTTTCGCGGAGGCGCTCGCCGTCGCGTCCCACGTCGTCGGCGACCTCGGCCTGGAGGAGCGCCGTTTCGACCTCGTGACCGACTATCCGTGCGGGTTCGAGGAAACGGTTTCGTTCGAAGGCGCCGAGCCGGAGGAAACGCCTCCTGCGGAGGTTTCGACGCCGTGCGTCGAGTACGCGGACTCCGTCCGCGGCGGCACGGTCCGCCGTTCGCTCCGGCTCCTGCGTTCGCGCTTTTCGCCCGGGGAGTACGCGGCGCTCCGCAGCCTGCGCGAAGCGGAAGAGCGCGCGGACCGCGCGCCGCTCTTCCTGCGCCTTTCCGGCGGCGCGGCGGCGGATCCGACCGAGGCCGCCTCGCGCCTCGCGGATTCCCTTTCGCGCGCCGTGCGGCCCGACCCGCAGGACGACGCCTGCCTCGAATCCCGCCGGATCCTCGTGGATCTCTCCGGCATGCCGGAGTCGTGGACCGTCACCTCTTCGACGCGCGTCAAGATCCTCACGTACGCCGGGCAGCGCCGCGAATCGGACGCCGCCGTGTCGTGGCAACCGGCGGTCGAGGACGTGGAGCTGCTCGACGCCCGCACGATTTCGCCGGACGGAACCGAAACCGCCGTGGACCCCGCCCTCGACGTCTTCGACGCCGACCAGGACTGGGTCGCCGACGCGCCGCGCTATCCCGCCGGGCGCCTGAAGACCGTGTCGTTTCCGAAGGTGGAGCCCGGATGCACCGTGTCCCGGACGTTCCGCCGCCGCCACCGCGGCGGAGACTTCTTCTCGTTTTCCGCCACGCTCGGCCGCCTCGGCTCGTTCTCCGAAGATTCCGTCGAAGTCCGCGGCCCGGAGAAATGGCGCAAGGCGTTCTTCCTGCGCCGGCCGGTCTGGCCGGGCCTCGCCGGGACGAACGCCGTCGAGCGCGTCGACGGCCCGGATTCCACCACCTGGATTCTCCGCGGCGGCGGTCCCGGTTCCGCGACGGCGCGGGAGTCCGGCATGCCGGACTCCGACCGCCTCTTCCCTTCGGTCGAAGCGTCGGAGCGGACGGTGGAGGACCGCGCCCGCGAGATCCGCGACGCCTTCTTCGCGCGATCGGATCCGGCCTCCGAAACGAACGCCGCCGCGCTCGCCCGCTCGCTCGTCCCGGCCGGCGCCGGGGCGGCGGAGAAGGTCCGCGCCATCCGCGACTGGACGGACCTCAACCTCCGCGCCGCCGGTCCAGAGTGGACGTCGCTGCCGCTCGCGGCGCTTTCGCGCGCCGACGAAACGCTCGCGGCCCGCTACGGCCACGCGGCCGACCGCCGCATCCTCCAGCTCGCGATGGCGCGCGCGCTCGGCCTGCGCGTCTCGCTCCGGTTCCGCTCGGACGACTGGATCGGGCCCGGCGCGAGGACGCGCGGCGAAAAGGCCGTGCTCCCCGGGACGCTTTCCGGCGTCTCGGTCGTCGTCCGCCCGGACGGGCCCGGCGCCCCGGATCTTTTCCTCGACGGCGCCTCGCGTTTCGCGCCGCTCCCGTTCGAGCTCGACGCCGACGAGCCGTATTTCGAGTTTTCGGAGACGGATCCGGAGGCCGGTTCGTTCTTCGATCCCGGCCTCCCGGAGCCGAAGTTCGACCCGGACGACCCGTCCGCCGAGGCGGTCGATTCCGTCGAGAAGACGTACGGCTGCGCGCTCCGCGGCGACGGCTCCGCGTCCGTTTCCGTGCGCGTCCGGTACCGCGGCGCCGAGGCCGCGGCGTTCCGCCGCAAGTATTCGCAGATGCTTCCCGAGGAGCGGCGACGCGACGCCCGCAAGCTCGCCGCCGCGTTTTCGCAGTCGGCGCGCCTGGTCGGCGAAGTCTCGGCGCTGCATCCCGACGGCGGGCCCTGCGAGCTCTCCTTCGCGCTCGAGGTGCCGGACTTCGCCGTCCCGCGCGGCGACCGGCTCGTGCTCCGGCTGAAGCGCGCCGTCCTCTCGCCGGAAGCCGCTCCGCGCGCGTTTCCGTTCAACCGCGCCGCGACGGTGCGCGAACGCATCGAAACGGTGCTGCGCCTTCCCGCCGGCTGGCGCGTCGAATCCGCCCCTTCCGGCCGCGAACCGTGGATCGACCCGGCGTTCGGCATCGTGCTGCTGCGCGAGGTCTCGCGGGAGAAGACGCCGGAAGGCGGCGAGGCGCTCCGCGTCGCGGACGCGCTCTGCCTCGGTCCCGCGGAATTCCCCGCCGCCCGCTACCCGGAATTCCTCGCGGGGGAGCTCGAAACCCGTTCGCCCGCCGCCTCGACGGTCGTTCTCGCGCCCGCGGCCGGCGCCGGAGCCTCCGAATGAACGCCGGTCCCGCCGCCATGGAATACCTGCCTCTCGCGTCCCGCGCGGGCGAAACGGTCGTCCTCGAAACCGATTGCTGCGGCGACGTGGACGACGCCGCGGCGCTCTCGCTGCTCTGCCACGAAGCCCGCCGCCGCCCCGCCGCGTTCCGCATCGGCGCGGTTTCCTGCTGCGTCCGGTCGCCCTTCGCCGCCGCGGCCCTGAAAACGCTCCTCGCCGCGTCCGGCATGGAGGACGTTCCCGTCGGCGTCACGGCCGACGCCCCGCCCCCGGGCGGCTCCGGCTGCGAATCGCGCTTCCTGCGCGGTCTCGCCGCGCGCTGGCGCGGCGGGACGGACTCCGCCGTCGCGGCGGATCTCTGGCACCGCGTCCTCGCTTCCGCCGCGGACGGCTCGGTGACGGTCGTTTCGATCGGGTTCTTCAACACGCTCGACGCCGTGCTCGCCGCGGATCCCGCGCTCTTCCGGCGCAAGGTCCGCGCGGTCGTCGCGATGGCCGGCGGTTTCGGCCGCAAGGCCGGGTACGCCGATTTCAACGTCCGCGAGTGGCCGGACGCCTCGCGCCGGTTTCTCGACGCCTGGCGCGGCCCGGCGGTCTTCGTCGGTTCGGAGAGCGGCGAAAACGTCGCGACCGACCTTTCCGGCCTCCCGCCGGCGTGCGACGCGCATCCGCTCGTCGAAGCGTTCCGCCATTTCGTCGGTCCCGCGATGTCGTGCGCGAGCTGGGACCCCGTGACCGTCGATTTCGCGGTGAACGGCGCGGGCGCCTGCTACGCCCTCGGCGATCCGGGCTTCGTCCGCCTCGCCGGAGATCTCTCCACCCCCTTTTCGCCCGATCCGGCCGGAAACGCCCGCGTCCTGCGCCTCGCCGCCCCGGAGCGCGACGTCTCCCGCCGCATCACCGCGCTCGTCCGCGCGTCGGCCGGGCTTCCTCCGCTCGGGCGCGACCCCCATCCGCCCGCCGATCCGTGGGCCGCGACGCCATGATCCCTCCCTGTGACGGCATGGACGGCGAATGGAAAAAGGCCCTCCGCCTCGTCCGCGCGGCGCACGGCGAAACGCCGGGCGCGGCCCGCGAAGCCGCGGTCGCCGCGGCCCGCGCGTTCCTTTCCGGCGCCGCCGACGCGCGCCTCCGTTCCTGGGCGCGGCTCCTGCCGCCCGGGGCGGACGACAAGGCCGTGCTCTGCGCGCTCGTCCCGCTGGAGCGCGCCGACGCCCGGGCGCGCCTCTCGGACGCCGATCTCGGCATCACGACGGCCGACGCCGCCCCCGGCGCCGCGGCGGCCGCGCGCGACTCCTTTCCGCTCGCCGTCGCGGCCGACAACCTCCGCTCCGCGCTGAACCTCGGCTCCGTTTTCCGGACCTGCGACTTTTTCGGCGTCGAGAGCCTCTGGCTCTGCGGATACACCGCCGATCCTTCGCACCCGCAGGTGGCGCGGTCCGCGCTCGGCGCGGAAACCGCGGTCCCGGCGCGGCGTTTCGGCGACGTGCGCGAAGCCGTCGCGGCGGCGAAGGCGGAAGGCCGCTTCGTGGTCGCGCTCGAAACCTGCCGCGGCGCCGTGGCGCCGGAAGACCTCGCCCCCCGCTTCCCGGCCCTCCTGCTCTTGGGAAGCGAACGCTTCGGGCTCGATCCCGACGTCGTCGCTTCGGCCGACGCCGTGGCGGCGATTCCCGCGCACGGCGTGAAGAATTCTCTCAACGTCGCGGTCGCGTTCGCCGTCGCCGCCGCCGCCCTCCGCCGCGCGCACGACCGCCGCGCCGCCGCGTCCGCGCGCTAGCCTCCCGCACCGGCGGAATCCGGGTGGGGATTTTCCGGAAAGGGCAGGGGAAAAATATATGAAAAACCACTACTATCCCATAGCCTGCAAAAACCCGCCCCCCTCAACGCAAAAAGTCCAGTAAACTTGCGGGGTTGAGGCGTTGAAGAAAGGCGATTTCGGAAAAGGTCCATGTTGAAACGGGGTCGAAATCGAAGGGCGGCAAGGCTCCGGCGGCGCGCTCCGCGCGCAAGCACGAAAGCCCGGACGACGGGAGGGCGGCTTCGCCGCATGGGGCCGCGCGGCCCGCTGCGGGG
>Ga0310691_10005691_pt1 | contig 13533 bp, 14 predicted proteins | sample 176DNAGHGlowgp2_FD_203887 | JGI IMG/M metagenome (GOLD analysis project Ga0310691, IMG submission 203887) | Sheep rumen microbial communities from Palmerston North, Manawatu-Wanganui, New Zealand - 1766 DNA GHGlow gp2 (v2) (version 2) | ecosystem: Host-associated > Mammals > Digestive system >... | reverse complement strand
ATCAAAGTCAAGTTGATTTATCAATGATTTTAACCAAGGATATTGTGGTAATTGTCTTTTTAACGTAGGTAAAATATCCTCATCATCATATATATTATGTAACTTATCTATTAATAAAGCATGAACATAGTTTGAATCAAGATATTGTGGAGTACCAGCAAAGAATTTACGATTACCTTTTCTGTCAAGTAATGGCATCTTGTCTATCAAATGTCTTACAATCTTACTTAACGAGTCGAACGAACTTGTTTCCCTAAAGTTAATCATCCAACCATCTTTAGGTTGTTCTTCTTTTGTTGCAACATCGTTTATCTATTCTGCTTGTACAACGCCATATTCATCTTCATCGTATGTATAGTTTTCAACTTCATTGAATTCAACATTATTATCATCAAAAGAAAGTCGCAAGCCTTCGTTTCTCGCAATAAATACAGATGCTTCTTCACACAATGCAGCGAAATTATCAATGCCTTCATTATCGTTTTTTATCAAAGCAAGTTTGTATATTTCATCTCTTTCTTTGATTATTCTTTCAATACCAGCATTATCCAATTGTCTAAAATATGGTTTTCTTCTTAATGCAGCAATCTTTTGTTCATGAGACATCCTTAGCCAAGCAACAAAATTATTCCTTATTGATTCAAAGATAAGTTTTGGTGGATATGCCTTAAGATAAGTCTTTTTCGCTCTATCTTTATCCTATAATGCAGCTAAGAAATTATTATCTTGTTCTGGATGTTGCAAAACATTATATGCCAAGTCATTCCAACTCTTTGTTTCAACAAACTAACTTTCTATTTTAGCAATTTCTTTCTGTATTGATTGTTCCAATCCATTACTGAACATGTTTGCTATCATCTTAGTAGTTTCCATTCTAGCAACTGGATTGAAATATTCAGCAAGACTTCTATGTCTCTTTGATTCATTCAAATCAAAACTAAACATTGCTTCTGCTCTACCAACAGGTCTTAATGAATCTTGTGGAGTATATGGTCTGAATACTGCATCAAACATTTCTCCAGCAGAATCCTTAATAAGTCTGTTATAAGCAGAATTCATCGTATCTGGAGCTACATCTGAATCAATATAGAATGTATTTATATTATTGTTACCTTCTTGATTTAAACTAAATACAGTGGCTCTTATTTGTTCAGATTTAGGATTTATTAATACTGGTACTCCTATAGATCTCGCGTATTGTGCAGAAATATGGTCTTTTTGGCCACTTGAAAGTTTCTTGTTATTAGTAAATATAATTACTATACCATTCAATGAACCATCTGTATTTTTAAGACTGTCAATATTAGCCATTTTCTCTGGAAATATACTTGGTAATTCACTTACTAATGTTTTACTAGTTACACTTCCAGTTTTACTTATGACATTACGTCTTTCATTTTCTTCTTTACCAGTAAACTTATGTATACCACTTACTCTTTCGTCTAATTGAATTGTTGCTGCAGCATATCCAGAAGTTTGTAAGCCTAAATTTTTTAGCAAAGTCATTATAGCAGTAGATGCCTTGCCTTTGCTACCATTGGTTATTATATTTGTTATTCCAAGTGGTGTTATGCCTAACTTGTCAAGAAGTGTTTTTTCATTGTCTAATCTCTCTTTAAATGCTTGTAATGCATTTACATCTGGTTGCTCTACATAGGTTAATTCGACATTACCAGATTTTTCATTTAACTGGTTTTCTGTCATACCAACCTACAAATAAAGACTATATAGGTTCTTTATTATAAGATATTTTTGGTCATCCGTCAGATTTTGACCATACGAAGAGAAATTAAAATCTCTAGCAATATCTTTTATGTAATCGATTATCTATGTAGCTTTATCATAAACACAAACTTCGTTTCTTATCATGATAAATTATTTAATATATTAATAAAATGCAAAGATAAGAAAAAAAATTGAATTAACAAACAAAAAACAAGAAAATTTTACTTATAATAATAAAAATAATTACTAACATTAAAAAAGTAATGATAAAATACTATATATATAATATCTTATCATTACTTATTGTGTTAATAATTATAATTAAAGTTGTTTCCACCATTTCTTATACAGTACATCACCATCTATATCGCCCCACTTACAAGGTTTGATAATATCTTTTGTACAGGCTACGACATCAGTTAGTAATTCAGTTTGTATATCAGGCCATTTCTTACAAGCCAATTGGAATGTCTTGTTAAACATTCTTGCTTGGTACCAACGTATTGGTTTTGTCAAGCCTATTAAATCGTTAAATTCAGCGATACCTCCTTTTAACCAACCGTATTTTGTTTTCTTATATGGTATCATCCTATGATCAAACCAATATATGGTCTTATGAATAAACTCAATTATGCTGTTAAGAAACTTTGGTTTATAATATTTTATAGAACCGATATAATATCTATTCTTGAATATCAGTGAATATAATCCACCATCCCAGAATTCAATCATATCAGTTCTCATCTCGCCAAATTTCTCTTTAGTCATAATTTTGATTCGGTATTTAACAAGCCTATGAGTTATCCAATCTATGGCTTCGTACAATTGTGACCCATATTTTTTAAACCATTCATCTCCCCAAAAGTGCATGTTATACTATATTTTTTATATGTATTTTATGTCTTGATTTTCTTTTGAATACGTGTTTCCTTAATGTGTTGTTTCCTATAAGGATTTCCACTGTATTTCCTATATGCGACTTACAGAAACATATATTCTTTTCAGGTACAACTATTTTTAAGGAAACTATCTTGTTATCCACATAACAAGGTATGATTTCTATATCATCTAATTTCATATTAATCAAATTTTGAAGGGAATGACATAATATAACCCCATAATTCGTTTTCTTCAATAACATTCTTTGCTTTTGTAACAATATCGAGCATATCTGGATGTACTTTACCAGTCTTTTCGAAGTATCTTAAATCAAAGAAATGGCGCCAATCAGAAGCAAATGCAGTAATGACAACAGTTGCTGCTACACCTTGATTAAGGAAATACGCAGCATGTTCGGCTTTATATCCTTTATTAATCCATTTTGCATATATGTTTTCAATGATTTTACAGTCTTCTTCAAGTTCTGGAATATCCTCTTGTTTAATCCAAGTAGGTTTCATGAAAGATATTGACATTCCAAACTTTTCTTTCATGTAGTTAATCCATCTCGTGCTTTCAATTGCAAACGAATGTTTTCTATGTCTTGTTGCGTCCTTATAAAAATGTATATCAGCTTGAAATCTTAATGTTATTCTTTTTTCATGGAACTCTGTTGGCTCACAAAGATATTTCAAATCATCAATCCATCCATTCTCTTGAAGTACACGAAGATTTGTGGTAATATATGCTATATGTTCAAAATAAATTCCATCATCATTATATTTATAGTCATTACTTTCATCATATGATAATGATTTATTTTCATCAACATATGTTCTTTTTGTTGTTATTGGAAAACATCTTTTATAAGTTGATTCAATATGACATTTTGAATATTTATTATGATAATATTTTGATACTTTTATAGCAGCTTTATTTATTATATTAAATCTTTGTGTATGAGATGGTATTTTATCATGATCTGGAGTATTCCCCCACGCAGATGCTCCATATACATTTGATATAAATGGAATTTTAAGATATACAGTACCATGCTCAAGCATTGCAGTATGATGACTATTAATCATTCTTTGTACAAATGCTTCAGCACTATCTTCGGTTATCTTGTCTTCACTCTTATAACAAGTACGCCCAGCAAGCTCTATCATTTTATTGATACCAGACATGCCAGGCTCTTGCTTCAATAATTCAACACTACTTTCAATTAGTTTCATTTTTCGTATTGTACAAATTCGTTAATAGATTGTTTACATATCTTTACATTACCAATAAATTCACCAAGTGTTACACAATCACAATAACTCATTGCACTTCTTAAAGCAGATTCAATTTCATATAATAATTGATCAAGAGTATATTTTGAAACTATTTGTAATACAGTACCTTCTGGTTGTGACACTACTTTACCGAATCTGTCAAGTTGTCCCATATGAGATGATTGACCATAATATTGTTTATGTATTTTGTCATTACATAATTCGCCAGCTTCTTCACAATAGGCAAACATCTTACCCATCATGACATGATCAGCACCAAGTGCAAGACATTTTATCACTTTTGCTATAGTGTCAATACCTCCATCCGCAACTACTTTTGTGGTGAATTTATCTTGTGATAATAATTGTTTTTTTATTGTATTTATATGACTTAATAAATAATGCATACTTGCATGTACTCCAGTCAATACAGATGTAGTACATCCAGATCCTCCACCAATACCTACACGAACATAATCAACACCTGCCTTACAACAATCGAGATATGTTTCTGGATTAGCAATATTACCAATCATTATACATAAGTCATCACCATAGCTTTTTTTTGTTTTTTTGACAAGTTCATACAATATATTCATATGACCGTTCGCACAATCAATCAATATGTTGTATTTTTCATGTTTTTTAGCATTTTCGTTACTAAACCAATATATAAATTGATCTAATGTAAGTGCTTTCCAAGAGCCATTATAAGGTAACATGCCATATTCAGGAGAGAAATAATCGACTGGAATTATAGGTTTTGCGAAAGAATCTTCAAATATGTCAATATTCTTGTCATTAAGAATACATGTCATTGGAGCTACAAACAATGGTAGTTTACCATCCAAGTCATATGGATCTATATCTTTTCTGCTTCTAACTCTACTGTTTCTCGCTGGTAATATTGCTATTTCATTCAGGCTTAGCATCGTTTCCATTTGTGACTATATTTAATTTATTATCTTTTATTATTACATATTGTCTGGGTAAACAGTCACATAATATTATATGTTGTTTTTGTCTTACTGATTGTTGTATATCAACAATTTTTTCAACAATAGTATGTCCAACTATTTGCGTATATCCAACAATACTGTTTCTTGCCAATGCCTCTGGTCTTATCCAAGTACATCCTTGTGTAGCTGTATCACCATATATATCCCAAATGCTATTTGGCCTGAAGCCGAATAATTCACTTGGAGGCAATTTATTTATATCAATGTAGTCTTTTACTGGTACATCGTTAAACCACGTCTCTGATATTCCAGCATGTGAAAACAAATATTTATCAATGATATAAACCCACTGTGTGTTTTTTAATATTCTTTCGTAATTCTTTTGGAACCAATTACCGACAATAGGGAAGTAACCAGAACATTCAAATTCATTTTCATTACCCATCAAATGTTGCATATCATGATTACCTCTAAGTAATATAACATTTTCAGGATTACTTTCCTTTAATTGCAATATCTTATCAAAGTTTTCAATCTGTTGTTCATTTGTAACATGATCATGTGTAGATACATAGTCACCAAGAAAAACAACATTATCAGGCATTTCTTTTTTTATGATATCTTCCCAACATGTCTTTGCGTGAATATCGCCTAATACAAGTGTTTTCATATATTTTCTTTAAAAATAGGGCCCAACAAAAGTCAGGCCCTTTTATTAGATTAGACTTCTTTATTATGGAAATCAAGCCATCCAATTGTCATAATTGCATAACTTGCCATATCCATCAATGTATCTTTCAATGATTCATTTGACACATTGATTTTCTTCTTTTCGATTATGTTCTTGAATCTATCACTTTTGTGTTTTAGCATTGCTGCAGAGTGCATCAAGCCAAATTCGTCAAGTGAAGATTCAAAAGCACCATCATAATCTGCATCTTTTAATCTATGTAATTCAGCTAATTCCTTACATAATTCGGAAAAAGCTTTATCTCTATCTATTTGTGAATATTTATTACTCATTTTATTTACTATATTTGAATAAAAATTCAGGTGAAACAGCTTTGAAACTTTTTTTACCATCAAGGCTTCTGTATACTAGACCTTCTCTTAATGTGTCATATAACCATGATTTACCATTTGATATTTCAAGTATATCGTTAACTGATTTACCATTTAATGACATGCAATCTATTATAGGCACACTGTTAAGACCATTACTTTCAACAAAGTTTCTCATTGAATAAGAATCCCATCTTCCATGTTTATTGTCAATTAGATTAAATACATATAACTGATAATCATTTGAATGGTATTTATTTTGTTGAATATTAGGCCCAATGCATTCACCTTGTATACATACCCAATCAAGATTTTTCTTTTTCAAAATATTTTTGAGAATCTTTTCTATCCCGTATTTTCTTGAAACTGTATTATAAGATGAATTAGGGTCTTTGTTTATCATGTTCCTTGAACATACAATATATTGGTATTTTTTGAAGAATAATAAGAATTTCTTTTTTCTTAACAAGAAAGTTCCAGATTGTCCATCTATTTTTTCCGTAACAACATATTCATCAGTATTTCTTATTCTTAAAACACCATTGTCATCTACATAACAGTCAAAGCCATTTGATATATAATTTTGTATTCTTTCTTCATCAGTTTTACTTACTTCTTTTGGAAAGCTTTTTATGCTTTTGTGTATGTTTTTTACAAATCTACGATACCACTTGAACTTCATTAGGAATCCGTTGTTTTTATTATAATTACGTTCTATATCCATTTCTGGTTCATATTGCGTAATATTTAATATTTTTGTAACATCGTCTCCTAATTTAAACTTGTTTTTACCAAGTACACTAAGTGGTAACACTAATCCTTGTGAATAAACATATCCATTTTCTGATTTGAACCTTTGTATCTTAATACGATAATTATACTTTTTCAAGAACTCCCATTGTTCGTCATGTGGAAAAACACTGTCTTCTTCACAGAATACAACCATATCTTCTGGTTGGAAATTGTCTGATTTCTTTACCATTGCAGACCAACCATCGATATATGCCATTTCCACAAAATCCTTACCTTGTATTGGTTCAATCTTTGATATTCTCCGTATTGTAGCCAGTTTTCTCATCGTCATTGATATTTTCTTCTTGTATTATTGTTTGAACTGTTTTCATCTCACTTATCATTGACATTGCTTTTGCAATATAGAAGCCATAGTCAACATTGAATTTTACATAACTTTTTTCAATCATGTATTTTTCAAAAGGTTGTACGCTAACTCCTTTTATAAGACAATCCATGCGTGCATGATAAGGATTTTTAGACAAATTTTCTTGAACATACAAATTTGGTAATGGTACATCTGTAATGTAGAACATCACTTCATTTCCAAGCGACACACCTTTATACATGAAATTCTTAGGTGCATTTACTTTATTAAAGAACACAAAATCAAATATATTACCACTGTTTCTTATAGTATCAGACACCGAGGTATTATACAAGAAATGATTCTTAACTGCTTTTATAACAACGCTTGGGAATTGTGAGTTAATTTCTTTATTTTCAAATATACCATTTGATAATATCTTATTGTCTTGACACATTGCAAAATAATCATATACAGAATATTTGAAAAATTTCTTACATTCTATATAATCATATGACAAACCGTAGTTCAAGTTCCATTCTTTTATAACATTTTCAAGATCTATTGGGGACTTGAAAATTATCGTATTGTTTTCTATGAGGATTATTGATGCATCATTTAATAATAATTTTTCTATAAGCATCATCATTATAAGACTTGAATTTATTTTTACCTTAGCATATGCTGAAGTATCGTAAAGCCAAGACTTTTTGATATTATACTTATATACTATATTATCAAGTCCTTCCTCAAATAATTTCTTTCTACTTGAACCTAATGGAGATTGTATTTCGCAAGTAAGGAAGTTGTCAAATGAATTCTTAAATAACGTAAAATTATTATGTTTTTCAGTTAACTTTTTTGGATATATACCATATCTCAAACAAACACTTGCATCAAGTGAATTAATCTTTAAGATATATATTTTACCAAATCCATCAGATTTGAAAATATTTACGTTACTTTCGCATTCTACTCCGTTAGTAGCAAATAAGATATCTGAATTTTTAAATGTTACAAATCTTCTCAGATTCTTATTGTCCATACTTGAATATAACATATATTTCAATTGATCAAAGAATTCAATAAATTCTTCTGATTCAAATTTAATATCTTTACATGCTATGTTCGTTATTGGACTGCTATATATTTCTTCAGATGTTGGAATTAGGTCGTTGTACTTTACATTGTTCTCAGACTGATATTTGTCAAGTAATATTGTATTTAATGCAGAACTGTCATTATTATCCAGTATGTCAATATTATACTTACTGAACATTCCGATTCTAAGATCTATCTTGTCGTAGTTCTTCATAAATATGTTATATATTATTTGACAACGCACATCCATTCTCTTGAATTCATCTTCGAATTCATCATATGAAAGATATTCGTCATCTTTATTTTCTATATAACAAGGAATATTACTCTTAAAACACTCTTCATATATTGAATGACGTGAATATTTTGAACTTAACATCATTGCAAGATCTATGTAATCGAAGTTTTGTGCATATTTTAGTTCAAGTAAATAATCATCCCAGTCATGTTTTTTAAGATGTTCCACTATAAATTGTTCATAAAACACCTTGTTTAAATATGAACAACCCAATTTCGTGATATGATCTCTTTTCTTAAGCAAGAAATTAATGAATATATTGTCATAATGTTTGTTATCATAACCTACAAAGAAATATAGTTTACTCATAAACAAACGAATGATTTTATCACATTCATTATATCTGCTACTTATTTCAAAATGTGCATATTTATTCTTTTCAGTGTTGAATGCTGTTACAAAAGTTGCATTTTTGTACACTTTAACGGAATATATGACAACATCCTTACTATTTATTCTCATATTAACTTACTATGTTATTTTTAAAATCAAGTGTTAATGCGTATTTTGACAGAAATCCTACGCCCAATATACCAACGACTTTTTTGCCATTATAGTCATCAAATGTATTTGATAAATCCATTGAAATGAAATCGTCTGTAAATGAATTGATTTTATCATCAAATCTAATTTTATACATTTCATATTTCATTTCAGAATCGACATCTCCTATACCAGATACTAAATTGGCATATTTTCTTGTGAATTTCTTGTCAAATTCATTTATACTATTGCTATCTATTACATTATGGGTAGCTCCAGTATCTAACAATAACAGATAAGGTTTACCATTGTGATACAATTCCAATAATGGATGACCAGTTTTTTGAAGTGTATCACCAAAATATTTTTTAGTATGTTTATTTTTGTCCTTACTGTATATAAATCCTAATACAATTATTAAAATTAATATTGATACTATTATTATTAAATCTTTCATTATGATTATTTGGTACCTGTACTGCCGAAGCCACCTCTTGAATTATCTTCAAGATCACAAACTTCAACAAATTCAATTTTCTTAACAAATAACCATTTGATTTTCTGCCATGGGGTTGCTTTCTGTGAAAGTTGTATTCTAAATTGACAAATACGTTCACCTTTTTGGATCTTTGCATATTTATATGCGACGTATCCAAATTTCCATTGATCTCTGTTTCCCCTAAATGTCCAATCTATGATACCAGGAGCATTCTTTTGTTTGATACCAAATTTGTCATAGGTAGATCCTCTTGATGCAACAATAGCTTCAAAGCCTTTAGGCAATGCCATTGCAATTCCAAGTGGTATCCAACCTTCTTCAAATGTGACATCTCTCATTTTATTTCCATTTGGCAGAGTATATTGCACTCCAGCTTGAGGAGAATGAACTTCAAAGTCTTCACAATTGCTTCTCAAATCAATCCAGTCTCCTTTATGTATCATTTCAGGAAGTTTAGCTTCACCAAATAACTTAACTTTTATCTTCATTTGAATAAATAATCATTTATTAATCGAACTATTGATTTTATGTAATGGCATAAAATCAAATGACAATATTTTAAAATTGCTTTTCAAATCACTAATTGAAAAATCACTTTCTACATTTAAAGCAAATACCATTGCTAAAGATACACCAGCATTCAAACTTCGTAATACTTCGTATGCATCTGCTTTAGATACTGCCATAATAGTGTTTCCATTGACTTTCATTATTACACAATCACTGGTAAGTATAACATGTATATATATGCTTTCATTTTTTACTCCATATGGATAATCTCTTTTTTTATGCATATATACATCTGATATGTTCGTACTATTTTTTAAATATGTAAATATATTATAATTTCTTTTCAAAAATTTCTTATAATTACATATATCTCCAGTATATGCTTTTAATATTTGAAGAGCGTTATTGCTTTCGTCAAACATGTTGACGAGTCTTATTTCTGGATTAAGGTATTTACCTATTGGCAATTCAACTTCAATATTATATATACCAACACCAAGACCACCTACATATACTGAACCACAAGCAATCTTAGGTGTCATTATAGTATTGTTTTTTTGAATTCTCATAGGTATTTCTTTTACTGTAAGTTCTATGTTTTCTCCGAAATCTACGCAATCCTTATTATAATAGAATTTTTTTAAATTCGGACTTTCCAATATATTCTTACAGCCGCCAGCTATCCATTGATATTCTTGTCTTGTTTGACAGTCATACATTTTTACAATTTTATTCTTTTGTGAAACCTTTTACAACTACTGGGTCTTTATATTCTCTTTCATTATTATCTTCTTGTGTTTCAGAAAATTGTTGTAATACTGTTTCATTAGTAGTTGTAAATATTTTAATATATATTGGTATGTTAAAAAATTTTATTGTTTCATATGAACAATATACTCCATTATCAACATACTCATTTGATTATTTTCTTATTATGAACATTGGCTGTATCCACAATTTTCACAGTGTTTGCAACCTCCGTCATTGACCAATGATTGTTTACCGCATTCTGGGCATTTCTCTTTTGATGTTGATGGTTCCATATATTTTGCAAGTATTCTACACATTGCCGAACTGAATGAAACTATATTTGCGTTCACTTTCTTTGCAGTGTGTAGTATATGCTTAATTGGTACACCATGTCTTAACAATTGAGATGTATATAAAGTAGATGCATTCTCTTCAACACTTATATTAGCTTCTTGTAAGTCTTCAATATGAAGATATTCTGAATCAAAAGAATAATGCATCTTACTTTTCTTGGTAATTACACCATGATGATTTTGTATGTTTAATTGTTGTTTCGGTCTGAAAGTAAATATTTCATAAGGTTTACCTTCATATAAACCAACTAATACAATAAATTGTTCACCATATGCTTTTGTAAGATAAAAATCAGCATTAAGCTGCTTTGGTCTTTTCGGTGCATCTACTGTTGAAATTACTTGTTTATCTTGTTTTTCAGTTTTTGACAATATTGCAATTCTCTTGCAATTATTTCTGAAAATGGTTATTCCTTTTAATCCCATTTTCCAAGCATACATATAGAGATTGTAAACATCATCTACTGTGGTATTCTCAGGAAGATTACAAGTTGAACTTATAGAAGCGTCTATATTCGATTGTAAAGCTGCCTGCATTGAAACCCTGTCAGCCCATTTGATATCTTCAGAGCATACGAAATAATCGGGTAATTTTGTTAAATCAACCTCTTTATCCTTAAAGTAATCAAGTACTATTTGGGGATATACCTTATATGTCACATCTTCATTGTGTAATGATTTAGTTGTTCTGAAATATTCAAACATGAATACAGGCTCACAACCGCCTGAAGATGCGTTAAGCATTGTACTTATCGTACCAGTAGGAGCAATGGTTAACAATTGACTATTACGTGGGTATTTCCCTCTATATTTTTTGTCAATGAAAGGATAAATCTTTTCTTTGTAAAACTTGGAATCAAATAACCCTTCATATTCAATATTTTCTTTATTTAATTCACAAGACTGTTCAAACGCTGCAATAAGCATCGTATGAGTTAATCTTGATGCAAATCTTATGGCATTAGTATCTCCATATTTAAGTTTCATACGTATCAAGGCACCACCTAAATTGAATAAACCTAAACCAATTTGCTTGTATTTTTCTGCTATGTCTTTCTGAATCTGCAATGGATGCTTTTCAATACCTTCATTGAGAACTTCATTTAAACCTATTGTTGCTGTCTTTACATCTTTAGTGAAATTTTCAAAGTCAAACGTGCAATCTTCTTTTACATAGGCTTCAACATTCATTGATGCAAGCAAACATGCTCCACCAACAGGCAATGGTTCTTCAGCGCAAGGATTTACGCCTCCATACTTGAATTCAGGATTATTTGACATCATATGCCAGTTTGTTATACGATCCCAGTATAATATACCAGGTTCAGCATAATCCCAATTATTCTTGGCAAGTTTTTCAAATAAAGGCTTTGCCTTTATCTTCTTGAAATAATGGAATCCATCTTCAGTATATAAACTGTCATATTTGTCTATACTATTAAGAAGCTTTTTTGTATTTTCTTCGTTTATATCCATTGTACAAGGCCATTTCAAAAGATAATCTTCATCATTTTCAACGGCTTGCATGAATTTGTCATTGACTCTTACTGAAATATTTGCAAAAGTTATATTAGTTGTATTTGCTTTTGCATCAATAAAAGCCTCAACATCAGGATGATTGATACTGATTGAGCACATCAATGCAGCTCTTCTGCCTTGTTGACCGATTACTTCAGTTACCGTATCAAATGTTTTCATAAATGACACTGCACCTGATGTAAATCTTGCCGCATTGTGCACTATAGCACCATTTGGTCTAAGGTTACTGATATCAATACCAACACCACCACCATAACTATAAGTTCTTGCCATTTTTGCACAAGTGTCAAAAATCCCTTCAATTGAATCTTTTACATCAAGTACATAACAATTACTGTAAGTTAATCCTTTTCTATCTATTCCTCTATTGGATAAGATTCTTCCAGCAAAAAGGAACTTCTTTTCAGTTATAAGTCTTTTTATGTCTGGATTTTTGCCAGACACTCTGTCAAGCCAGGCATCGAATGATTCGTTGTCTTTTTGATATTTCTTTTTCCAAATATCGATGCCTAGCTTGTTATCTTCTCCTAACCAATCTACAATATTCATTACAGAGTATTTAATTATTAAATATTATTGTGGGATAATGTTATTAGCTTCAAAATCAACAATATTCACATCTGGTGCTACAACAGGACGTTCTCTTACTTCTCTACGATTTCTTCGTTCAGGCCTTACATCATTGATTAAGTTCCCAGGATCAAAGTCGTGTAATATGTCAGCCATTCTTTGACGTGCTTCAAAGTCTTCAAAAGACATCCATGCATTTTTATAGTTATCTACTGTTTTTGATATCAAGCTTTTAACACATTCAATTAAATATTTGTTGACTTTTTCTTTAAAATCAAGATACAGACTCACTAACTCTTGATATTCAGTTTCATCTTTTATTGGTGTTACAATATTTAATGTAGGGAAATAAAAGATTTCAACCTTGTCTTTAAATATTTTTATTTTTAGTCTATTACCGCAACATGTTGTTCCATTTAATGAATTAGT
>Ga0310691_10005690_pt1 | contig 13533 bp, 5 predicted proteins | sample 176DNAGHGlowgp2_FD_203887 | JGI IMG/M metagenome (GOLD analysis project Ga0310691, IMG submission 203887) | Sheep rumen microbial communities from Palmerston North, Manawatu-Wanganui, New Zealand - 1766 DNA GHGlow gp2 (v2) (version 2) | ecosystem: Host-associated > Mammals > Digestive system >... | reverse complement strand
CGGCCCGAGCTCGTCGAATCCGGTGTTGAAAATGGCGAGGAGCGTCGTGCCGTCGGGGCGGCGCCGCTCCAGCACCGTGGCGTCCTGGTCGTTGAGAACCGCCCAGTCGTCCCAGCCGAGTTTCGACAGCGCCTTGAGGAACCACGCCTTGCGCATGTCCGTGAGGGCGGGCTGGAACATCCCGTGCCCCTTCGCGAAGAAGGCTGTTGTCACGACGCGCCCGCCCAGCGCGTTCGTCGTCCGCACCATTCCCGGCGCCACGACCTCCACTTCCGGCGATCCGGCGAAGGGGCTGCGGCAGAGTTCCGTGACGATCTCCGCATCCGGCGCGAGGGGTTCAAGGAGCGGCGCGCCGCCCTGCCAGAACTCGTAGGTGGCGCCGCCGTCCGCGTCGCGCTCGAAGGTGTAGCCGAGCGGGCATTCCGTCGCCCTGACGCCCGTGAGATGCGAAAGGCCCCGCTTCGTGAGGGCCACCGACGCCGCGCCGTCGACGAGGACGCGGTGGCGGAAGAGTTCTGAGAGTTCGTCGTCGCCAAGGCGTTCGACGGCCTCCGCGCCGCCGAGGGCGTGGAGGGCGTCCTTTGCGAAGTCTCCGCCGCAGCGGAACGGGACGCCGAACCCGCCGGCCATTCCAACACCCCAGTTGCCGTCGCCGACGAAGGGTTCGGAACGCATCGACGGGTGCCATGGACCGCGCCCCCCGACGACGGGCACGACGATGCCGGAAAGTTCGCTCCCGTTCGCGGCCTTGACGATGGCGGAGCACTGCCCGCGCATTTCGGCGAGGGCGTCGGTGTAGGCGCGCGACACCGGGAAGGTTCCCTTGTGGGCGTTGCAGAACCACAGCTTCGAGCCGCGCAGCCCGCAGAAGGCCGCGCCCTGTAGCTTCATGGCAAGCAGCGACGCCGGTACGCTCCACCGGTTGTGCGGGAAGGTGTCGGATTCGTCGAGCAGACAGGGGACGGCCGCGTGGAAGTCGCGCATGGCCATCGTGTGCGCGAGGCTTCCGGCGAAATTCACGAGCGAGCGCTGGTTGTAGAGCGCGTTGTCGATCCGCAGGACGGGCGTCTGCCCCCTCGCCGCCACGCGCCGCGCGACGTCGCCTGCGAAACGGCGCTCGCCGCCCGGCGTGCACGCGCCGGCGGGGATGGCGGGGTCCACTTCGTCGATGGCGGAGCGGACGACCCCGACGAGGTCGTCCACGAACTGGCGCTGGAGCTTTTGGAACGCGGCGCAGACGGCGTCGCCGGGCTGGCAGCCCGCCACCGCCGCGCGAAGCGACTCCGGCGTGTGGGCGGTCCCGTTTTCGGCGTTGAACCGGGCCACGTGGCGCTCGCAGAAGCATTCCTGGCCGAAGAAGCCGTTCGCGTGGACGTCATCGTCGAGCAGGACGAAGCACGGACGCTCCGCCGCGACCATCCGCGCCACGTCGCGCAGATACGCGCGGCATCCGGGGTCGAGCGGGCAGAAGCGCTTTTCCTTTCCTTCGAGCGTGACGGAACGCGTCCACGGCTCCCGGTTGCCGCCCACGGCCGGCCAGTGGCCGAGGAGCGACTGCATCAGCACCCCGAGCCGGATGCCGGAGCCTTCCAGAGCGCGGCGGAGTTTCCGGTAGCTTTCGACGAGGAACGCGGCCTTCGCGATGGCGGGGCGTCCCTCCGGATGGAAGGAGAGGCAGTAGAGGACGACATTCTCGCCGGTGCGGTCGCGGTATTCGACCATCTCGCGGGCGAGCCGCTCCTCGCTCCCCGGCGAGAACGGCGCGATGTCGAGGATCGTGAACTTGTCCCGTGCGAACATGGTATCCATAGCGCCTGATTGCCGATTCGAGCCTTTAGCCGAAATGCGTCACCGGCCGGACCAGAGACCCGTCATGTAGTCGCGGACAAGCGGGTTCACCATGCCGAAGCCGTAGTTCCAGAGGTGCCAGTCCGCGCCGATCGTTTCGAAAATTTCCACCGCGTCGCGCGTCCAGCAGAGGCCGGAGCGTGGCGACTTCGTCGTGGCGTATCCAATCACGCCGAATTCGCCGATGTGCATCGGCATCCCGTAGGCGGCGCAGTACTCGAACGCGGGGAGAAGCACCGCCTCCAGCGTCCAGCGGTCGAACCACGTCACGCTCGTCCCGCCGAAATGCACCGCCGCCTTCCAGTCCATCGCCGGACACCATCCGGGGTAGAAGACGCACGTGTCGCCGCCGGCGTTCTTCGTCTGGGTCTTCTGGTGCGTGAAGGAGTGCGGGGTGTAGAAGTGGAAGGTGGCCGTCTGCGGCGGCGGCACGTCAAGCGGTTCGAGGTTGAAGAGTCCGTTGGGGTTGCCGCCGTAGACGCCCGGATACAGGACGGCGCATCCGGGATGGTTCTTGCGGACGACGCGCGCGGCGCGTTCGCACAGCTGCTTCCAGCGTCCCTCGGATCCGGCGACGAGGCCCGGCTCGTTGCAGAGGTCGTAGCCCTCCACGATGGCGGCGTGGCGCGCGCCGATTCGCGAAAGGCGGTCCCAGAGCGCGAGGAACCTCTCCTCGTCTTCGCCGCCCTTCGCGCCGGTGGCCCACGAAACCTTGTACTCGGAGCCGTGGGCGTCGAGGAGGAACGTCACGCCGCGCCCCTCCCAGGAGTCGAGCATCGTTTCCAGGTCCGCGCACGCTTCGTCGAAGGGCTTGCCCCCGCCCATGCACACGCGGATCGAGCGCGCACCCGCCGCGACGACGCTTTCGAGGACTTCCGTCGGCGCGGAGAGCCAGACGTTCACGCCGCGCCGGGGCGGACGGTGCGAGGCGAACCGGGCCGGAAGCACCGCCTCGGACGTGTCGCCTTCGCGGTAGCGGTAGAGGCCCCACTTCGTCGGATACTTGAACTTCCGCGATCCCGGCGCCGGCAGGTCGGCGTAGTCCGCAAGCGGCGGAATGGGCGCAATGGGCCGCGGGTCGTCGATCCAGGCGTTTTCGCGGACGCGGTGCGAATAGCGCCAGACAACCCGGCCGTCCCGGACCGTCTCCTCGCACGACACGGGAAGGGCGGCGGCGACGCGCGCGAAGAACTCGCAGACCGCGGCCTGTTCCTGCGGATGGAGGTTGCCGCGGAGCCGAAGCACCGCCACATAGCTCTTCCTTTCGAGCTTGAGCGTGAAGACGCCCTTCTCGAACTTCGCGGAAACCGGCCGCGCGCCCGGCAGCAGAGCGATCATGTCGCCGGAAAGACCGACGCGCCCCTCGCATTCGAGCCGCAGCCACGGCCGCCCGACGTCGGCCGGGTCGATCAGCCGCTCGCCCTTCGTCGGCGCCGCGCGCAGCGGCTCGCGCAGGGCGGCGTGGTCCTCCAGCACCGACTCGATCACCTCCATCTTCGGGACGGCGCGGTCGGTGAGTTCAAGGACGCGCTGGAGTCCGTCGGGGCTCGACCAGACGAGCGTGTCGGGCGCCTTGGAGAAGCCGCCGAGCGTGAGCGTGTCGGTGCCATCGATGTCGACGAGCGGCGTGAGAAGCGAGAACTCGACGGCCGAGCCGTCCGGCATGAACCACCGCGTCTCCGTCCACGACCGCTCGGTCTTCACGTCCGCCATCGGCGCGGAGAAGCGCGTCTCGAAGAAGCGCGTCGTGCTTGGCGAGGCGTTCGCAATCGACACGCGCGGATCCTGCGCCACGTTGAAGCGGAAGCCGTCCTCCCACTGGAGGTTCCATGGGTCCGGCTCGTAGACGCCCGTTCCGTCCGGGTGGCGCATGTAGCCCCACTGCGTGAAGCTCTTGACCCAGGTGAACGGGTGGACGCGCGGAGACTCCGCGCGTCCGGCGACCGCCTCCAGCGCCTCGCAGGCGGCGTTGGCGCCGGCAAGGTCCAGCGCGTTCAGCGCCGCGTATCCCGCCGCGACGGACTCCTCGACGCCGGATGATTCCGCGTCGGGGACGCGCCGCGCCCGCGCCGCCGCGTCGTAGAGGCGGCTTCGCGCGTCGAAGAGGTCCTCCAGTCGGCTGAAATCGGCCTGCGTCACGCCGGGCGAATCGACGAGCGCAAGCCACGCTTCGGGAAGGAAGCCCCGCTCCTGCGGCGGGACGAGGACGCGTCGGTACTGCTCCCGCTTCTGCGCGACGATGTCCTGCGCGGCCGCCACGCCCGCCAAGCACAGCGCGGCGGCAATCGCGGCGGCGCATGTAACGGTGAATCGCATTGCGGGTCCTACCGCACGATCAGCACGAAGGGGTTAGTCTTGCCGAACTCGATCTTCACCGTGGCGGGCGAGGTGCCGGCGGTGTAGGCGTAGGAGGGCCCGTCGATGGTTTCGGAAAGGACCCACGCGCCGTTTTCGAGCGTCCAGACCTTCACGCGGTTCGGCAAGGAGCCGTCCACGGCGGAGGCGGCGCCCTCGAAGACGTGGGTGCCGAAGACTTCGTAGGCGTCGGCGGCAAGGGCGCCGTTGTAGTCCGAAGCCGCGACGACGACGTTCGTCGCCGCGAGCGCGCCGTCGAAGCGCGCGACGTCGACCTTGTAGTTGTGCGCGATCTCGGCGTCGGAAAGGACGCGGTTGTAGGCGCGCACGGCCTTCATCGTGCCGGTGAGCTGGTGGTCCTTGTCGCTGGAGTTGAACTTGCTCCCAACCATCCAGAAGACCGCCGGCATGGCCTTCACGGTCGCGCGGGCCTGCGTCTGGTCAACCGCGCCGCGCTTGTAGGAGCGGAACTGCGCCGTGTCCATGACGAACGCCGCGTGCCGGCCGTCCCACGGCGGGGTGATGTTGGCGCGGTTGCTTCCGCCGCTCCAGTTGTCGGGCTTCCACCGGCAGAAGTTGTCGTGATGATACTGGTGGATGCTCATGTCGTAGTCGGTCGATCCGTCGCTGTTGAAGGAGACGTATGCCGGCCAGTCGCCGATCTGGTCGGCGGCTTTCACGTCGCAGGCCATCTCGATGGTGCCGACCGTGCCGAGGGACAGCTTGTCGCGCAGGTAGGCGTAGCTGCGCGCGCCGGCTCCGTTGGTGCAGAAATGGTAGCCGTCGTCGGTCCAGTGGGTGGCGGTGTTCGCCGACAGCGTCACGTCGCTTGCGCGGGAGGAGAGATCGACCCACGTGGTCGCCGCGCTGTCGTGCGGCTTGTCGGCCCCTGCGTTGCGGATGCCGTCGAGCCAGGCGACGAGGCCGCCCTGCACGTAGTCGCCCACGTCGTAGTCGGCGGCGCGGCGGATGCCCGAGACCGGCTCCCAGAGCCAGATGAGGCGCACCGAGGCGAAGGGCGCGGCGGCGGGGGCGGTCCATTCGACGGCACCCTCGCCGTCGCGCGGCACCCTTGATGTGACGCGCCACGTCCCGGTGGCGGCGTCCCAGGTTTCGAGGAGGTATCCGGTGGGGGCGTATTCGACGGTGCCGACGGTCTGGTTGGCTCCGGCGGCGAAGGTCCAGCCCTCCGGGAAATAGACGCCGGACGGCTCGCGGCCGGCGAGGCCGCGCGGATCGGCCACGACCTCGACGGCGTTGGAGATCGGCATTTCGCCGTCGAATCGCCACACGTCGATGGAGTAGTGGCGGGAGATCTCGGCGTCGGAAAGGACGCGGCCGTAGGCGCGGACGGCCTTCATCGTGCCGACGAGCTGGTCATAGGAGGACGAACCTTTGTAGTACGTGTTGCCAATCATCCAGAGCGCTGCGGGCATCTCCTTCACGGTCGTGCGGCAAGGCTTGACGATGTCGCGGGCGCCCTTCAGGTAGGTGCGGTGGTCGGCCGTGTCGACGACGAAGGCGGCGTGCCTCCCGTCCCACGTCGAGGTGTTTGCGCGATAGTTCCAGTTGGCGTAGGAAGTGCCGGTGTATTGGCTATCCGCGTTGCCCGTCCAGGAGTCATCCTGAAGACGCAGGAAGGTCTGTCCCTTGTACGACTGTATGCACATGCCGTTGTCGTAGTTGGGTCCCGATTCGAGGCTCGTGTAGCCGAATGTCAGGTGCTTTGCCCATGTGGCGGTCTGGTCGGACATCTTCGTGAAGGCGGCGAGTTCGATCGTGCCGACGGTGCCGAGCGACACGAGCTGGCGGAGGTAGGCATAGCTCGTCTCGCCGTTCGGGCCGACGGCGAAATGGTAGCCGTCGTCGGTCCAATGGCTGTTGGCATTCGTGGTCATGCTCGCGAGGGAGTTCGAGACGAGTTCGCGCCAGGAGCCCTCGCTGGCGTGGGGGAGACCCTTGCCGGCGTTGCAGATGCCGTCGAACCACACCTTGATGTCGTCGGTGGAGTAGGCGTCGATGCCGGAGGCGAGGGTGCCGGTGGCAGCGGCCCAGTTCCAGGTGATGCGCTTCAGGTCGCCCTCGGCGATCTCTACTGCGAAAACGCCGTCGCACGTGACGGGAGAGGACCACGCGCCGTTCTCCCACGTCTCGATGGTGCAGCCCGTGCAGGCGTAGGTGATGGAGCCGACCTTGGCGGAGGGCGCCGCCGTGAAGACGTGTGCGCCGTCGACGGCGTAGACGCCTGGGACCTCGCGGCCGAACGCCCCGGCGACCGAGGTCGCGACGACGGCGTTCGTGACGGGCATCACGCCCTCGAAGCGCGCGGCGTCGATGGCGGCGTTCTGCGCCACCTCGTCGGCGGAAAGCGCCCGGTTGTAGATGCGGACGCTCTTCATGATGCCGGTGAGCTGCTGGGAACTTTGGAACTGCCCGAGTTTGCTCGCGATCATCCATTGCGTGGCCGGGATGCTTCCTTCCGCAGCCGTCGTGCGCGCAGCGGACTGCTTCTGGACGCCGTTTTCGTAGGACTTGAGGCCGCCGGCGCCGGCCGCGCCGAAGGTGAACGACGCCTGCTTCCATCCCCAGCCGGGAATCTGGGCGCGATAGGCCGCGTTGTTCGCATTCCCGGTCCAGTCATTGGACTTGAAGCGAAGCATGGTGTCCGAAGGGCCGCTGATGTGGATGTTCATGTCGTTTGCACCCGAAAGGAAGCGCGGCCCCCAATTGTTGGCGGTCTGGGCCGCTGGATTGACGTCGCAGGCCAGCTCGAACGTCGCCTGGGTCATTGCCGGGGCGGCGCTTGCAAGCTGGGCGCAGCTGGGGCTGCCATCGTAGTTGAAGTAGTAGCCCGTGCCATTGCGCCAGCCGCTTGAATTGCTTTTCGATATCCCTGCGGGGTTGGCGGGGTTTGCGAGGTTGGCCCAGACGTTGGCGGCGGGGTCGTGGGGCTTGCCGACGCCGGCGTTGGCGATGCCGTCGAGGTGGACGACGAGGGCATCCTGCGCGGCATAGTCGCCGGGCTGGTATTTGAGCGTGGCGAAACTCGCCATTGGCATGGAGAGCGCACAGAATGCCGCGCCCAGGATGGCGCGGCGCGGAACGGAATGTGGCAACAAGGTTTTCATTGTTTTGTTCCTTTGTGTTGGCTATTGTCTCACGATCTCGTAGAGATACGTGGCGGAAGCGGGGTCGTAGTCGGTGCGGGCGGTGAAGGAAAGACGGCCCGTGCCGGGATCGAAGACGACGGGGATTTCGGCGACGCGGCGTCCGGCGGAATCGAGGCGCCAAACGGTCGGTGGCAGCGCGTCGGAATCGTAGGCGAGCGCCAGTTCGATTTGCGCCGCGCCGTTGCGCATGAGGTGCGGGAGAGCGCCCCACTTGAGAAGGATTGTGCGGTCTTCGTCGGCATATTCGATGCCGGTGTTCTGCACGTCGGTGAGGTGCGTGAGCAGGAGGTGCCGCGAGGTCGCGATGGGTTCGCCGTCGAGGGACGAGACCCAGACCGTGGCTGGCGCCACGATGCCGCCATCCGGCGACGATGAATCGCCGTTTCGGTGCGTTTCCTGCAGTTCGAAGGTTAGTGGCCCGGCGGTATGTGCGCCGCCTTCCGCGAGACCGCCCGCCGTGAGCGGGGAATCGATGAGGAAGGTGCCGTCGGGAGAGATCGCGACACTCTGATTTGCAAAACTCCGATGCTGGTGCGCCTGTGTGGCGGTAGGAGGCGCCGCCGATGCGGGCGGATCGAACCGTACCCCAAGCCGGGCCTGCCACGCGCGGTCGGGGTCGCCGATGGCGGAGACCTGCGGGGCGCCGTTGCGCGGGTCGCGCAGCTTGGTTTCGGAGAAGACGACCGGCTCCTCGGCGGCGAGAGGGGCGAGGTCGCGGCGGAGGAAGAGGCAGAGCGCGGCGCGTTCGGCGGCGATGGCGAGCGGATCGCCGGAGACGTCGAAGTAGCCCATCTGCCCGCCGGGCGACACAATGCCCCAGATGCTGTGCGACCAGGCGAAGCGCCAGAGGCCGCTCCAGTCCTGGAGCGCGCCGAGCGCGCCGGCGGCGATGCCGCCCACGCCGCGGTAGCGGCCGGGACCGCTGTAGTTGAATTCCGTGATGCAAAGCGGCTTGTCCATCTGCCGCGTGTAAAGAACCCCTGCCGCGCCGGCCGCCGGGCGCAGGATGGGATTTGCGTTGGGGCAGGAGGAGGGGAGCCTCCACGGAATGTCGAGGAACTGCGGATGGTCGACGTAAAAGTGGTAATCGACATAGTCGAACTCGCGGCGAGCGAGCGAGTATTGCGCGGGATCGTACCATGCGGAAAGCGAGGAGAGCGGCGCCTGGCATCCGAGCTCGTTGCGCACGAAATCGCGGAGGCGCGCGAAGAGCGCGGCTTCGCGGTCGGCGAGGAAGATCGCGAACGCGGCGGCGAGGCGGTTGGCGGGAGTGGAGCCGTCGGTGGCGTAGAGGGAGGCGGGGAAGGCGGCGTGCGGCCCGGCGGCGATGCCGCCGGTCTCGCCCGCCGCCGCAGGATGGTCTGCTTTGGTGTTGCCGCCTGCCGCCTCAGTCTGTTTTGCGGTGGTTTCTCTTGCGATGTCCGGGTGTTCGGCGAGCCAGGCGGTCCAAGCCTCCTGGACGCCGGGTGTTTCGCGGAGGGCGTCAACGCCCTTGTTGCCGAGGTTGCCCTCGTTGATCAGGGCCAAGGTCGCGAGTGCGGGTTCTTCGGCAAGGCTGCGCCCTGTGTAGGGGTTCACGTGCGTGAGGAAGTTGCGCGACCAGGCGCAGAGATTGGAGTACGCCGGTTCGTAAAAGGCGCAGAGAAGCTTGTAGCGGTCCGCAGGAACCGGGCCGTCGCGGTCGATGCCGAGTTCGCGCCACGGGATCACATGGGCGCGGGAGACGTAAAGATCGGTCGTAAGGTAGATGCCATGCCTCACGCAGGCCGCCACCAGGAGGTCGAAGCGGTCCATCTGCGCGGGGTCGAGGGCCGTGCTGTCGAAACGGGCCGCCCGGAGGTCGGCCCCGACCGGTAGGGCGCGATCTCCGAGCGCGCCGTCCTTCGGCAACTTGCCGTCTTTGCGCACCAGCCAACGCTCGTGGTGGTGGAGGCGAAGGGCGTTGTAGCCGATGCGCGCGAGGTTGGCGGCGAAGCGGTCGGCCTCCTCGGCGGTGCGCGGGAGGTTCGCTTCTCCGCAGACGTTCGCTCCGTAGAAGCGCTGCGACTCCCCGGGCAGTCCCTCGAACTCGAAGTGGTCGCCCACGGCCAGGACGCGCCCGAACTTGCCGGCGGGCTCGTGGTGCGGCACGACGCCGGTGAAGTCGATGGCGCTTCCGGGCTCGATCCACGGATCGTAGCGGAACGGGATCCAGTCCTCGCCGGCGACGATCTTCACCGGCTTGCCGACGGTGAGCGAGAGCGGGGCTGATGTCGGCACGGCAAACGAACCGCGCACTGCGTATTCGCGGCCCTTTTCCACGCGGCCGGTTGCGAAAAAGAAGCGCAGGGCGATGTCGGCGTAGCCGTAGAAGCGGTCATCCTGGACCAGAACGTCGGTCGGGGCGTCGAACGCGACGTCGAGGATCGTGCGGCCATCCTGGGCTATGGCGGCGACCCGCGACACGCGGCGCTCTGCGAGCCGGCCGGTTTTCGACTTTTCGCGTGGGATGGCGAGGGGCTTTCCATCGAGGTGGATCGAGCCGCCGGCCATGTCGGAGGCCTGAATCGTGACGCCGACGAAGGCCTCGGCCATGGAGCCGTCACGGTCCGCGACGGCGGTCCAGTCGGCGGCGACTTCGCCACCCGGAGCCACGTGGAAGCGTCCGGTTCCGGAAAGCGTCGCTGCGGAGGATCCCGATCCCACGTTGAGCGAAAACGGCAGCACGAACGGATCGGCCTCGGTGCCAGTGCCGGTCGCCTCACCGGTGCCGACGGAGCCGGAAGCGGTCCATGACTTGCTGTAGGAGCGCGGTGAAATCGCGAATCCGGGGAGATACAGGCGAGCTCCGTAAACGACCTTGGCCTCGGCGGGAGGGAGCGGCGCCGAGGCGGTGCCGCCGCTTGCCGCGGCGCTCGCGGCAAATGGCAACAGAGGCAAAAGCAGCGCAGGGAGGAGCAGGCAGCGCATTACGGATTGTCCTTTCTGTCGCAATCGGCCGCATTCGATTGCGGTCGGGCATTCAGAAGCCGGAACTTCGCCGACAGGATGTCCGGATCGACCTTGCGTCCGGCGCGGTCGTGGGTGTCGAACCCGAGCGCTTCGGGATCGACCCCGCAGAAGAATCCGCCCTTCATGCCCTCGATCTCGATCTCGCCGTCCATGGTCATGCGCACGATCGCGCTCACCGGTTCGGAATTGAGGAACGAATGGTTCGAGACCGGGCACTTCGCCATGATTTCGGGCGGATAGGCGTGGTGCTCGCCGTCGACCCACGTGAGCGAGGAGGTCGAGTTGACGTCGAAGAAAGCGAGGCCGGAGCGGATCACGAGCTCGTTGCGGTGGTAGTGGCCGTTGCAGAAGAGGACCGGGCGGCCCGCGCGGGCTTTCGCCACCTTGTCCGCGATCTCGCGCCCGTTCCAGACGCCTCCGGCCTCCTTCGTGAAGAGGAAACTCGCGTGGGAAAAGACGCAGACCGGACCGGGGGCCGTGGCCACGGCGTCGAGCAGGAACGCCTCCTGGTCCGGCGGAAGGACGACCTCCTTCTGATGGCATTTCTCCCACTCCGACTCGTCGGCGTAGTGCTTCAACTTTCCGTCCTGGCCGTGGTGGTAGTTGGTGTCGAGCGCGACGAAGCGGAAGCCGCGCACGTCGAAGGCGTAGTAGTTGCGCGGCAGGGAGAAGGCGGCAAGCACCTCTTCCAGGGAATTCGAGCGCTCGAACTCGTGGTTGCCCATGACGTGGTACGCGGGAATCGGCGCGGCGGCGTACCGGGCGATCATGGCGCGCGCGGCGACGACATCGTGGCAGAAGTCGCCGCAGTGGATCAGGAACTCGGCCCCGGAGCGGACGGCGCGCGCGACGACGGCGTCGAGCCGGGCCTCGCACGAAGACCAGTCGCCTTCGCGCCAATGAAGGTCGGAGAAGAGGGAAAACGTGATGGAATCGGTCATGACGGCATCCATCATAGCCGCCGCCCGAGGTGCCGTCAACGACGGTTCGGCCGGAAACGATCCGACAAATCGGCCGATTTATTCCCGCGCGGCGCCGCGCCCGCGCCACTGCGCGGGCGACAGGCCGGTCGCGGCGCGGAACACGCGGCGGAGGCAGTCCGCCCCGCCCTCGAAGCCGCAGGCGGCGGCGATGTCGTCGAGCGACTTGTCGGACGACGCGAGCAGGCGCTTGGCCTCGGCGACGCGGCGCTCGTGGATGGCGCCGAGGATCGACGTCCCGCGAACTTCGCGGAAACGTTGCGTGGCGAGGGAGCGCGACACGCCGAGATGGGCGGCCACCTGCGCGAGGGAGATGCCGCGGCAGGCGTTTTCGTCGATGAAATCGAGCGCCTTCTGGACCATTGCTCCGGCCGTGGAGACCGCGCCCGTGGAAGCGCGGAGCGCGATCGAATCGACGCCGTAGAGCAGGGGAGAGCGCGGGGCGGCGCCTCCGGCCGTCATCCGCGCGAGCGCGGCGACGCAGAGCCGGCCGGCTCCGCGCCCGTCGAAGCGGATGCTCGAGAGGGCGGGAGAGCAATGGCGGCAGTGCGCGGGATTGTCGTCCATGCCCAGGACCGCCACGTCGCGCGGCACCGCGATGCCGGCGGCGTTGCAGAGTTCGATCACGTCCGCGCCGGTGGCGTCGTTGGCCGCGACGACGGCCGCCGGCTTTTCCAGCGCCTTGAGCCAGGCGGAAAGCGCGTCGAAGTCCGGACCGACCGCGGGATGTTGCGGCGACGGGGCGTCGTAGTGGCGGAACCGGGAGAACCGCAGGCCGCGGCTTTTGAACTCGGCCTCGATCGCGTCGCCGCGCCGCCGCGACCAGCCGTGGTCCCAGTAGTTTTCGACGTAGCTGGCGGAGCGGAAGCCGGATCGGGAAAGAAAATGGTCCGCCGCCGCGCGTGCGACGGCCCGAAGATCCCTTTCGACGAAAGCGGTGCGCGGCGGATGCGATCGCCGGGCCGAAGACGCGCTGTCCGGCATCAGCCACACCATGGGGACGCGGGCGCGGTGGGCGGCATCCGTGTTGTTGCCGCCGTGGTAGCGCGTGATGACGCCGGAGAGGCTCCCGGAGCGGAGCATCCAGCGCAGCGTCGTCTCGAACGACGCGGGGGAATCGACGAAGCGGATGCGCCACGGCAGGGCGCGGGCGGCGATCTCGGCGTGGATGCCGTCCATGACATCCGAGCCGAACACGCCGTCCATCCACAGCGCCACGAGGACGCTGCATTCCTTGCCGTTTCCGCCCTGCATCGCCCCGAACGATAGCAGACCTCCGTCCCGGGCGCAAGGTCCCGAAACCGGCGGGAATTGTGATAGAATCTCCCCCCGTCATTTCCAACGCGGCGGTTCCGTCCGTCCGGGTTCCAACCAGAAAGCAAACAACAGAAGATGAACACCAAGACTCTCCGCGACGTCGACGTCAAGGGCAAGCGCGTCCTCATGCGCGTCGATTTCAACGTTCCCGTGAAGGAAGGCAAGATCAAGGACGACACCCGCATCGTCGGCGCCCTGCCGTCGATCCAGTACGTGATCGAGCACGGCGGCAAGCTCGTCCTCATGTCCCACATGGGCCGTCCGGACGAAAAGGGCATCACCGCCGACACCACGATGAAGATCGTCGCGGACGCCCTCGCCGCCAAGCTCGGCAAGCCCGTCGCCTTCGCGGCCGACTGCGCCGCGGCGGACGCGGAGGTCGCGGCCCTGAAGGACGGCGACGTGCTCGTGCTCGAGAACACGCGCTACCACAAGGAGGAGCAGGCCAAGCGCAAGCAGAAGGACGGCGAGGACGAGGCGACGTTCAAGGCCGCCAAGAAGGCTCTCAAGGAGGAGCAGAGGAAGCTCGCCGAAAAGCTCGCGACCTACGGCGACGTCTATGTGAACGACGCCTTCGGCACCGCCCACCGCGCCCACGCCTCGACGGCCGTGGTCACAGAGTTCATGAAGGCCAAGGGCGCCCCGTGCGTCGCTGGCTTCCTCATGGAAAAGGAAATCGAATACCTCGGCAACGCGGTCGAGAACCCCGTCCGCCCGTTCGCGGCCATCCTCGGCGGCGCCAAGGTCTCCGACAAGCTCGCGGTCGTGAAGAACCTTCTCGGCAAGGTTGACACGCTCGTCATCGGCGGCGGCATGGCCTACACGTTCCTCAAGGCGCAGGGCCATGCGATCGGCAATTCGCTCTGCGAGGA
>Ga0310691_10005689_pt1 | contig 13534 bp, 15 predicted proteins | sample 176DNAGHGlowgp2_FD_203887 | JGI IMG/M metagenome (GOLD analysis project Ga0310691, IMG submission 203887) | Sheep rumen microbial communities from Palmerston North, Manawatu-Wanganui, New Zealand - 1766 DNA GHGlow gp2 (v2) (version 2) | ecosystem: Host-associated > Mammals > Digestive system >... | reverse complement strand
TCTGGTAAATCTTGACTTATTTGAAGTTTTCAAGGTTCAGACAATTGACTGGGCCAAAAGGATACGTTTATTCAGGGCCTTTTGACCTTACCATCATATTATAAATTGTGTTACAGATATTGCGTATCGATCACATTTATTAACGCCAATGGCGTTAATACTGGCGCTAATGATGGCGTTAATGATGACGTTAATATTCTTGGCGGTGACAAAGATTGGATGATAAAAATGACACCCGGTATCTGTCCACGGGTGTTATTTTGTGCCTTGACTTTTACTGCTATGCTCGACTATAATTAAGAAGCAAAAAAGAGTAAACAGCAGGTGTGCTCATGACGATCAGCAATAGAGTTTTCGACAAAATGCGGGAAATGCATATGTCTCAAAAGGAATTTTCCGAAAAAACAGGGATTCCTCAAAGCACCATAAGTGAGTGGAAAAGCAGAAGGACAAATCCTGCATCAGATAAAATGATGATCATTTGTCAGGCGCTTGGAGTCTCGCCCGAATGGCTGCTGTCAGGTACCGATATTGCCGGAAACAGAGGAAAAAAGAGCGATTATCTGGTCACGGACCGCAATTCTAAAATAGGCTATATCATCGAGACCTACAATGAGCTGGATTACGACAGAAAAAAACGTTTGATTGGATATATGGAAGCACTTAGCGACATCGATGGAAAAAAATAAGGAAAAACAGGCTCTATTTCAGGCTTCACGCCGGCGAAAAATGCTGTGTTATAACCGAGCGTGGGACAGACATTAAAAATGTCAGCGCAGCAATGAAGTCGAAAAACATCGTGATCTTCAAGGTGACGGACCTTTCGGACGAAACATGGCAGGAAGCGGTGAAAGAAGCGGACAGCGTAGTGCTTTTCAATGTACCCTTAAATGACAGGGAAAGGGTCATTGAATTAGCCTACAAATATGACAAGAATATTTTCTTCCGATCCGAAATATGCGATATTCTTGAGGTAACTTCGGAACATCAGATGTTCGAGGACAGCCTGATGCTCTATTCACCGAAGTTCGAGCTTACCGTTTCAAAAAATGTAATAAAGAGAATGATGGATATCATCGGTTCCCTTATAATGATGATCCTGTCAAGTCCCATCTGGCTCGTCTGCGCGGTAATGATCAAAGCAGATGACCACGGAAAAGTTTTTTTTAGGCAGGAACGCGCAACAAAGGGCGGCAGACCCTTTAAAATATATAAATTCAGGACCATGCGGGACAGCAAAGAAGCTCTTCCCATGACGGCAAATGACGCCCGCGTTATCAAGGCAGGCCGTTTTATACGGAAGACCAGAATGGACGAGTTGCCCCAGCTTCTTAATATCCTGAAAGGCGATATGAGCCTTGTCGGTCCAAGGCCTGAACAGATGAAGTATATACACGGCTTTGATCAGGATTATGATGAGTATGAATATCGCCTTAAAGTCAAAGCCGGACTTACAGGTTACGCTCAGATAGAGGGAAAGTATAATTCGACCAATAAGGACAAGCTTATCCTCGATCTTATGTACATACAGAATTACAGCATCTGGCTTGACATAAATCTTTTGATGCAGATGGTGCTGGTATTCTTTAAGAAAGAGAGCAGCGAAGGCTTCTAGCTTCCCGCTTGGTGGTGGATATGGATAATTATTCGGTTCTTATGTCTGTTTATTACAAAGAAAAGCCGGATCACCTTAATGAAAGCATTCGCAGTATCTACGAGCAGACTGTCCAGACAAATGACTTTGTGCTTGTCTGTGACGGGCCCCTCACCGAAGAGCTGAATGCCGTTATATCCGGGTGGGGAAAAAGCTTTGGCGGTAAAATGCACGTTTTCAGACTTAAGGAAAACCACGGACTTGGTTTTGCACTTAATGCCGGAATTAAAAGGTGCAAAAACGAGCTTGTTGCCAGAATGGATTCGGATGATATTGCGGTAAGCGACAGATGTTATAGGCAGCTTAAGGTATTTGAGGAGCATCCCGAGACGGATGTGGTAAGCGGCACTGTGTCGGAATTTAACATGGTTCCAGGTGATCTTAATACCAAAAGGATCGTTCCTGAATCAGATGCCGATATTCTTGCCTTTGCAAAAAAAAGAAACCCCTTCAACCACCCGTGCGTCATGTACAAAAAAAGCAGGGTAACGGAGGCGGGTGGCTATAAACAGTTTTACCTTCTTGAAGATTATTATCTTTGGGTAAGGATGCTTCTTAAAGGCGCAAAGGGGCACAATATTCAGGAACCCCTGCTTTACATGAGAGTTGGAAACGGAATGTACAAAAGACGTTCCGGAATAAAGCATGCAAGGTCACAGATCAGGCTGTTCAGATATATGCACAGTAAAGGCTTTATATCGTCCGCTGAACTGATAAAAGCATCCTGCATCCGGACTGCCGCTTCTCTTATACCCAACGGCCTCAGAAAAGCAGGGTACAGGATGTTTTTGAGGTGATTAGTAATGCTTCGGCAGATTTAAAAAGGATGCAGACCAGGGGGATCAATGATGTCTGTTAAAATTGCATTTATAATGGTTTGCCATAAGGCGCCCGATCATATCAACAACCTTATAAAAAGACTGTTGGAATTTGAAGATGCAGATGTTTTTTTGCACATCGACAGAAATAATTCCGGCATCAGAAAAAGCATCATTGAAAATAGCAGGGTAAAGATACTTCCGGAAAACGAATCCTTTTTTGTTAAGTGGGGAAGCGTTGAGATAGTAAAGGCTACGTTAAAACTGATAGCTTGCGTAAAAAGAACAAAAAAGGATTACGATTATATTTGGCTTTTGAGCGGCCAGGATTATCCGATCTGCAGCGCCGCGGAAGCTGAAAAAAGACTGGCCTTAAATCCCGGAATGAATTACATAGATGTTATTCTGCCCGGCGAAAACAGATATGATTTTTATAACAAGAGATGTGAAATACCATATCCTTCGTGGATAAATAAAAACAATATCGTTGTCAAATCGATCAAAAAGCTGTACATGATCGTTACGGGAGGATATTATCACACTTTTTCGTTCCTTAAAAGGAAGAAACCTTTTGATGCCGGTTTTGCTTACGGAAGTCAGTGGTGGACGTTAAGCGCTGAGGCGGCGTATGACATTTTGCAATACACAAGGAAACACCTTGAAGTGTTAAAGTATTACAGAAAATGTATTATTCCGGATGAGAGCTATTTTCAAACGGTATTTATGTCAGGACCCTACAAAAACAAAAGAATGCCAAGCTTGACATTCGTGAATTGGGGAAAAAACAGGCGAAGTCCGGAGGTATTGACGGCGGCCGATATTGATACCTTGAAAGAAAAATCCGATACATTTGTATTTGCTAGAAAGTTTCAAATGCCGGAGAGTGGCGAAATCATAAAAGAGCTTAGCACGATTGGAGTCGAAAAAGAGGGAAAAAATGATACCTAAAGTGATCCATTATTGTTGGTTTGGCGGGAAGCCTCTTCCCAAGCTTGCAAGGAAATGTATTGCGAGCTGGAAAAAATACTGTCCTGATTATGAAATAATCGAATGGAATGAGAATAATTTCGATGTAAACAAGTGCTTGTTTTCAAAAGAAGCATATCGGGAAAAAAGCTGGGCTTTTTTATCGGATGTTGCAAGGCTTTTTATTATATGGGAAAATGGCGGGGTTTATTTGGATACAGATGTCGAGTTGATCTCCTCTATAGATCATTTGCTGAGTGCCAATGACTTTTTCTTTGGAATAGAGACTCAATCGGGAAAAAATGGAAGCAAACTTGTAAGAGTTGCTACCGGGTTGGGATTCGCGGCTTCTCCCGGAAATAAGATCATAAAGAGTTTGCTGGATGAATATACCGAAAAACATTTTGTTGAGTATGGGATAAAAAATACTACTCCCTGCCCTATAGTAAATAGTCGTGTTTTGGAAAAGTATGGATTTGATGGATCAGACAAGGTCTTCAGATTTATGGGGGGAACGATATATTCAAGTGATTATTTCTGCCCAAAAGAATACAAGACAAATATAACCCATTTCAGCAACAACACGGTTTCTGTTCATCATTACGGAGAATCGTGGGTTACAGGTCAAACTAAATATTGGATGATCCTGTACTACCGATATAAAAAGAAAATGCCTGATGGGATAAGCCATTTTTTGGCATCTTATTTTAGTTACCTTCTATATTATGGCTATTTCAGAGGACATTTTAAGCTGATTAAAAAGTTAGTAGTACCGATATGGAAAAAATTGAATGAAAAAATCTTTTAACGATTTGCATAGGCGGAAGACAATGATTGATTTTCTGATCTTTTATGAAGTAAAAAACAGAGAAATGGAGAGCATTGTTTTACTTGGTAATGAATTAAAAAAAAGGGGATTTACATGTGAATTCATTTCGTTCTCGCAGATATACAGCATAACAATGAAAAAAAGATATTTCGGAAAAGTTCGTGTCGCAGTAGTTCCATCACTTTATCACGACAAAGAAATACTTCATATAGTATATAGAATCGCAGGAAAAGTAGACTACATTGTAAATTTAAGGTGGGAACAGGTATTTAGTAACGAAACAGAGTCAGATGTTAAAAACTATGTTTTTCCCAAAGAAAATGCTGTTAAAGCAATTCATTGCTGCTGGGGTAAGAAGCCCAAAGAAATGCTGATACGTGCTGGGGTAAATGATAAAAATGCTGTAGTTACAGGGCCTATGCACATGGATATTTTGGCGCCTTCTTTTGAAAAGTATTTTCTTTCCAAAGACAAACTCTTTGACAAATTCAATATTCCGCAAAATAGAAAAACGATTCTTTTTATTTCATCATTTGTTTTGGCGGCGTATACCGAAAGGGAAATAGAATGGTATTTAGGGGATGTCGGAGGTGATAAGAGAAAGGAGTTAATTGAACAACTCAAGTTTGACAAAACATCACAACAAACGATAATAAGCTGGTTGCTTCATGTGGCAGAAAAATATGATTATAATATCGTATACAGACCTCATCCTGCCGAAAATCCATTATATGCAAATGAAATCAGTAAAAATAATGCCAATTTCTACGTTATAAGCGAGTTGAATGTGAAGCAATGGATAAAAAAATGTGACGTTGTTTTGACGTGGGTAAGCACCTCTATTATCGAATCATTTTTTGCAGGCGTTTCCTGCGCCGTATTGCGTCCACTTGAGATTCCCTATGAAAGGGAAATGAGTGTCTATAAAGGAATACACACTATCAAGAACCGTGAGGAATTAGAAAAGTATTTTGACTATCTTAAAGCATATAACAATAATATGTTCCTGTTGGATGAGGAAATCGTTTTAAATTATTACGACCATAGTGATAAAAAACTATCCTATGTACGTACAGCAGATCTCTTGTGTGATCTGAGTGCCGGATATGAAAAATTTGATTGGAATGAAATGCATATCCGTCCGTTTATGCAGGAAATCAAATGGGATGCAGAGTTGATCAAAAAAAGTCTGTATAAAATGTTTTTGAAAGTGTTGTCTGTTCCGATGATACGAAAAAAAATTCAAGTAAAGTTTTTGAAAGACAGAATAGACAGCTTTTTGGCTTTTGAAAAGAAGAATAAAACTAATATTATCAGTAAAAGTGAATTTAAAGCCATGGAGAGAAAGCTCAGTAAATATATTCGATAAATGGAGCGAATTAATCTGATCGTCAAGTACAAAAGTAGATTAAAATGCGAAAATATAAAGTTTTAGTTAAAAACATAAGCGTTATTTCAATCAGTCAATTTGGAAGCAAGCTGTTGGCCTTTTTGCTGGTCCCGCTATATACAAGCTGCCTTTCTACTGAAGAATACGGGGTGTTTGATGCTGTAGTTGCCGTAGTCAGTCTGTGCATTCCCGTTCTTATGCTGAATATTTATTCCTCCACCCAGCGTTTTGCGATGGATGAGAATGCGGAACTGGGAAGCATATTGACCTATAGTTTTAGGGGGGTGTTGTTTGCATCAGCGGGATTTCTTGTCGTTTTGGGAATCAACTGGGCGTTTGAAATCAGCCTGTTGCTTAAAGAAAACGCTCTTTTTGCTTTAGGTTTGTTTTTTTTGGAATGTTTAGTTAATGTTTTGTCATGTTTTGCTATTGGAATTAACAAAGTAACGCTTGCTTCAATTGCCGGAGCGGTTTCAACAGTAACTATGCTTACTGCAAATATAGTGCTTTTGGCAGGGCTTCATTTGGGATTATATGGCTTTTATTTGGCTAATATTTCAGGACCGTTAGTCCAAAGCATTATTCTTTTGATTGCTTTGGATATAAAAATCGACATTCGCAAAAAAAATCAACCATTGTTGAAAGAAATGCTTGCATTTTCGGTTCCGCTAATTGCTACCAATATAGCATGGTGGGTCAACAGTGTTTCAGATCGATTTGTGATAATCTGGTTTAAAGGAGTGGCTGTAAACGGCATCTATTCAATTGCATATAAGATTCCCGGAATATTAAATGTTTTTCAAACGGTTTTTTCGCAAGCATGGGTTATAACGGCTGTTCGTGACTATGATTCTGAAGATAGGGATGGTTTTTTTTCTAACGTGTATTCTTATTATAATTCCGGCATGATTCTTGTCTGCTCATTATTGATAATGTTTACCAGAATAATTGCGAAAGTAATGTATTCAAATGATTTTTATGCGGCTTGGGAATATGTACCTTTTTTGTTGATTTCTGTTTTATTCGGAGCTCTTTCCGGTTTTTTTGGCGGAGTTTTTTCTGCAATCAAAAATTCAAAAGTTACCGCATATTCTACGGTAGTGGGTGCAATATGCAACTTGATATTAAACATAGTATTGATTCAATTTTGGGGAGCATTTGGCGCGGCAGTGTCGACTGCTGTTTCTTATTTACTCGTATGGGTAATAAGAATTGCCTTTTCGATGAAAATAATAAAGCTGAAGATACATTTTTTTATTGATGTAGTTGCATACATAATTCTTGTTGTACAGGCGCTTGGGTTGGTATTTATTGATTCAAGTACATATGTCTATATGCTGCAGGCGGGATCTTTTATTGCGATTACAGTGATATATCGCGAAAATGTTGGTAAATTATTAAGGAAACTTTTAAATATACAACGGACAAAACAATAAATTTAAAAAAATGGAAGATGTTTTTGGGGAGGAAGTTTTATGCTTTCAGAATCAACTATCCTGATAACCGGTGGAACAGGTTCATTTGGTAACACATTTGTTCCGATGACGCTTAAAAAGTATAATCCGAAAAAAATTATAATATATTCCAGAGATGAAATGAAACAATGGAATATGGCCAAGAAATTTTCGGGCGATCCGAGGGTGCGTTTTTTTATCGGCGATGTTCGTGACAAAGACCGTCTTTACAGGGCATTAAGCGGAGTTGATTATGTTGTCCACGCGGCTGCGACTAAAATCGTTCCGACCGCTGAATACAATCCTTTTGAATGTATCAAAACAAATGTTAACGGTGCTATGAATCTTATCGATGCGTGTATAGATTCGGGCGTAAAACGCCTGGTGGCATTGTCAACGGATAAAGCCAGCCAGCCGGTAAATCTTTATGGTGCGACCAAACTGTGTTCAGATAAAATATTTATAGCCGGAAATTCATACACCGGCGGCCGTACGAAGTTTGCGGTAGTTAGGTATGGAAATGTCATGGGATCTCGTGGTTCGGTCATTCCTTATTTTATGGAAACAGCAAAAAACGGAAAGCTGACCATAACCGACAAAAGAATGACCCGCTTTATGATATCGCTTGAGCAAGGCGTTGAGCTTGTCTGGCATGCTTTTGATGATATGGAAGGAGGAGAGATATATGTTAAGAAGATTCCTTCCATGAACATATGTGATATAGCCACGGCTGTTGATGAAAATGCTGAGCAGGTAGAAATAGGAATAAGGCCCGGTGAAAAACTTCATGAGCAGATGATCGGCGTTGAAGATGCTTATTTCACATATGAATATCCGCTGCACTATAAAATACTTCCTCAGATTTGTAATTGGGGGCCGTTTGAGGCAATGATAAAAGGCGGAAAGCTTGTTCCCGAAGGTTTCAGTTATACATCGGATAACAACACGGAGTGGATGACTATACCCCAGCTTCGGGAATGGATAAACGCAAATAAGGAAAAGATAGGCAGCATATAAATGGAAGAATTAGCGATTAATGGTGGAAAGCCTGTGTTTGAAAAAAAAATAGGGTATGGTCACCAGTATATAGATGATGATGATATTAAAGCCGTTGTAGATGTGCTTAAGAGTAACTATTTAACCTGTGGGCCGAAAATTGCTGAGGCAGAGGCAAAGCTTTGCCGAATAACCGGGGCAAAGCATGCTGTTTTGGTATCAAATGGAACGGCAGCATTGCATGCGACAATGTTTGCTACAGGACTCGGCCCGGGAGATGAGGTTATTACAACTCCGATAACATTTGCGGCTTCCGCAAACTGTGCTCTGTATTGCGGCGCAAGACCCGTTTTTGCGGATATAGATTCGGAAACATACAATATAGATCCTGAGGATATTGAAAGAAAAATTACCGATAGAACAAAGGCTGTAGTAGCAGTTGACTTCACAGGACAGGCCGTTGAGATCGATAAGATCAAAGCTATCTGCAATAAACATGATCTGGTTTTTATTGAAGATGCAGCCCATTCTCTCGGCACACGATTTAACGGAAAGCCTGTCGGCAGTTTGGCTGATATGACTGAATTCAGTTTCCACCCTGTAAAAACTTGCACGGCAGGAGAGGGAGGAGCAGTCACAACAAATAACGATGAGCTTTACAAGAGGTTGCTTCTGTTTAGAACTCATGGAATTACAAGAGTTCAAGAATGGATGGATAAAGAAAGCGAGGGTGGTTGGTATTATCAACAAATCGAACTGGGATACAATTATCGCATTACAGATATTCAAGCGGCACTTCTTTCGTCACAGCTTGATAAGCTGGACAGGTTTGCAACAAGGAGAAAGGAACTGGTCAGCAGATACGATGAGGCGTTTAAACATATGCCCGAGATTACTGTGCAGAAGGAGATTCCGCAATCGGATACGGTTCGCCATCTGTATCTTATTCAGTTGAATACCGAGATAATGACATGTGGGAGAAGGGAAGTTTTTGATGCTTTACAGGCTGAGGGAGTTGGCGTGAATGTACACTATATTCCGGTCTATTATTTCCCGTACTATCAAAAACTTGGGTATAAGATGGGAAGTTGTCCGAATGCAGAGAAATTGTACGAAAGAATCATCTCCATACCTCTGTTTTACTCAATGACAAACGAAGAACAGGATAAGGTTATTGAAGCTGTAAAAAAGATAATCAGCTATTATAGAAAATAAAAATGTGATAATAAAGTCTGACCCAAGTGTTAAATGATACATCAGTAGACAATGTTTGGTTTACTATGTTCCGTTCTTTTTTTCATATTATCATCGTTCGGATTATTAAAAGACCCTTGTTTTAATGCAGGAAAGGTATGCAACATGGTTATGAGTATTCCTCTGTACCCGAGATTGATAGATGATGTTTCGGATGTTATTCATGCTGTTAAAAAAGTTGTACATTACTATTGAAACGATTCATGATGATTAATGGCAGAAAATATGTAAGGAGGACTCATGGGTCAATTTTGCCATGTGAAAAAAATATTTGATATTTGTTAAAAAGGAGAATCATCAAAGATGAAATCAATAGCAATCATTACGGCTAGGGGAGGGAGCAAAAGAATTCCTAAAAAAAATATAAAAGAATTCTGCGGGAGACCCATTATTGCGTATGGAATAGAAGCTGCTATAGAGAGCGGTCTGTTTGAAGAAGTGATGGTTTCCACGGATAGTCAGGAAATAGCTGAAGTGGCCCTGAACTATGGAGCAAAGGTTCCTTTTTTCAGAAGCAAAGCAACGAGCAATGATTATGCTACGACAGAGGATGTTTTGCTCGAAGTGCTGACAGAGTATGCTAAAAGAAATAAATACTTTGAAACGGTATGTTGCATTTATCCGACTGCTCCTTTTATTACCGGCGAAAAGTTAAAAAAAGCAAAAAGAATAATGGATGAAAAAAAGGATATCAATGCGGTAGTTCCAGTTGTCAAATATAGTTACCCACCTCAAAGGGGAATTGTGAAAAGAAATGGATACATGGAATATCTTTACCCGGAAAATGCCATGAAAAGAAGTCAGGATCTGGAACCAATATATCATGATTGCGGACAGTTTTATTATTGTAGAACGAGTGCTTTGGAACAGTACCATGATCTTGTATGCCCCAATTGTGCTCCGTTCTTGGTGCCAGAAGAAGAAGTGCAGGATATCGATAATTATTCAGATTGGAAAATGGCAGAAATAAAATATAAGTATATGATGGAGGCTATTAAGTGAATAATCAGGAATTATGGAAAGAGTTACATTTGAAAAAACGTTTCAGACCCAAGTATCCGGAAGGTGAAGTTGTAAGATGGCTATTTAAAAACATACCACAAGATGAGGATAAAAAAGTTTTGGACGATGGTTGTGGAGCGGGAAGACATGTGATGCTTTTGGCTGAAAACGGTTATATTCCATATGGAATTGATTTTTCGGAGAGTGGTGTTGATTATACAAGACAGCTATTGACTAACCGAGGATATACTCAATACGTAGAAAATGTCATTTGTGGAAGTTGTGATTCGCTTCCATACGAAAATAATTTTTATGATGGTTTGATTTCCTTTGGCGTTCTTTACTATCTAGATGTGGCCGCTATACGGCAAGCAGTAAAGGAGATTTATAGAGTTTTAAAAAAGATGGAAAAGCTATCATTGTTATTAGAAATACAGATGATTATCGATATGAAGGCTCTAATACGAATACTGCGATTTCAGTTACAGATAATAAGCTTAGTGCCAGTGCAGAAAATGGTATGAGGGAACACTTTTTCACGAAAGAAGAGGTAATGGTGTTGTTTAAAGACTTTAGTGATATATCTGTGGAAAGAATCGTTCGTACCTATAATGATGAGACAATATGTGATAATGACTATATTGTTTTGCTGAAGAAATGAATAACTGACAGAGAAAAAAATGTTTAGATTAAATGAAATAATTGAAAAAGGGCAAATATATACGATTGCTGAAATGAGTGCAAATCACGCTGGAAAGATTGAAAATGCACTTATGATAGTGAAAGAAGCTGCCAAGAGTGGGGCAAATTGCCTGAAAATACAAACGTATACAGCGGATACAATTACTATTGATTGTCGTTCAAATTTGTTTAAAATAGATGGTGGCCTTTGGAATAATGAGTATTTATATGATTTGTATGCAAGGGCTTATACGCCGTGGGAATGGCAAAAACAGATTAAGGAAGAATGTGACCGATGCGGGATTGATTTTTTGGCTACACCATTTGATTGTACCGCTGTTGATTTTTTGGAAAGCATTGGATGTGAAGCATATAAAATAGCCAGTTTCGAAATTGTTGATATTCCATTGATAGAATATGCTGCATCCAAGAAAAAGCCTATGATTATTTCGTGCGGGATGGCCACAAAGAGAGAAATTCAGGAAGCTATAGAGGCGTGCCATAAATTTGGAAACCACAATGTTACCATACTAAAATGTTGTAGCGAATATCCAACACAACCATCAAATATGAATTTGAATACGATAGAAGACATTAGACGCACATTTTCAGTCCAGGTAGGAGTTTCTGATCATAGTATGGGGTATTTGGCTGATGTTGTTGCCGTGGCAAAAGGAGCCAAGGTGATAGAGAAACATTTTTGCCTTTCCAGATCGATTAAAAATGCGGATTCTGATTTTTCTATGGAACCCAAGGAATTTAGAGAAATGGTTGAAGCGGTCAACACTGCTGTAAAAATGCTGGGTTCTTCGGTTTATGGACCTTCTGCGGCAGAAGCGGAAGAGTACAAATGCCGTAGAAGTTTATTTGTAGTAGCAAATATGAAGGCTGGTGAGATTTTTACGTCTGCTAATGTTCGAAGTATAAGGCCCAATGCGGGACTTGCTCCCAAATTTTTACCTAATGTTGTCGGAAAAGTGGCGAAGTGTAATATTTCGTTTGGAACTCCTTTAACAGCTGAAATGATAGAGGACTTTCGATGATAGGGATTAGAGTAGATGGAAACAGTCAAATTGGTATGGGGCATATTTCAAGGTGCTTAAGTATTGCTTCAGCTTTAAAAAAGAAAAATGCTGATTTTTGTTTTATTTGTTCAAATAATACACCTGTTAAGCTAATGGAAGAATTAGGCTACAGTGTTCATGTTATAGAGAAAAGTCAATATGATAGTTGGTCAGTAGATGACGAGATTTGTTTTATTAAAGCTAATAGTATTTCGGTATTGCTTATCGACAGCTATTATGTTTCAAATCCATTACTTAATAAATTGCATAGTATAACGAGAATAATATATTTGGATGATCTTTATCGCTTTGATTATGATGTTGACATCATTTTGAATTATAATATTGAAGCAAATGATGAATTATATAAAAGTACAGAACACTTATCCCGTAAGTGCTATTTGGGGGCTCGTTTTTTTCCATTAAAAGAATCGCTTAGATATTCTGAAAAGAATAATATCAACAGGAAAGTGAAAAATGTTTTAATAACTACAGGAGCGACGGATCCATTTCAGTGTTTAAAAACAATAATGCATGCAATAGATGTTGAAAAATATGTAGATATAACATTTTCTGTGATTCTTGGGCTGTTTTATGATGAACAATACTGTAGTAATCTTATGAATCTATACTACGGGGTAGACAACATAGTGTTTTTAAAATGGGGTCAAGATATGAAGAAATTATACGGTCGATCTGATTTGGTAATTGCCCCTGGATCAACGACAATTTATGAAGCTTTGTCATTAGGCGCACCGTGCATTTCGTTTCAATTTGCTGATAATCAGCATAGTGAGTGCATATCTTTAGATGAGATGAATATTGTTCCTTTTATAGGTGATTTTTCAGACAATATTAATGCTGCAAGAATAAAGAGTATATTTGATGCAGAACTAACTTTTTCATCGCGAGAAAAACGTTATAGGTTGTTTTCCGGTCTATTTGATGGAAAAGGATCTGATAGAATAGCTGAAATTATTATTGGTGTTAATAAATGAAGATAAAATATAATGCTCGTGCATGTTCGGTGCTCTATAATGTGTTAAAAGCAAATGGTGTAAATGGAAAAGTTTTGATTCCAGCTAATATATGTGAAAGTGTACCTGCAACATATATGCTTTTAGGGATTGAACCTGTATTTTGTGACATTTCAATAGTAGATTATCAGCTTGATAAAGATACCGCCATGAAGATGTTGGGTGATTTGCAGATTAGTGTCTTGCATTATAATCACACCTATGGATTTAAAAGTGTTGACGATGATTTGTTCCTTGAGAAGGTAAAAAAAAAGTATCCACGTGTGTTAATTGTTGATGATAGATGCCTTTGTTTTCCGGAAATTGATTATGAGGGTGAGGCGTCGGATATAGTTCTATATTCTACTGGTTATGTTAAGTGTGTAGATATAGGCTGGGGCGGATTTTGC
>Ga0310691_10005688_pt1 | contig 13534 bp, 7 predicted proteins | sample 176DNAGHGlowgp2_FD_203887 | JGI IMG/M metagenome (GOLD analysis project Ga0310691, IMG submission 203887) | Sheep rumen microbial communities from Palmerston North, Manawatu-Wanganui, New Zealand - 1766 DNA GHGlow gp2 (v2) (version 2) | ecosystem: Host-associated > Mammals > Digestive system >... | reverse complement strand
TATGCCCGAAAGTCAAAATATCGAGTACAAGGAATCGTGGCGAGACGAGTATATCAAGTGGATATGCGGTTTTGCGAATGCTCAAGGTGGAAAGATTTTTGTAGGCGTAGATGACAAGGGGCATGTCGTCGGGTTGCAGAATGCCAAGAAGCTCATGGAAGATATCCCGAATAAAGTCAGGGATGCATTGGGTTTGTTGGTCGATGTGAACCTGCTTTCTGTAGATTCCAAGGAATACATCGAAATATCGGTTTCTCCGAGTACATATCCCGTAAATTATAAAGGCGAATATCATTACCGGACCGGGAGTACCAAGCAGCTTTTGCAAGGTGCTTCGCTCACGCAGTTTTTGCTGAACAAGACCGGAACGAAATGGGATGCTCTCCCTGTCGATGGGGTTAGCTTTAGGGATTTGGACAAGGAGAGTTTCGACATCTTCCGCCGGGAGGCGAAAAAGTCGGGCAGAATGACTGCGCAAGATTTGTCGATGACGGACGAAGAACTGCTGGACAGCCTGAATCTGGTTGTAGATGGAAAATTGACCCGAGCCGCAGTCTTGCTTTTTCACCGCAAGCCGGAAAAATGGTTTGGCGGCGCATACGTGAAAATAGGTTTTTTTGGCGATGGGCCCGATTTGCAATACCAGGATGAAATTTACGGATCGCTGTTCATTCAGGCTGATCGAGTCGTCGAGCTCATTTACCTCAAGTATTTCAAGGCACGCATCAGTTACGACGGCCTGATTCGGGTGGAACGCTACCCCATTCCAAAGGATGCCATGCGCGAAGCCGTTTACAATGCCCTGATGCATTCGAATTACTCGTCTGGAGTTCCGATTCAAATTCGCATACACGAGAACGAAGTCCTTATAAGCAACGATTGCGTTTTCCCGGCCAATTGGACTGCCGAAACATTGATGCGAAGGCATCGCTCGGAACAATACAACCCCAAAATCGCAAACGCGTTCTTTAGGGCGGGCTACGTGGAAGCGTGGGGCAGGGGTATCGAAAACATGTGCAAACTTTGCAAGGATTATGGAGTCAAGACGGAATATACCGTACATCCCGAAGATGTGATGCTTGCATTTTTTGCCAAGCAAGAGACTGCGGCCACCCAATCGACCACCCAATCGACCACCCAATCCGCCACCCAATCGACTCAAAAATACTTGCCGATTGAAATTAAACTTATGCATTATCTGGTAGCCAATCCACGTGCAACTCAGGGTCAAATTGCAAAATACTTGGGAATGAACTTGAATACCACCAAGTATTATTTGAACAAACTAGGTAAACTTGAAGTCCCCGCGATTAAGCACGAAGGCACGACAAGAAAAGGCTCGTGGATGGTTTTGATAGACTTGGAGAATCTATGACAGGGCAGAATATGAAACGGCTTGGAGACTACATACGGCCCGTAGATGTGCGGAACAGGGACTTGAAAGTGACGCGGTTGGTCGGTTTGACGATTGACAAAGCGTTTATCCCGTCTGTGGCAAATACGATTGGCACCGATTTATCGAATTACAAGGTGATTTCGGAAAACCAGTTTGCATGCAGTTTGATGCAGGTCAGTCGCGACGGAAAAATGCCTATTGCGATGTTCAAAGGCGAGCCTTGCATTATGTCTCCGGCATACCCGATGTTTGAAGTCTCAAAGATGAATGAGCTGCTGCCGGAATATCTGATGATGTGGTTTTCTCGCTCTGAATTTGATCGCGAGGCAAGTTTTTATGCAGTCGGTGGAGTCCGCGGAAGTTTGGAATGGAATGATTTCTGCGATATGCAAATCCCCGTCCCCGCGATTGAAAAACAGCGTGAAATTGTCGCCGAATACAACACCCTCGCCACCCGCATCGAAACCAACAAGAAACTCATCGCCACCCTCGAACAAACTGCCCAAACCCTCTACCGCCACACCTTCGTCGACAACATCGACCCCAACAATCTACCCGAAGGCTGGAGGATGGGAACTTTGGGGGAGATTGCTGAAATTACAAGTGGAAAAACTTGTGTGGATAAAAAGGATGTTTCTGAAGGCAATTATAAATACCCTGTTGCTGGTGCGTCTGGTATAATTGGATATTCTAATGAATTTAACCAAGACGAAAGATTGATGACAACTGGGAGAGTAGGGACTTTAGGCATAGTTAATCGATATAACGAACGATTATATACAGCGGATAATGTTCTTGTTATCAAAGCAAAATTTTATGAATATTGCTATCAGATTTTGAATCGCCTTGATTATGCTGAAATAACGAAGGGCGGGGTGCAAAGTCTAATTACTCAAACGGATCTCAAGAATATTTCGATAAATATTCCAACTGATACGGAATTGAAACAATTTGAAATAACGAATTCAAAATTATTTGAACATGTAAAATACAAAATAGAAGAAAATAAAACCCTAACCCAAATGCAAACCCTTCTCCTCTCCAAAATGGGAGTGTAAACATGCCTATAAAAACAAGTTTAGTTGGTCGCTTAAGGAATTTGCAATTATCAAAGAGCCGTGCTCTATTGCCATTGTTTGAAGCTGTTGTAAATTCTATCCATTCTATTGACGAACGATTGGATAAAGATCCGTCATATTCTATTGGTGCATCTCAAATTGACATTGATATTAAGTATTCTAGCCAATTATCATTAGATAAAAAACAACAATCAGAAATCATTGGATTTAATATTATAGATAATGGCATAGGTTTTGAAAAAAGCAATTATGAGTCTTTTCAAACTCTAGACTCGCTATATAAACAGGCGAAAGGCTGTCATGGAATAGGACGTTTGCTTTGGCTGAAGGCTTTTGAAAATGTAAATATTGAAAGCTGTTTTTATGAAGATGGCGCATTTTATACAAAAAAATTTTCTTTTGAAGAAAATGAGGGTGTTGTAGAAAAAGAACATGTAAATCAGGGTTCTATCCATAAGACAATTATTTCATTGGATAGAATTCGGCCTGAATATATAGAGAATTTCCAAGTTTCTACAGAAAAGCTATCAAATGCTATGTTAGAACATTGCCTTTGGTATTTTTTCAGGGATGGGGGTGCTCCCAATATAATTATCCATGGCTGTGATGGCGACATCTCTTTAAATGATAAATATGAAACACTTATAGAAAAATCTGTAAAGACAGATTCCTTTGAAATAAAGGGGCAAACATTTGAACTTATTCACGTTAAGCTAAATTCTAATTTTGCGCAAAAACATGAAATTGCCTACTGTGCGGCAAATCGCGTGGTTTATGCAGAAACAATAAGCAGTAAAAACATTCCCGGTTTGTTCCGTTCTTTGCAAGATGGCGATAAAGAATTTTATTATGCCGGTTATCTTCAATCTACTTTCTTAACTGAGAAGGTAAATGAGGAAAGAACTGATTTTGGATTTGCAAAAGATGATTCTGACGCTTTTGCTAATGCGGAGCCGACACAAAAAGAGATAGAAAATAAAGCAATAGAAAAGATTTCTGAGTATTTGGAAATCTATTTAAAAGAAAATAGGGAACTTGGTCGACAAAAAATTGTTGATTTCGTGAATAGAGAAGCTCCTAAATATAAGCCTATCTTGAATCAAATTCCAGAAAGCGAATTATACGTTGATCCACAAATTACGCCTAAGGAATTAGATTTGAAAATGCATAAGCATTTGGCTGAACTTGAAGCAAAAAGTATAGAATTACAACATAATTTGGAATTGCCTCAAAATATAGATGATCCTTCAGAATATGAAAAACAAATTCAAGAATGTTTATCTGTGGTGTCTGATTTAAAAAAATCGGATTTGGCAAATTATGTGATGCATCGCAAGGCTATAATCAGATTGTTTGAAAAGGCAATAGAAAAAGATGAAAATGGAAAGTTTAAAAGAGAAGATGTCATCCATTCTTTGATAATGCCGATGCAAATCGAAAGTGATGATTCTGAGGCAAAAGACGCAAACTTGTGGCTGGTCGATGAAAAGCTAGCTTTTCATGACTATTTAGCCTCTGATTTACCATTAAAATCTATGCCTATTTCAAATACGGAATCCGCAAAGGAGCCAGATTTATTGGGACTAAATGTTTACGATAATCCGTTACTTATTCAGGAAGGAGCTAAACTGCCTTTAGCAACAATAACGGTTGTCGAGTTTAAGCGTCCCATGCGAGATGATATGAAAATGGGCGAGGAACATAATCCCATAGAACAGGCTTTAGGGTATTTGAAAAGAATTCGTGAAGGAAAGGCTAAAACTCCGAAGGGACGATATATTCCTAATTCTGAGAATATCCCAGGATTTTGCTACATACTGTGTGATTTGACTCCTTCCATGGAGGATATGTGTTCGCTTTTTGATTTAAAGGTTACTTCTGATAAAATGGGATATTTTGGTTATCATGAAAAATTTAATGCATACATAGAAGTCAATTCTTTTGATCGGATTGTGAATATGGCAAAAGAAAGAAATAGAGCTTTCTTTGATAAACTTGGATTGGCTTACGATTAGGAAAAAAAATGGCCTATTACTGCTTAAGATCAAATAAAAAGAGTTCTATTTTTCAAGAAATTAGCGCTTGCGATGGTCGGTGCTATCAATCACTGATTATTCACACGTGCTATTTGGATAAAGATCTTTCGGCCGCAAAAGAATTTATTGCATATGTGCGAAGTCGTGTGCAGTATCTTGAAAAAGTCATCATTTATGCCGATGAAAAAGAGGTGCAGAAAAGGTATTGTGACATAAAAGATTTTTTGAACCGGTTTCGTGGTATTGATGTTGAATTTAATGTTGTAAATTGTGATAGATTGTTTCATTCCAAAGCTTATGCCTTAATAGCATTTGATGATAATGTTATTGTAAGTGGAGGTTTGGTTGTTGGTTCAGGAAATTTAACAGGAAATGGTGTTACTTCTCAATCTGGGAATATTGAAAGTTTTTTAGCGTCAAACGATATTGACGATATTCAAGAATTTTGGGATAGAACGCAGTATTTGAATTGTGTTTCGTTTAGTGAATGGACTCCTAGAGATGAAAATCTAAATGAATTCATTGTTAATTCTGGTGTTTTCTTACATTTATGGACAGATAACGATTACTCCAATCAGAAACTTTTGTTGAAGTATGATTTGACAGAGGACTATAAACAAAAAATAAAAGAAGATCAGAGTACTTTAAATAAATTGAACTTTGATATTAATGCAAATACAATTAGCAAGAGGTATTTCATTCTTCCTGATTCCGATGTGTCTACTGAAGGATGGAAGAGAAATTACTTGATTGAAACTTATTTAGGATATTGGATTCCCAAAACTGTTTTAAAACAATTGACTAATAAAACAGATGATGAAGGCTTAAATAGTTTTAAGGAAAAAGTTTGTCAATCATTGAATGAGCAATATGAGGCTGTGAAATCGACAATTGAGTCAGATTACAACACTTTGGTACAAGAAAACATTATAAAAAAGATTGTTGATAATTCTGGGAAAGAACGGAATCCAGCTGTTGATATTCTTGAAAAAATAAATGCTTTTTGCGAGAATGAGAATGCGATAGCTCGTTTGTATTACAAATATGATGAATTTGATTTCCCGTATGATGAACATAGTGATGAATATGAAGAGAAAATAGAAGAAATGATTGACTGTATGAACGATACCGTTGGCTCCTATAAAAACAGCAGAAAGGTGTTTGTTGCTTATAGAGATGCCATGAAAGGAAATAAAAAAGCCTTTGATGAAATTGAACTATAGTTCAAATGAAAAAATAATCATCAATTAGAGAAATTTATGATGACGGCGAACAAAAAGAGAAAATTTTTAACCAAAATACAAAAAGAAAAGCTAAGGCTGGCAGCTCAAATGCTGAAGGCTACAGCTAAACTTTATGATGAAAGTAAACCCAATTTGTTGCCTTTGTGGGGTGGGGGAATCATAACGCATGGACAGCCCCAAAATAAGGATTTTATCATTGGCATTTCCAAAAGGGCGGCCAAAGCTGATAAAAAAGAAACAACAAAGGATCATCTCTATAGGGTTACTGAAACCGCAAAAGTGATTCTCACTAGATTGCAAAAAGAAAATCTTTCCGTTGAGGAAATAGAAAATATTTTGCTAGATAGATCAATGTATATGATTGTTACAAGATCTGAAAATAGTGTTGACTTGAAAAATGCAAAGGATCCTTCAAACGAAGATGATTGGAAAGCGTTGTATAAAAAAGCAGGTATTGAGTACACATTGTATAAATAAAGAAGGTTGGACCTAAAAATGTCATGCATAAAAAAGTTCCTTGAAACCCTTCTTGGTCGTATTTTACAAGTATTGAGATTTGAAAAGGAGTTTACTGCTATGTCTAGTGAAAATAAATTTTTTGGAAATAATCAACACATTGCAAATTTTCTAGATGGTTACTTAAGTGCCTCTAATAAACCGGACTATGCGGTATTGATTACTGGTGACTGGGGCTCTGGAAAGACCCATTTTATTAAGAAATATCTTGGTGGTAATAAGAAAATTGTTAAGGATTGGCTGACTGATTGTGAAAAACATATTGTTCTTTATGTTAGCCTTTTTGGGGCAAAATCTAGAGCAGGCATGGATGGTAGAGTCCTTGAAAAACTCCATCCGATTTTAAAGTCAAATAAAATAAAAGTATTTACTAGTTCATTTCCTATTGTCGGAATGATTGCTGGAGCAAGTGCTCCTGTTCCTGGCGGTGCAATTATTGGTGAACGAATAGGCAAAGATTTTCAGTGCTTTACAGACACATTTAGGGAGTCTTTGCTCAAAGAAACACAAGAAAAAGATTTCAAAAATCTGGTGGTTGTTTTTGACGATGTAGAACGAGCTGATATGCCATTGCCAGAATTACTCGGATATTTAAACGAATATGTGGAGCATTTACACGTTCCTTGTGTTTTACTTGCCGATGAAAATGTCTGGAAAGAAGTAAATGAATCGCAAAAAATCCATCAAAAGAAAATTACAGGTAATGTTGGTGGGAAAGGCAAGGTGAATCTAACTGTTGAAAAGGCTATAAATCAAACTTTGCATAGCCTTTCAAGTACAGAAGAAAAAGTCGTTGGCAAGAAATTCCAAATTCGGACGTCGCCGGAAGAAATCATTGAAGCTTGGTTTCCTGAGAATAAAAATGGTGAGGCCATTTTTGGCGATGAAATTTATGAATTACTAAAACCTCATAAGGCTTTGCTCAAATCAATTCTTGAAAAATCTCCTAAACGTAATTATCGTGCATTCAAACAGTCTATTGAAGATTTAAAAAATTTCATAGGTCCAAATTTTAAAAATATTCCAAAAGAATTACTGACAAAGGAACAATTAAATTCCTTAATTTTTGCCGATTTCTTGTGTTCTGTTTATGGGGCAAAACTAGCCTTGTTTCGTAATGATCCATTTGTTGTCGCTGCCCAAAAAATTCAAATGGCAAGAGCGTTTGCTCGTGGATCGGGAAAAGTTGTCGATGATGAAGGTGATGAAAACGTTAAAGATCCCTTTGATGATGCTTTTGGTAAAATAGAATGCATTAGTCAAATGAGTCATGCATGTGATACTGAAAAGTGGAATGCCATTTGGGAAAAATGGCTTGAATCATCTACTATTAACAAAGATGAAGTTGCTACAGCGATAAGAGACTCTATTTGGTTTGATAGGGACAAACAGTATTGGACAAATCAAATATATCATTGGTATGATTTGAGCGATGATGAAGGACGTCTTGCTTTGGAATCGTTTTATGAATCTATTGAGTCAAAGAGAATTTTAAATCCGGATACTTTAATAGCATTGTATTATCGATTGTATTGGTATGCTTCAGAGGGCGTTTTGAAGGAGTCAGCTGAAGAATTCTCAAAAAGAATGTACCAATACGTGGATGATATTGCAAATGAAATGGAATATAGCGATTTAAGTCAATGGGACGACAATTATGGCCATAGCTATGACAGTACCTATCTTGTCTATGGAGAAGAAAATAAGGCCTTTGTAGAATACATAAGGGGAAAATTAAATATTCGTAAAGCAAAACAACGAGAAGATGAAATTATGAATATTGAAAAGAATTTTGATCCCCAAGACCCTAAAAGCGTTGATGCCTTGTGTGATAAAATCTCTTGTAGGTTTTGTGGATTGCAGGAATTTGAATTTGAAAAGATTGATCCAGATGTGATTGCTAGAATTTATGTTAGTCTGACGAATGTTAATGATAGTAGAAAGTTTATTGATGCAATAAAACAAAGGTTTCGTAAACAGTCGTACGGCTTGATTGAGCATGAAGATTTCTTGATAAAATTAAAGATAAGTGCTGAAAATTTGAAAAAGTCGTATCCTAGACCATTGACCACGCGGCAGTTTTCCTTGTATTATCTTGCAAAGGTTGCAGGGGATTATCTAGATTTTCTTCCTAAGTTAAAAGAAGAACGGAAGGCTATGCAAAACGTTTAGTAAAAGGACTCTTTATGACTCCCCAATCCTTCTCCAAAATTTTCTGGAAGCAGTACCTTCTGCTTGAAAAGGACTTCCTCGAAACGGATGAGTTCGTCACGATTAGCAAGGCTAACAGCGATACGTTCTCTAATCGTTACACTTATCTGTTCTTGAACATCTGCAGTGAAATTGATTCCATTGCAGAAGAGTATTGCAAGATTGTGAAGGCTCCTTCGAAGGTCAAGAACATCTTGCAGAAAATGACTGTCATTGTGTATGACGACCCGAAGATTAAAGATCAAAGGGTTTCTACGAAGTATCCTTACGAGATTATCAATTTTGTCCCGTTTGCCGGTTTTGACAGTGAGTCGGCTGCTGGCTGGTGGCAAGATTATAACTTGGTCAAGCATTTTCGTGCCGATGTTCCGGAAAAGGGAATCCCGAACTATCAGCGAGCGCATTTGAAAAATGTGATGAACGCCCTCGCCGCCCTCTACATCCTCTGCCAGAATCTCTACAAACTCCTCGGCGAATCCGACCTGCAACTCGAACCGTCAAGGCTGTTTGAATAAACTCTCACGAATGTAAAATTTCGTTAGGCCCCTTGCCAACTTTGGGGATAATAGGTACATTAATGCCCGACGTGTTTTTCTGTCTAATGGAAAAATGCGTCTTTTTTTATTCTGAACTTTCGGAATAAAGGGGACGCCTCAACAACTCAATGGAGGCGTAATGAACAAAGAAAATCATCTTGTTGAATACAAGCGCGAATTGTCCGAAAGCTTCGAACGATCTGTAATCGCTTTTCTGAATTCTACAGGCGGGCATATCTACATTGGAGTCAATGACGATGGCTCTGTATATGGAGTAAAGGACATAGACCATGTGCAGCGTCAAGTAGCGGATAGGATCTTGAACAATATCAAGCCGAATGCTATCGGACTCTTTGAAGTCGTGACGGAGGAAAAAGACAACAAAAATATCGTTCATGTGGCGATTTCGGGTGGCCCGGAAAAACCGTATTATCTAAAAAAGGCGGGTATGACGCCCGAAGGTTGCTTTGTGCGTGTGGGAAGTTCTGTCCATGGAATGAGCGAAAAGATAATCCTAGAAACTTTTGCTTCTCGCGCAAAGATTTCTCTTGCCAAGATTCCGGCTCCGCGGCAAGACCTGACATTTAGCCAGCTAAAAATCTACTACGAAGAGAACAAAAAGCCCTTGAACAGTCAGTTTGCCAAGACGCTGGAGTTGCTTACTCCCGACGGAAAATACAATTACAATGCTTATCTCCTTGCTGATGAAAACGGAGTGTCCATAAAGGTGGCGCGGTACAAAGGCATGGACAAATATGACCTTATTGAAAATGAGGAATTTGGTTATTGTAGCATTATAAAGGCTGTAAAATCGGTACTCACTCGATTGCAGGTGGCCAACATTACGCATGCTAAGATTACTCCTATGGAGCGTATTGAAAAGCCCCTGGTCGATCCGGTTGCCTTGCGCGAGGCTGTAATCAATGCCGTTGTTCACAATGATTACACGAAGGAGGTCCCGCCTCTGTTTGAGATTTTCTCTGACCGGATGGAAATAACGAACTACGGCGGGTTGGTGGAAGGCCTTTCGAGGGAGGATTTCTTCAACTGTTGTTCTATGCCGCGCAATCGCGAACTTATGCGTATTTTCCATGATTTGGATATGGTCGAACAGCTCGGGAGTGGCATGCGGCGTATTCTGCGTTCCTATGACGAGAAGGCGTTCTCGTTTACGGATCATTTCATGCGGACTTCGTTCTATTTTGAAGGATTGCAGCGGTTGGGTGATAGGATAAATGATAGGATAAGTGATAGGATAAGTGATAGGATAAAACTTACGGAAACGGAATCGCTGATTTACGCAGAAATAAAGCGGAATCCTTCCATTACAGTTCCCTTACTTATGCATGAAACGGGGTATTCCGAACCGACGATTAATAGAACTTTGAAAGCTCTACGGGAAAAATCGTGTATTGCCCGCGTTGGAGCTCGAAAAAATGGACGGTGGGAAATCTTGAAATAAGCGAAATTGCCCAATTATTGCCCCATTTTACCCAAAATCGCCATTTTGCCTATTGCGCAGAAAAATAATGAATTTATTTTTACTGCATGGCGTTCAAGGAAGCCGACTTAGAGAAAGTGTTTATTGACCTCCTGGTTCAGGAGGGCTGCAAGTATGTGCCCGGCGAGGCGATTGGCCGCGGCGAGGGCGAGGTCTTGATTGAGCAGGACCTGCGCGACTACTTGCACCGTCGTTACGATTCCGAGGGCATTACCGAGAACGAAATCCGTTCGATTGTTCTGCAGTTGCGGAATCTTTCGGCCAGTGCGCTCTACGAGAGCAACAAGAAGTTCTGTTCCTGGCTTTCGGACGGTTTTATGCTCAAGCGCGAGAACCCGAAGGACAAGGACATTCTCATTGAGCTTTTGGATTTTAGGCCGCTGGGTGAGCGTAGAAAGTCGGGCTTCGGTGTCGATGATGATGATGAGGCGATGCCGCTGGCGGCCGATGTGGCGGCGAAATACTGTGCTGACAGCAATATCGTCAAGATTGTAAACCAGTTTGAAATTGTCGGCTCCGAAAAGCGGATTCCCGATGCAATCCTTTTTGTGAACGGGCTCCCGCTTGTGGTGTTCGAGTTCAAGAGCGCCGTCCGCGAAGAGGCTACGGTTTTCAACGCCTACGAGCAGTTGACAGTGCGCTACCGCCGCGACATTCCGCAGTTGTTTGTCTATAACGCCTTCTGTGTGATTAGCGATGGCGTGAACAATCGGGCGGGCAGTTTCTTTGCCAAGTACGATTACTTTTATGCGTGGCGACGCGTGGAATTTGGCGACAGGCGAATCGAGGCCGAGGGCATCGAAAGCCTGTATTCCATGATTCAGGGGATGTTCAATCGCAAACGCCTGTTGGATATTTTCAAGAACTTCCAGTATTTCCCGGACAGCAGCAAAAAGGAGCAGAAGGTCCTGTGCCGTTATCCGCAATATTATGCGGCGCGGTCTTTGTACGAGAACATTTGCAAGGTCCGCAAGCCGTATGGCGACGGCAGGGGCGGCACGTATTTTGGTGCGACGGGTTGCGGCAAGAGCTTTACGATGCTCTTCTTGACGCGACTGCTCATGAAGTCGCTGGAATTCAAGACGCCGACGATTGTGCTGATTACCGACCGCACCGATTTGGACGACCAACTTTCGGGACTGTTTACGGCTTCCAAGAAGTATATCGGCGACGAGCGTGTCGAAAGTGTGGAGAGCCGTGCCGACCTGCGCGAAAAGTTGCAGGGCCGCAAGAGCGGAGGCGTGTTCCTCACTACCATCCAGAAGTTCAGCGAAGATATCGAACTGCTGACCGACCGCGATAATGTTGTCTGCATTTCGGACGAAGCGCACCGCACGCAGACAAACCTGGACCAGAAAATTACGGTGACCGATAAGGGCGTCAAGACGAGTTTCGGTTTTGCGCGTTACTTGCACAACTCCTTGCCCAATGCGACTTACGTGGGCTTTACGGGCACGCCGATTGACGCGACCCTCGATGTGTTTGGCCCCGAGGTCGATATTTACACCATGACCGAATCGGTAAAGGACGGCATTACGGTGCCCATCGTTTACGAGGGCCGTGCCGCCAAGGTGGTATTGAACAATTCCGTTCTCGAAGAGATTGAAAAGTATTACGAAGAAGCCGCGGAAGCGGGTGCCAACGAATACCAGATTGACCAGAGCAAGCAGGATGTGGCCCAGATGGGCGTGATTCTTGGCGACCCCGACCGATTGAAGGCTGTAGCGAAGGATTTCGTGGCGCATTACGAGGCCCGTGTTCAGGAAAAATCAACCGTTCGTGGCAAGGCGATGTTTGTTTGCTACAGTCGCCAGATTGCGTATGCATTGTACAAGAACATTTTGGAACTGCGCCCGGAATGGGGCGTGGCGAAAATTTGCGACGATGCGGAATTTGCGGGTGAGGCGACCGAACTTACCGACAAGGAAAAGCGGGAACTGAAACCGGTTGAAAAAATCAAGATGGTCATGACCCGCAGCAAGGACGACGAGAAGGGACTTTACGACTTGCTCGGCGACAAGGACGCCCGCAAGGAGCTGGACCGCCTTTTCAAACAGGAACGCTCCAACTTCAAGATTGCGATTGTTGTGGATATGTGGCTCACGGGTTTTGACGTTCCGTGCCTCGACGCCATTTACATCGACAAGCCGATTCAACAGCATTCCCTAATTCAGACGATTTCCCGCGTGAACAGGACGTTTGCAGGCAAGGACAAGGGAATCGTCGTCGATTACATCGGCATCAAGCGCAAGATGAACCTGGCACTAAAGCAGTACGGAGCCGGTTCCGAGCAGAATGTAGAAGACATTACCGCAGCGATTACGGAATTCCGCAACCATCTGGATTTGCTCGACAAACTGATGTACAAGTTCGATGCGTCGGCGTATTTCAAGAGCACAGGCGACGGTGCGGAACTGAAGAAACTGGAATGCCTCAAGCAGGCACAGGAATTCGTGCAAACCACGAAGGAAAAGGAAGCCCGCTTTATGGGCCTCGCGAAACGCCTGAAGGCCGCATACGACATTTGCGTCGGCAACGAGGGAATCACGCAGGCCGAGCGCGACCGTGCGCATTTCTACTTCGCAATTCGCTCCATTTTGCATAAACTCACCAAAGGCAATGCGCCCGATACCGCGCAGATGAACGCCCGTGTGCGCGAGATGATTGCATCGGCACTCCAGAGCGAAGGTGTGGAAGACGTTCTGCAGTTGAGCGATGCCGAAGCCGACCAGGCAAAACAGAACATCTTTGACGACGAATACCTGCAGCACATCAACCGCATCAAGCTGCCGAACACAAAAATCAAACTGCTGCAAATGCTCCTGCAAAAGGCCATCGGGCAAATCCGCAAGGTGAACAAAGTCAAGGGAGTCAACTTCACGCAGAAAATGCAACAGCTCGTGGAGCAGTACAACGACCGCACCGAACAAGACATCTTGAAAAGCGAAGTCTATGAAGAAATGGCCGAAACCTTGACCGACATGATTGTCCAAGTCCGCAAGGCCTTCATCGAGG
>Ga0310691_10005687_pt1 | contig 13541 bp, 12 predicted proteins | sample 176DNAGHGlowgp2_FD_203887 | JGI IMG/M metagenome (GOLD analysis project Ga0310691, IMG submission 203887) | Sheep rumen microbial communities from Palmerston North, Manawatu-Wanganui, New Zealand - 1766 DNA GHGlow gp2 (v2) (version 2) | ecosystem: Host-associated > Mammals > Digestive system >... | reverse complement strand
GGGGTGCTGATATGGCACAGACTAATCTCAATATCCGAATCGACGAGGACCTTAAGAATGAGTTCAGCGAGTTCTGCGACAACGTAGGCATGACTATGACGACCGCGTTCACGCTCTTTGCGCGGAAGGCCGTCCGGGAGCAGAAAATACCTTTTGAAATTACGGCGGATCCCTTTTACAGCCCTGCCAATATGGACCGTCTGAAAAGAGCTGCGGCGGAAATGGATGCGGGACTCGGAACGGCGCATGAGCTGATCGAGGATGACGGAGATGATTAAAATCTGGCATGACGACGCCTGGGACGACTATCTCCATTGGGAAGAGACGGACCGGAAGATCCTCAATCGCATAAACGAGCTGATCCGCGACTGTGAACGCAACGGGTATAAGGGGATTGGAAAACCGGAACCGCTGCGGTATGACCTCTCCGGATGGTGGAGCCGTCGTATCGACGACGATAACCGGCTTGTGTATCGGATCCGGCAAGGGAACCTCGAAATTCTTCAATGTGGATCCCATTACCGGGACAAGTGAACGAGATGGAATCATACACCATTAAGGACGCGGCGGAACTCCTCGGCATGACAAAGCCGGGGATCCGCTATCGCCTCAAAAAGCTGGGCGAATCTCTGCCAAGGGATGAAGCGGGACAGATTATCATAACGCCGGAGGTATTGGAGAAGATCCGCGACACCGAAAAACCGGAAAGAACGGTGGAAAGTGAAAAAGACCTTTCCGGAAAGAAGGTGGAAAGAAGCGGAAAAATTTCCGGAAAGTCGGAAGATTTACCGGAAAAAGAGGCGGAAAGTTTCCGGAAAGCGGAAAGTGATGCCTCCCCTGTCACTCTTGCCCTGGTGGAAATGTTGCGGCGGGATCTTGAAAAGAAAGACGCACAAATCGCAAGCCTGTCCGCACAGTTATCAGACACAACGGAAGCCCTCAAGTCGGCACAAACCGCCTTGACAGCCGCTCAAGCCCTACACGCGGCAACGGAAAAGCGTTTACAGGAATTAGAAGTAAAACAAATTCCGGTTGAGACGATCATTCAGAACGCGGCGGAACCTGTCTCCGAGCAGAAGAAGGAAGACCCGGAGAACAAGCCGGAGGAAGAGGCCCCGAAGAAGGAAGAACAGGACGACGAGAAACCGCGCTTTATCCCCGACGATGAAGACGAGGACGAGGAAGAAGAGCCGCCGACGAGGGGAAAACTGCAATCTTTCTTTGCCTGGCTATTTGGCCGCGCGTGAGCGACGTGGGCGCGATCTGGCGGGGGATCCTCACCAACAGGGACAAGAGAACGGCAAAAAGAAAAGCCCTCTGAGGGGGCGCGTCGTGTGTTGTACGCGGTGCGGTTTATGAATGGCTGCCGTCTGGAATCATATCGAATGAGGCGGGGAAGAGATCCGGGTTTTTGAAATTTCATCCATCATAATATGATTATAACTTTTAGATTATTTATAATCTAATGCGTATAATCATATTATGATTATCTGACCTGTCCGTGAAAAATTCTCCGCCTCCGGCGTGCGAGGCCCTCTCCGAAAGCGCGCAATAATGCGCTATTATCATGCGTTTTTCGATGCGCACGGACGATGGCTTGTTGAATGTTTGTCGAACAGCGAACAAGGCCCGGAGGAAATTCCCGGGGGGGGGAGAGACCGGCGACAGCGACGGCGGCGGGGACTTTTTTAACTCCCTCGGTCACCGTTGGACGGCGTGATCTCCATAGCACTATCTATCCGATAAGATTTCTCAAAAAATTAACAATCAATCCCCGAATGTAATCATTTATAACAATAAACCTGACTGTGCAGTAATCAAGTTTGGTAAGATTACGAATAGCATTCAAGGAAAAAATGTGCTATACTATTAACGCCTGCAAAAACAAAAGCCGTTCATGAGGTGGCACTCACGGACGGCGGCGGGGCAAAGATGAAGTTGCGGTTCATCTTCCGAAAGTAGTATAGCATACTTTCGCGGAAAAGTCAATATCCCTCGGGAACATTTCCGGGGTTTTCTGACGGTTGGACTGCTGCTTTAGCGTCTGACCGTCTTTTTTTGCGGAGATTATAAAGCGGGGTATTCCAATGGCTGAGCGGAAAGAAATCGACGAGATCAAAGCGCGATGCACGGCCGAGGATGTGGCCCGGTATTGCGGAAAAGATCCTAAATCCGGGTTCATCACATTGCGCAACGAGAAAACGCCATCCGTCAAACTGTATTCCGACCATTACTACGACTACGGCGACCTCTCTCATGGGGATGTAATTGATTTATGGATGCGTATAACCGGCGACAATTTCCGGACCGCGCTCCAAAAAATGGGCGATTGGCTGGGCGTTCCGATTGACACAGATACACTCCAAGAATGGACACGGGAGACCGAAACGAGAAAAGACCGGATCCAAACCACTCAGCGGAAAGCGGCGAAAGAATGTCGGATGCTTGCCGAAAAAAACGAGGGATTGTCAAGGGATATTGCGGACGAAGAGGCGAGTAAGGGGTATGCACAGACCGCGGCAATATTCCGGCGGCAATCGGAGGTGGAATTAACCGGGGATCTGATGGAGGACGAGCATAACGCCGAGCTAATGATTTCAACCATTCGGATCTTCGGCGGAGAGTCTGGCCGGGAAGATGCCGACAGTCTGACCGAAGAATTGACCGGAATTCGACCTACAAAACCGGCTCTTGATGATAAGGACAAGCCCGTATTCGTAGACCTCGACAAGATCCCGGACGAAGATGATTCTAAGTTTCTATGGTATCCCTATATTCCAATGCAGGAAGTGACGATATTAGCGGCTCCTGGCGGAACGGGAAAAGGAATGCTCTTCACGTTATTGGCGGCAAGGCTGTCAACGGGTACGGGACTATCGGATATGGAAGATGAGACGTGTCCCGAACGACAGCGCGAATTGAAAGACGGTGAGAAAGCCGTCACGTTGATTCTGTCGAAGGAGGACGGAGCAAGGCGAATAAAACCGCGTTTCCTCGTAAGCGGCGGGTTTTCTCCGTACCTAAAAATCGTTGATGATACTCTGTACGACTCGAATCAAAAGGAGTTTCTTCTTCGGTTCAATATCGGAACTGACGAAGGGTGCGCCGAGCTGGAGCGATGGATCCGGGAGTGTAAACCGAAAATGGTTGTTCTGGATCCCATTACATCCTTTATGCCGGGGAGACGCCTTAATAACGGAGATGATACGCGGACGGTTCTCTCCAATCTCACGCGCCTGGCCCGAATCACCAATACCGCCATCATAGCGGTCACGCATACGCGGAAGGGAAGTAAAGACGACGTTGCCATGACCGACCTGATAGCAGGGAGCCATGAGATAAAGGACGTGGCCCGTTCGGTGCTTATGATCGGATATGACATTGAGGACGACAGAGCAATAGACGATTTTGATTATAAAACGCCGCGTAGACTCGTCTACCATCTCAAGTCCAATCATGCTATAGTCGGAAAAACTGTTAGATACTACATAGCAGAGGGGAATAATAAGCAAGGCGGCGGACGTTTCCCCACAAACGATCTATTTCCGAAGTTTTCCGACGTGACCGCTGAAGTTCTGGAACGTACTCCGCACGGAATACTTCCCGCGCTTCACTGGAAGAAACTAAAAGCGGAACGTGAGGCAAGGCGAAAAGATGCGGGGACTACTATCCCGTCCCGAGTTTGGGCCGGACTGGCTGCCATGATGGACGCGATGAACGAAACCGGAAAAACAGAATACAAGATCGGTTATCAGCAGTTTGAAAACGAAAATGGCGGCAATGTGTGGAGCGGAAGTCATAAACAGGGTGCGGATTTGACCAAATGCCTCCCTCTCCTCATGCGGCACGGCTTCACCATTCAGACCGGTAAATCGATCAACGGAAAAGAAAAAGGATTTACACTATTAAAAATCTTAAATTCCGCCGAAGAATAATAGCTTAAATTCAAAAATAAAAAAAAGAAAGTCTTCAAAGTCATTAAAGTCATCGCAGTCATCGCAGTCATCTTTGGTCCTAACATGACCGGGATATGACCGAGCTATTGTTGTAACTATCCCAATAAATACAACGGATAGAGGGGAAAAATGACCGAACATGACCATATTACTTTGATATATCAGGGAGCGGTTTTAGACTATTAAAATTCAATAGATTAACGATTTTAACTATTATTATCAGTGAGGAAGGGAAAGGACTATGGAAAAGGTACGAATAAATCGAAAGCCGAAGGGCTTAACGGAAGAGGAAAGCAAGCAATGGCGGCGGGAACAGGTGCGCGAAGCTGTGCGCCGATACCGTGCGCGGAAAAGAGCCGCCGAAGCTGAGAAGAAAATCGAAACCTGACCGCCAACCGGGGCACGTTCCCGGCGTGAGGAAAAAATAAAATTACCCTGGCGGAAGGGTGTCCCCTCGACGGACTATAACCTGAAAGGGGAAAAACATGGTACAGACCGAAAATATCCGGAGCCGTCTGGCATGGGCGGATGAAAGAACCGACGACGAGATCATGAACCGGTACATTGCCGGGCTTGTCGCCAACCTGAACGAGCTGGAGCCGGACGATCCGCACAGGCTATCAACGGCGATTCGGGCGGCTATATGTGGGCTTTACCGTACCGCGTACAAAGCCGGTGCAATGGCGACGATGGGGGCCGAAGCCGACAGGGGGGAGGCCTGGAAATGAAGCACGGAAGACGAAAAGGGCGCGATTTCGGCGGAATCACCGACGTCATGGAGATTATTAGCCTATATACCGGATGCGTAATGGCTGCGTTCAGCGCACGTGAGATGCCCGCGGATCTTTCAATCGTTCCAACCATTCCGCAAAGTGTACGGGCGGACGCGCTCCGGAGGCTATTCAAACTTGCCTATGATATGGGGCGGCGGGAGCTGCTCGAAGATCTGGCCGACGATGGGAAGTGAGGGCGACATGGACGCGGAGAAAAAGACGGCTGAAATGATGGAGCGCGTGACACGGCGGCAAATTATGGCGAAATACGACCGGGCCGTGAACGAGGCGAAGAGGGAACGTCAACGGCACGAGCGCACGGATCAGAGATCGGGCGGACAAATAATGGCCGATGCTCTCATGGCACTGTATAGGGCGGGGATCTACGATGCCTTAATCACGATTGGGCAGGATCCCGAAGAAGAGCCGGAACAGGGGGGACAAGATGGGAAGGATTAAGGTGATTACAAACTCCGCCCACGACGGCGGGATCAAGATAAGCAAGCTCAATCTAAAAAATCTTGAAATCGACATTGACGGATCCGAACTCTATCCGGAGGAAATATGGGGCATTTTGGCCGGGACACTTGTACACAATTCGGTATGTCGAGAATTCAAGGGCGATCCGTGGCACAGTGATAAGCTGATGGGCGAAGCCGCAAAAGAGCTTTATCTCCGGGCGTACCGGGAGGGCGCACAAGCCGCATTGAATGAGGCCGAGCGGCAAGGGATACTGAAAAAATAAACTTAAGAGCTGAGAGCGAAACGATTACGAACGAGGTTGACGATACATGGCACAAATAAAATTAACCGTAAGTCTGGACGCGAAGCAAGCACATGCCGCCCTCGAAAAGCTCAAGGCGGAGATTAAGTCGCTGGGCGATGCCCTCTCCGGGGCGTCTATCTCTCCGGACGAACTCCGCACGCTGGACGAGCTGCGCAAGAAGTTTGAGGAGATCAGCGCGGCGGCGGAAAAGGCCCTCTCCGGATTCGGTGAGGGGATCGAAAAACAGACGGCGGAGGCGGCGGAATCTATAGCTGAATTAAAAGCCGCTGTGGATGCCCTCGAGAAGCGCGTGGAGGACGCACAGAAAGAGATTGATGCGCTGACGGGCAAGAAGTCGGACGGGCTGAAAAACGCACTTGACGACGCTGCACAAGCCGCGGACGCGGTGTCGAACGCAATGGGTGAAATCTCAGAGAACGCGGGAGAGGCGACGGAAGCGACGAACGAAGCCGCCGAGGGTATGGAGACCGCAACGGGCGCGGCGGGAAAGCTGCTGGAAGTATTCGCCTCCATCGTGAACACCGTAAAAAACTTCCCGAACGCGCTGAAAGATCTTCCGGGCAAGATCCGGGAGGCGAGAACGGAAACGGAATCAGCGGCTAAAGCCGCCGAAGCCCTCTCCGAAGCCGAACGCGCACAGGCGGGAGCGACACAAACCGCCCACCGTGCACAGCAATCCGCGGCGGTATCTGCGGCCCAATGGCAAGCCGCTATGGGGTGGATCAGCGTAGCTATAACCGCCGTCGTGGCCGTTGCCGGAGCTGTAAAAAATTATGTAGCCGCACAGGAGGCCGCGCGGGATGCGGCGATTGAAGCGGGGGAGGCTATTTCGGCGGAGGCTCTCAAACTGCAAGAGCTGCTCGATAAGCAAAAGGAATTTGAAGAGACGAGCGACGACTACAGGAAGATCGAAGAGCAGATTGTGGGGCTTCTCGGGGACAAGAAAAGCCTCCTTGGAGATCTGACGGTAGGGACGAAAGAATATACTGAGCGCGTCCGGGAGTTGGCCGAGGCTGAACTTGCCGAAGCGACCGTTGCGGCTATCGATGCACGGCAAGCGGCGAACGAAAAAGCCGGAAAGAAGTTTTTCACGGCATATTATGACAACTTCAAGACACTCCGGGGGGAGGGATTGGCTGTCGGAGAGACGGCGGGACTGCCACAGGGAACGACCGTTGAAGAGGAATATCAAATATATCGGAACGCCTATGAGCGGCTCACGGATCTGCGGCAGGAATACATAAGGGCGGACGCGGCAGGACAAGCCGAAGAAGCAAAGACCCTGAAAAAGCGGATTGATGCCCTGCAAAAATTCGTCGATGCGGCGTCCGGCCCTCTTGATGCATGGAAGACGGCAAATGAGAATTATACCGCCCTCACGGAGATAGCGTGGGAGAAGTCAATGGAGGGAATCGCCGAGAGTATGGCCCGGATCCCGGCGACCGCACGGAAGTCTGAGGCGGAGCTACAGGCAATCGCAGAGGAAAACGGGCTGACGGTGGAGGAAGTCCGGGAACAGTTCAACAGGCTGGCTGAAGATCTGGCGAACGCCGAACCGCCCACGGATCCGGTAGACGTGGCGGACTATGTAACTGCCCTGAAATCCGAGGCGGACGCTTTGAGCCTCGTGGAGGCCGCACAGCGCGAATATAGCGAGAGCGGGACACTTACCCTTGAAACCGTGAAAAAGCTCTCCAAGCTGTCCCCTGAATGGGTGGGAGCATTATTTGACGAGACAGGCGCGGTTGACCTTAACTCCGAGGCTGTCCGGGAACTTATCGGCGAAAAACAAGCCTTGATCGATGCAAGCGGCTATTCCATCTCCGCGACCGAGGCGGAGACCGAAGAATCAACGAAAGCCGCCGACGCGCTGAAATCCTACTTCGCACAGGTGGACGAGGTGCAAACCTCCCTCTCGATCTTGACGGCTGCACAGGACGAATATACCGAGAGCGGGAGCCTTTCCATTGATACCCTGCAAAAGCTCCTCTCTCTGGGCGGGGAGTATATCTCACTGATTATCGACGAGGAAGGAAACCTCCGCCTTGATGAGGACGCCGTGAAAGATCTGCTGACGGCGAAAAACAAGCTCCTCGATGAGCTGGTGCAAGAGCAAATCGAACAGTACGCCACAAACCGCGCCAATTATTATATTGCACGAAGCACCGAGACGGCGGGGGATGCGGCGGAAAAGACGGCGGGACAAATCTCCATCCTTGATGCTTCAATGCGCCGTCTTATCGGTGATGAAGAGGGCGCGGCGCGGACGATGGAGGACTTCACAGAGTGGGCGCACAGATTCGCCCTCTCCGGGGGATTCTTCAATGAAGATTGGGAGGAAGAATGGGCCGCTGACGTGGCGGGATTCGCTGATGCGGCACTGAAAACACGGAACCTTGTACAGGACACGGCGGACGCCTGGCAGACCTCCGCGAAGTCCACGAAGTCGGAAACCGCAACGGCAAAGAAGGACGCGGATGAATATCTTGAGAGCCTGAAAGCGGCTGTCTCCCTCCGGGAGTCCGAGCTTGCAATCCTCGAAGGACAGGGAGCCGCCGACGCTGACCGGATAGCAAAGATTCAGCAGATACAGGCCGCGATTCACGACGAAGCGGAGTATATGCGCACGATCGGAGCGGAACAGGAAGAAATAAACCGCCTCTCTGCGTCGTGGTGGACGTGGAACAATAAAATTCTGAGCATTCAGGAGAAACAGGCACAGGCGGCGGAAAAGGCCGCAAAAGAGGCGGAGGAAGCTGCCAAGAAAGCCGCCGAAGAAGCGAAACGCGCCGAGGAAGAGGCCCGGAAAGCGGAAACGGATGCACGGCGGCAGGAAGTCGCCGACCTGAAAGCACGGCTCACGCTAATGGAGAAGCAAGGAAAGTCTGTCTCCGAGCGCGTGGAGCAAATGAAGGATATTCAAGCCGCCCTCCATCGTGAGGCCGAATGGCTGCGGGAGATCAAGGCGGAACAATCCGCCATTGATGCCCTCTCCGCCGAGTGGTGGGATTGGCAGGAGAAGATTCTCTCCCTGTACAAAGATACCCTTGACGCGGCGCGGGATCTGGAGCTTGAGGCACAGCAGAAAATAATCGACGGGATCTTAAATGAGATCAAGCTCGAAGAAGAAGCCCTCGACCTCTCCGAGAAACGCCTTGCGGTGGATGAAGCACGGGCGGGACTGGAAGACGCGATTGCAAAAGCAAAGCTCGACTATGTGCAAACGGTACTCTCCGAGTATTTGACCGCCCTTTCCGACGCTGAAACGCTGGAGGAAAAGCAAAGAGCAGTTGCGGAGGCGCGTGAGAACCTTGTCACGGCACAGCGGGAGGCACAGTCGAAAGCTCTGATTGAGGCATTCCGGGCGGAGCGGGACGTGAAAAGCGATACCCTCTCCCTTGAAGAGAAACGCCTCGAAGTCGAAAAGGCGCGGCAAGCCCTGGCCGATGCGGAGAACGACCGGACGACAAGGGTTTATAACGAAGCCTCCGGACAGTGGGAGTATCAGGCGGACGCGCGGAGGGTGCAATCTGCGCGGGATTCCTTCACGGCGGCGATTGATGCCCTGAACGCCTACACCGAGGAAAAAGCATGGGAGGAAGTCGCCGACGCCGTGGAGCGCGGTTCGGTGTCTGAGTCCGAGCTTGCGGAGATCCTCGAACGGTGGGCAAAAGCCGGATATGGGAATGATACGCCGGAATTTGTAAACCGGATCCAAACCGCATTCCGGAAAGCTATGGGGACGGCTGCGTCTCCGGATTCTGTCGCCGGACAAGTGGCGGCTGTCGATTCTGCGGTTAAAAACCTGAATGACTACCTCAAATCTGAAGCGGTAAAGGAACTGAAAGCATATATAGCCGCGGGGAACACAGACGCCTCCGGAATGCGCTCAATCCTCGATCATTGGTTATCTATGGGAGAGGGAGGCGAACTGTACGAGTGGCGGGATGGGCTTCTCGATGCCGTGAACGGTGCTATACAGTCCGGCGCGTATGATGATAGCAAGGTACAGAGTCAAGTCAAAGCCGTTGAGAATGCCGTGGAATCCCTCCACGACTACCTCCGGAGCCGGTTTATCCGGGAGATTGAGGATATTGTCAAGAACGGAACCGCCAAAGAGATCCGGGATGCAATTGAAAAGTGGGCGGACGTTTACGATATTTCCGAGACTGACCGGGACTGGGCCGAACGCCTGGCGGGTGCAAAGTCCGACTATGAGCGCACGGAGAGCGAATGGCAAGCGGCGGCGAATGGGGACAAGTCCGACGAGAACGTGAAGCGTATAATCGAACGGATGAAGGCCAACTCCGCCGAATGGTTCTCCGCCTCTCCGGAACGGCGGAAAGAGCTGGCCGACCTGAATTATATCCTCGGAACGTCTATGGGATGGACGCGGAAAGAAAACGGCGCGTGGTATGATGCCAACGATCAGCGCGTCTATGACCGGGGCGGGATCCTGCACGGTGTGGGCGGAATCAAAGCCACAGGACGAGCGGAAGCCGTTCTCAATCCGGAGCTGACGGCAAAGCTGCTGACGCCCACCACAAACGAACAGTTTGAGCGGTTCGCAAAATCTCTCAACCTCATGTTTGAGACCGGGAACCGCGTACCCTCGGCGAAGTACACGACCAACCGCACGACCTCCACAGTGGATTCCCACAACGTAACGAACGTGAACGGGATCCCGATTCGGGAGGGTGACGCGGAGAAGTACACAATAGCGGAATTGTTCCGTATGTTGCCGATGGCAAGGCAGTAAAACCGCCCACGATGCGCGAGGGCTTGATTTGACGGGCTTTTATAGCGTGGGAGGGTATCAAGGTTGAAGGAAGGGAAAAATAAAATAACCGCCCTCTCCTGCCCTCTCCGCGCCGAATGAGGCCGTAAATCAGGGGTTGATAAGATAAGGCTTAACCCGCTTCTGCGCGGCGGGAGAGGGCGATTTGACGGGGATTTGTGGACGAGGTACAGACGAAATAGCCCACCACAAAAGCCCGTCTGATGAAGCCCTACGAAGCGTACAGGGCGCGCGGAGGCGGTGAGCAATAAAACAAAAACGAGAGGTTACAATATGGGCGAAATAATGGACGAGAGGACTTGCGTCAAAACGGTAATAACGGCTGAACTTCCGCGAGGGGCGTTCTACCTTGACCCGGATAGCTACATTACTCCGAAGACGCGGGAACTGCTGCGGAGCGGATTGACAAAATTTCCCGTTTGGGAGCCGGTGGAGACTCTGATGGGGCGCGTAGCCGTCAAGGAAGGATGGCCACAAGCGATCTGCCGGCGCGAATGGGTTGATATTATATCTGGCGGGATACTGAAGCGGGGCGCTTTTTATTTCCCGATTCCGTACCAAAAGCCGGTTGAGGAAGATCCGGAGCCGGTGGAGGAAAAGGACCCGATTGCACGCCTGGCGGCGGAGATGAAGGACGAAGGCGCGGATCTGGATGAGTTGCTTCGGCGCGTCATGGACGATTAAAAAAAGCCGGGACTGCGTATGGGCGGTGAATCCGCAAACACCGCCCACAATCCCGGTGTAAAGGCGACCCGCCGAAAGGTTAGCGGGATCCCTACGGTACTATTATACCACAAACAGAAAACAAATGCAAGGGGTGCGAATATGGGAATGAGATTGAACGCTTTTGAAGTGTGTCCCTTTTGCGCGGCGGATGAAATTTCGCTCACGGAGGAACATTTTCCACAGAACGGCGCGGTTCAGACCGTGTACCGGGTGAGCTGCCTAAGATGCTATGCGACGATCCAAAGGGCGACGGTAAGGGATGCTGTGACCGCATGGAACCGGCGCGTTCTCCCGGAAGATCCGGAAGTCGAAGCGGCGGCGGAACGGGCCGCGATGGGGTATTAAAATGGCACTGACGAACGCCGAGAAGCAAGCCCGATACCGTGAACGGAATCCGGAGAAGGTTAAAGACCGGAACGCCGCGTATTGGTCCGCCCACAAAGAGAAGTATAATTCCCGGAAGCGGGAGCGGTACGCGCAACAAAAACAGACGGGTGGGAAGTGATTCCCGCCCTTTTCCGTTCTCTCGGCAGTACCAATATAAAGGTTTTTTGAAAAAGTACCAAAAACCGCTTGACAAGATAACCGGACGGTGGTATAATACAGTCACAAGATAACCGACCGTTAAAATTGGTACTACACAAAGGGAGAACAACATGGTTTACGGGTACGCGCGAGTTTCCACCAAGACGCAGTCAATCAGGCGGCAGATTGACAACTTCAAGACCTCATTTCCGAACGCGGTGATTTACACCGAAGAATACACCGGGCGCACGATTGACCGCCCTGTCTGGAACAAGCTCCGCAAAATCCTCAAGCCGGGTGATACCGTCGTTTTCGACGAGGTGAGCCGAATGAGCCGTAACGCTGACGAGGGCGTGAATCTGTACGAAACCCTTTTCAACGAGGGCGTGAATCTTGTCTTCCTGAAGGAACGCCACTTAGACACAGATGTTTACCGCAAAGCCCTTGAACGTCACATCGTCATTGAAGCGAACACCGGGCGCAAGGCGGTTGACGAGTATATCGCCGGACAGGGAAAGCTGCTCAATGCTCTGCTTCTTAATCTGGCGCGTGAACAAATTGAACTTGCTTTTCAGACCGCACAGCATGAGGTTGACTTCCTGAGTCAAAGAACGAGCGACGGCGTGAGAACAGCACAACGGGCCGGGAAGCAGGTTGGAAGGAAAACCGGCGCGAAGATCGAGACCAAAAAGGCGAAGGAAGCCAAAGCGCAAATCCGGAGACTGTACAAGGGATTCGACGGCACGAACACCGTTGACGAGGTTCTCCGGATAACTGGTATCTCCCGTAACAGCTTCTTCAAGTACGTTCGGGAGCTGAGAGATGAAACGGAAGGGGCGGCGGAGTGACCGCCCTCTCCGAATACAATAATACAGGAGGAAACACCATGAAAAAGGAAATGAAGGAAATGCAGGAATGGATTGACGATGAGGGACTATCCCCTTGCCCGTTCTGCGGCGAGACGGCAAACCCGCTTGACGATCTGGGGCGCGAGAGGTGGGACGCCGTGAGGATCAGTCACACCGTGCGGCGTATGGCGTGGGCTGAAATCCTGCCGGAGGATCAGCAGTACATTGAACAGTTTACCGTCCGTTGTGGGCTATGCAATGCGGCCGGAGGAGCGCGGACAAGCCTTGAATCTGCGCGGGGAGCATGGAACCTACGCGCGGAACCGGGAAAGCCGACGTACTCTGAACAACACAAGCGCGAAACGGAAGAAGCATTGAAACGTCTGTCGGAACTGCCTGCAGGATTATAACACGCAGGACGCACGGAGAGGCATATTCTGACAGGGCTTGACAGTCCGGACGACGAGCGGCGAGAGCATAACGAGGCCGTATGTGATGCCGTGGGAGTCGCCCTGGCCGAATTTTCCGGAATGCGGTATGAGCGGAAATGCGAAAAAAGATTATTCGGGAGAGGGTGACACTTCTCCCGCTTTTCATGTTCAGCGCGTAGCGCGTAGCTCTCCGGAGGAGATCAAAGGGGATTGGGGATGCTTCACCAACAAGCCGCGCGTCGAAATCCCGGTTTTACGGGTAAGACGCATTGCTTGCCGGTTTTACCCGTGCAAAGCCCCGCTTGCGGGTTTGCAAATGGGGGCAGTGGTGCCCTCTTTGCCCTGCTTGCCAAGTATGATTTCCCTCTCCGGCGAGCAGAGCGCACGGCTATCCGCGCACGTCTGACCGGGAGACCCGGAACCCCGAAAAAGTGACCTCTGGGAGCGAACGGCGTGAACTGGATCGGGGAAAACATCGATCCCGGAAAACTGGTGAGCTGCCACAGACCGCTTTTTGCGCAAAAAAATCTTGACTTTGTGCGCGCATGAGATTATAATGGGAATTGAAAGGGGGTGCTGATATGGCACAGACTAATCTCAATATCCGAATCGACGAGGACCTTAAGAATGAGTTCAGCGAGTTCTGCGACAACGTAGGCATGACTATGACGACCGCGTTCACGCTCTTTGCGCGGAA
>Ga0310691_10005686_pt1 | contig 13543 bp, 23 predicted proteins | sample 176DNAGHGlowgp2_FD_203887 | JGI IMG/M metagenome (GOLD analysis project Ga0310691, IMG submission 203887) | Sheep rumen microbial communities from Palmerston North, Manawatu-Wanganui, New Zealand - 1766 DNA GHGlow gp2 (v2) (version 2) | ecosystem: Host-associated > Mammals > Digestive system >... | reverse complement strand
TCGCATTATCCTATGCGTAGCGATATATCATCGTCCGATGCGATTTTCCAGGCGTCAGACTACGTCCTGGTCATTCACAGACCTGAGATATTGAACATTTCCGAATATGGTCCAAATCATTTACCTACTCAAAATAAGGTGTATATTCACATCCTAAAGAACAGGGATGCTGGTAAGCCTTGTATCCTTGAATTCGAGAACGACCTAATGTACAATAATCTCCTTGAATGTTGATCCTCGGGCTAGTATTAACATTTAAAAGAAAGGCTGAATTATGACAAAGTATACTTTTTCTCTTAAGAATAATAATAATACCACTACGTTTTTCACTCCCAAAAGTAAGTCTACAGACTATTCTAAGATGCTTGATGATCTTATATTTAGTGATATAATCAACAAGAACGAGTGGCTCAAGACTACTAAGAAGAACAATACGTCTACTATCATCCTGAAGGATTTCGATCTGTATGGTGATAGTCTGGATAAGAAGGTATGTAGCTATTTTGCTAACTACAAGTTGGGTAACGATTGTCCTTTCATTAAGGATAAGATTTACTATCTCGCTGATGGTACTCCGTTCTATATCACTGATGATTATATCACCATTGGTTTCGACACGTACTATTTCTACGAGTTTGGTAAGCCCATGTTCTTCTCTAATCTGAGTGAGAGTATGAAGAAGACTATTTGCGAGATTTACGTAGACGGTCTGAAGATTACGATTAAGAAATAATTTAGTAATACGATTATGAGCTTAGTACTACCAACAAACCCAGTTCCTGCTACTAAGTTTAACCCTAAGCGTGTTGTAATATATGGACAAGCAAAGATAGGTAAATCATCTGCGCTTGCTCAATTAGAGAACAATCTAATTATCGACACAGAGGGCGGAACAGAGTATATGGATGCTATGGCTGTGCAAGCGCGCACCGTAGAGGATTTAGGAAATATCGCACAGGCTATTCGTGAAAAGAATGAGGAGTGCGGTCATAATTTCTATAAATTTATAACTATTGATACAGCTACAAAGCTTGAGGATATTTGTTTACCTTGGGCAGCAAAGTTGTATAAATCTAAAATCGATCCTAAGTGGACAGGCACCGATGTACGAGATATTGGATTTGGTGCAGGTTATAGAGTCTTATATGATTGTATAAATCGGATTCTAACGATGTTTGAAAATTTGTGTGATACGTTTATTATAACATGTCACACATATGAAGATGTCGATGGCAAATCTGATGCAATTCAACGAACTTCTTTATCGTTGCCTAAACAGACGCGAAAGGAAGTAGAAAGATTTTACGATTGTATAGGATACTGTTACCGAAAAGGTAAGGAAACCCATCTATCTTTTGTAGGTGGAGATAATTACATGAAAGGTACACGAATAGAACATTTACGAGATAAAGATTTTATTATAGGTGAATGGGATGAGGAGAATAATAAACTTCTTACTCATTGGGATCAGATTTTTAAATAATAGTTATAACCATAAACACAGAGAACTATGTATAGTACAAAAACCGCAACAACAAACAATCAGGAGTTTAACAGCTCCTATATGCCAGTAGGCATCAATGAGAATATAACCTTGAAAGAGGTTAACGTAAATAAGACATCTAATGGCCGTGATTTCTTGGAAATTATCTTCCAGAATGAGCAAGGCCAGACAGCAACTATGACTGAATGGAAGAACGAGAAGAATATGTGGATTAAGACCGACGAGGATTTGCAGCGTCGCGACGATCAGCAGTTTGGTCGCATCTTACAGGTTATAGATGCAGTTAAAGGTAGTCACAATGACTTTGAGGGTTCCTCATTCGTCGAAATGATTACTTGGGCTAAAACCTGTCTTAATGAAGGGAATGATTATCTTGTTCGTCTTAAGGTAACTTATGATAAGAATGGATATACCCAGGTGTCTAAGAACGGTATTTTTATTGAACCTATGAGCATAGAAGAGTCTCAGATTAAGCTTTGGAAGAACGATCTTCTGGAGCGTCCCGTAAAGGCTGATATAGAGAAGCCTAACGATCCGCTCGCTGGTAACAGTGCTCCGGTAACTGAGTCTACTTCAACAGGTGCTGACGACCTGCCCTTTTGATCGAGATGATACTCGATCATTGGAAGATAAGATATGGGACAATTATTTAGACTATATTTTATAATGGTCAGTGGTGGAGACTAGAAATAGCCCTCACGTAGACTCTATTTCCGGAATAGATGTGTTTCTTGCTTCACAGTGTATATGTACAATATATGTAAGAAAAAAGTAAGTGGTGGAGAACTTAATGTTTTTATTAATAATAACAGCATACTTATCACTGGATACAGGCTGTTGCATGCAAATTGTTTGTAATAGCATTGAGCCCTTACATGGTACTAACGACCATATTTATAATAGTACGACGATACCCTAAGTCTATTGGCTATTGTAAATAAAACAGAAAACGGTGCTGACGACCGTTCGGACAACAATTAAAATAGGTAACCTCATAAATGCAGAAGGCCCCTGCACGAGAAAGGTCAGTGGTGGAGGACTGGAGGATTAATCCTTCAGCCCCTAACAATTAAAAATATAGGTGTAGCGACTGTTGATCTATGAGACACGTGGAACTTATATTTTTTCTAGCATACAGGTACATCCGGGGTACCGTTCACTGTGCTAGTTTTTATATGGAAACCAGTAGTCTAGTGGTTATGACGATCAACTACAAGATAGTTGATGGATTGTGGGATTCGATTTCTCACCTGGTTACACAAAGCTTAAGCTTATGTATAGTACAAAAACAGCTATTACAATGAGTCTTAAAGACTTGTTGGAGAAAGTGAGCGACTATGACATCTATAGCTATTATCTAGGCTCATTTAAGCCTAGAAAACTAATAAACAGTCCCTTGCGCCCAGACGATAAGATCCCCAGTTTCGCTATATTTCCTAGCAAGACTGGAGATCTGTTATTTAAGGATCATGGGACTGGAGAATCTGGAAATGCTCTAAAGTTTGTAAAGCTTTATAGAGGTATTCAGACAAGAGAAGAACTTGAACGAGAACTGTTACGCATCGTCCGAAAAATGAACCCGATGTGCGGTAAAGCAAGAGCTGAGTCCGTAAAAACGGTGGGTTTGGGGCTAACAGATATTGGGATAGTTCGTCAACCATTTACTGAAGTAGATAAGAAGTATTGGAAGCAATTTCATATTTCTATTGATACTTTAAAGAGGTTCAATGTATTTAGTATAAAGTATTTCTTGTGCAACAATATTGTGCGAGGTGTATATAAAGATGATAATCCTATGTATGCATATAAAGTGTTTGATAAGTTTAAGATTTATCGACCACTTGCAAGTAAATATACTAAATGGAGAACCAATCTAACAGTAAGACATGTACAGGGATTGGAGCAGCTTCAGCCAGAAGGTGGAGACTTGCTTATAATTACTAAGTCTTTAAAAGATGTAATGTGTCTTACTGAAATGGGGTTTCATGCAGTAGCTTCTGCAAGTGAAACTACTTTTATACCAGAAGATATATTGAACAATCTTAAAAGTAAATGGAGGGACATTATTATACTATATGATAGAGATGCTGCAGGAATGCAGAATGCTCGTCAATATAGTAAACAGTATGGCTTAGATGCTATATTCGTTCATAAGAAGTTTAAGGCAAAGGACGTATCCGATGCTGTTAAAGCTAACGGATTCGTTGTTGTCAAAGAATGGTTAACTAAAACAGTAGAAAGATATGATTGAATTTATAGGAGCCTTTTTAGGAGCATGTATAGGTACGTTTGTAGGCGCTTTAGGATGGCATTACTATGTAACAAAGAAGCTATCTGAAGAAATTAAAAATTTACCATTATACATGAAAACTACTATACTCACAACAGAGTATGAAGACTAAAGGAAGGGTTAAGAATGCGACTAAGGTCGATGCGTATGGGCTACATTTTCGTAGCAAACTCGAACTCTATACGTATGAAGCTTTTATGAAAGCAGGTATACCTGTTAAATATGAGCCAAAGCATTTTATTCTTCTACCAAAGTTCGAATTTTTAGGCGAAAAAATAAGACCTATTACATATCTACCAGACTTCGTTGGACGAGGTTTTATAGTAGAATGTAAAGGCCTTATGGGGGATTCGTTCCCTCTACGCTGGAAACTCTTTAAGTATTATTTACACAAGCATCACGCTAAGACTAAGCTATATTTGGTTAGAAACCAAAAGCAAGTCAACGAGATGATTGAAGAACTTAAGAAAAAATGAGTTTAGAAGAAGCAAATAAGATAGTAACACTACATATGACCTATAATGGTATTGGGTGGTACTGGGTAATAGATACTCATACTCCATTTAAAAACATTATAGGTTATAATACATATGAAAATCCTGAAGATGCTTTATTAGAATTAGAAGGATTTCTTAGGTATTTTACTAAGAATGTATTAAAAAATGGTGATACTATCCGAGCATATGTTGAGAAACATAAACCACAAAAAGAAGAATGACAGAACAAGATTTTGCATTTATCTTAGTAGTATGTTTATCTGTCATAGGTTGTTATTTTTTACATAAGTTATTTAATGATTAATTATGATGGATATCTCAATACCATATTACGAGGATTTAAGTAGGATATCGAATAGTAATATAGGCTGGTTTCTGAATAAGGGACCAGCCTATTTACATAAAATGCTAACGGATCCTCCTCCAGAAGAGAAGAATCCTGTACTGGAACGTGGAAGTCTTATCCACATGTACTTATTACAGCCTGAAGAGTTCCTTAAGACATACGTGGTATGGGACAAAAGTAGACCTACTTCTGCACAGCAGGAGAAGTTCTGTCAGGCGTTAGCAAATACCGTTGAAATTGAGCCAAATAAAGCCATTCTAAGCGCTTATAAAGAAGCGTATAGTACAGCAGGAAAGTCTGAAGACAAAATACTGTCAGAAGGGCTTAAAATAGCCTCTACGCTGAAGGATTATATCGATTATCTGAAAGATCCTGAAAGGAAGCAGATGATTAGTCCTTATGAATACCAAATGCTGAAGAAAATTCGCAATAATATTGAAGCTCATAAGCTTGCAAATGATATAATTTGGCCAATAGGAGAAGATAAAGCTTATTCTATTGATGGAATTATGAACCAAATAAATAGTATTTCAACAAAAGTTGACAAAAATGGAATTTTCGTTGAAAATATTATGAGTTTTCATGAATTTCATATTAACTGGGAATGTAGAGGTGTACAATGCAAATCTCTGCTAGATGGTCTTACTCTTGATTTTAAGAATAAGAAAGTTATCATATACGACTTAAAGACTACACAAAAGCTGTGGCACTTTGAGGATAGTATAAACATGTATGACTATTGTAGACAGCTTGCTTATTATAGTATGGCTGTAGATTGGTATTTAGAAGAAGAGTGTAAAGAAGAACCTTTAGACTGGACTTATGAATACTATATTATCGGTATAGATACTACTGGTAGTTATGAAATTCGTGTATTCAAGGTTGAACCGCATATGATACAATCTAGAATGGATACTATATACGATGCTCTAGATGAAATCGCATGGCATCAATCTACAGGCAAATGGGATCATAGTAGAGAGTACTATGATGGAGATGGCTCAGAAACTTTAAATTTATAAATTAAAAATTATGGAAAATATTAATATCGCAGAAATTTATGCAAAAAATATAGTAGAATCAATAGATAAGTTTACGAAAGAAACTGTTTATGAGTTGATAAAGAAAGCTTATATAGATGGTTCTATCGCAGATGATCCAAATGATTTGCAGTTGCTTGATGTAGATGATATAGAAGATGATTTGCAGATCGAAGATTATAATGATGCTGTTGATGCTAATGTGTTTTTGTCTAAATTATCGTGATTTTTAAAAATAATTCAGAATATATAATTCCGTTTATAATAAAGGATTATAATATATTTAAAAACGGATGCGCTATTTCTTATATTGATACAGGTGTATTATATAATTATTTATATATAGATGTATTATTAAAAGATAAAACGTCTTTGAACAATATACTTAATATAATAAAAAAAGAACCAAATTTTAATTTTATTAAAACTTTTCAGAATAAAATTAGAATTAGGTTTCTAGTAAATAAAAATCTAGATTTTGTTATATTGCCTATTATTAATAATGGGTATGATGCACTTAATAAAGATGATTTAAGAGATTGCGCATTGTTTTGGAAAGAGAAATTTCCAGAAATATTAAGTAGTAGCAAATAAAAAAGAAACCCTGGCCGCTCGTGATGAGTAGTCAGGGTTTATTTTTTATTTATTCATAATTTGATTTTCGTAATATTTTCTTTTATCTTTAGAACCATACCACTATTCATATAAATTATGAATAGGGAACATTTGAAAAAATGCTTTATCGAATCTAGTCCAATCTTTATAAACACCTCTAGTTATAATATCGTCGTCGATATTTTTCTAAGGACTAGAACCAATAAAAGTATCATATAGGCTTGCTTGAGGAGTTATATATTTAAATACCTATGTTCCAAGAGCGCCTATTTTATCCATTGTTCCGGTTTGAGCAGACACAGTCTTAATATTGTTGAATAAATCGCTGTATCTATATGGAGTATAAGTTTCCCACTAAGTTCTTCTAGCAATATACGCAGCTAACTATAAAGATAACTTATCTTTATTGTCGTCATCGTCAGCTAGCGCAGCCAAAATTCCAACGACTGGCGTAATAAAGCCCCAAAATACAATTTGCTCCGCGATTATCTGGCGCAGCTACTGTTTACGTGCATTTGATATGGCAGCATTTTCTATAGTTGACGTATCGTTGAAATAGGAATCATAATTTGTTTTATACCTGTTGATGCTTTTTTCTATAGAAAACGAAGTAATTAAATCTTTTATAAACATTCCAAGTATGTTGAATAGATAATGGAATCCAGTTCTATTTATACCTCCTGTGTACTATTGTGTATCCATATCCCATACCATTTCTCCAAAACGTTCTGTCAACATTAGTGGAAGATATTGTCTATGTGTCAATACTGCTGCACCGAGGAAATTGGTTGTAATAGCAGCTTTTTGAGTCTCTGTAGCCATTCCGTCTGCAGATTCTGAATATTTTTGTATTCTATTATGGAGCACATTTTCAATTTCAGAATATGCTTTTTTATATTTATCTTCTATCTCTATATGATGACCATTTACATACATAATAGAATAAACAGAATCAGCATCTTCCCATTCTGCCAATGCTTTTGTGTACTCTTCTGTAGTAGAATTATACATATTATTTAACAAATCTTCCCTTGTAATAAAATGCCCATTATAATATCTAAAAGACATTAGTGTTGAAACCATTATTTGACTTTTTATTATAAAATCCTACGATGTCAACATTCCAAAACACCAATTTTCCAACAGTGCATTAACAGCACGATTTCTATTAGAGTGCTCATATTTTCTAACACCTTGATCAGATAGATTGTACATTTCAGCCAATAGCATAAGTTTGTCTCTAGTTGTTTTATCACCTATGTATTTTGCGCCCATGCCATTCTATAATAAATGATACATTACTTCTACACCAGCTTGATGCGATTCTTTTACGCCGTATTTAGTTCCTACAATAGCATTTACAATGTGACTGTACGACGCAGTAAAAAAACCTGTAGCAGCAACAGCAACATTCATACCAAGGTTTAAAGCTACAGTAAACGCTCTAAATAAAGAAGCGGCTTTTCCTAAATTTATATCGTAACCGAATATATTATATTCATAACGCTGATTACGTATATTATATAAATTCATATCTAGAAATTTCCTAGCTACTTTTGCAGTATTTGAATCTGTACCATTTGTAGAAGTAGATTTATTTGATTTTTTCTTGACAGAAAAACGATTTGTTGTTTGATAAGATCTATCTTCCATCATATCTACTATAGCTTCACAAGAATCTTTTATTTTCTGTTTTTCAGAATACCTGTACGCCTGTCTATAATATTCGCACACAATACCAATAAGATCTGCTGATATCTACGATGGATCTTCTAGTTTTTTCACATAATACTAAGGTATCATATTTAACTAGCGCCCGTTTGGTCTTCTTGCAGACACGTTAGAACCTCCTGAATATTCTTGAGACATAATAACTTCACCAAGTTCGTCGACATTATTCAATGCATTTTGCAACGACATACCAAATTCAGTGTTCTACTATTCTAAAATACCAAATGTATCTTTGAGATATTCCCAAGACGCATGTGCCTTAGATTCCTAATTTTTAAGACGTTTGTAATAAGAACCAGTTATCTGCGGGAGAAGGTAGTCATCGTGCCAAGATTTATTTTCAAATTGTTCGTTTGATTCTTTTATGGTATTATAAATAGCTTCATATAATGCATTTAGAGTTTCTGAATTTTTTATTTTATAATAAGCTTTTGAATTATCATATCTGCCGTTATCGTAATCCAATCTAGGAACCATAGACATATTTTCAGATTCATCAAAATTAGGATTTAATAAAGACTGATTGTTTTCATTTATTATATACTGGTCACCTGGTAAAAATTCAATAAACAAATCTTCATATTCAGGTAAAGGTTTTATTGCATTAAACCATCTATATCGCTATGTTATAGTAGTACCGTCATCCCAAAAAGCAGTTACGTATTCGGTAGCTTCTACAAATGGGTCACCGAGATCTTCAAAATCGTCCATAAAAAAATCATCATCTTCTACCTATTGCACAAAATTTGCATACTTTACTGCATCATATTCCTATTTCATACGTATATAAGCCTATGTTGGAGCAGATACAGCGTACTTCTAGAAAATTTCTTGATATATTCTATTATAGTTTGCAATCTGTGGATTTGATGAAGCAGCCTTTTTTATATTACGATTTTCTAATTCAAGTTCTTTAACTCTTTCTTGTATTGCTGCAGGAATCATATCAGAAGAATATTCGCCAATATTTACATCAAAATAAGGAGCGAGGAGATTTTGAATTTCTTCTTTATTTTTCTAATATTGCCCATTCTGATCGTATTTTATAGCATCTCTTTCGATACCAGTACGCTCTTTGAATTCTTTGTTTATCTGTTCGAATAACAGAGATTTACCTTCTGCGTTCTTTTTAAGTCTACGCTTTGATGCTCTAGAGTCGAACATTTGCTTAGCATCATACTCTGCCATTCCTTCTGACATCTTTTTAGCAATAAACGCATTTCTGTCAGCATTCCATCTGGCTTCATCATACTTAAAATCTGCGTTCTTGTCGCCATACAAATCTTCGTTAAGTTGTTGTAACTCTTTTGCAATCTTCCAAGCGATAGACCCACGGTCTTTCTTATGACCGTTGATATCGTAATCGCTAGTCAAAATCCTACGCTCTTGTATATACTGTTTATATTTGCGATAGTCATCTGGAGTCATATCTTCCATATGAAAGTTACCGTTTTCGTCAGTAACACTAGCTCTTAGAATGCGAATTTTACTCTAAATCGCCTCCCTTTTTTCCGCAGTTACGTACGAAAGTTTAGAATAGGCTTCATAATATTTTGGAAGATACTTTCTATCTGTACGTTTAGACAGCCATTGAATTTTTGCAAGATTCCATATAATACGATCTTCTTCATCGTCTGGAGCGATTCTATTCTTTGGGTCTAATGTATTTTTTATATATTTAGTAACTCCATTTTTATCACGATAGCCTGCTTTACCAAGATTTAAATTTGCTAAGAATTCGTTATAATCTTTATAAAACAGACCGTAGTTACGGAGGCGTACCATATATCCAGTAGTCAAACCTTTATCATCAAGCTCGTATAAATCTTGTACAGATTCTCCAGATTTTAATTTATCCAATAAAACGAGTAATTGAATCGATTTAGAATTTGATTTTCTGTCAGCTTTATTGATAGCTTTGTTAATCATATATGCAAGCGCACGTAAACCATCATCCTTAGCTTTATCTGCACTACCAGCATATAAAAACCATGCAGATGTATCGTAACCTATTTTCTCAAGCTCACCTAAATATTTACCCATAGTTGGCGAATGAGTTTCTTGCCCTATTTTCTATAATAAATCTCGAACAATCATTCCTTTTATACTTTTCATATAAGTTTCACCTTCATGAGTAATACTAATACAGTCAGCTATATTTGTTTTTAATCTGTTTATTAATTCTGTCGCTTGGATTTGTTGACCATTATTATTTAGATCATTTATTAAAAGTGATATAATACCAGGTTCTATTAAAAGCTCCTATATATCCTATAATATTTTCTAATATGTTCCAAAATTATCGTGTCTCTGATACATGTATACAGTCGGCGAAATTTTAGTATGGTCTCTATAAACAGATTTAATTGCATTTAAATCATCTTTGATCTATGGTTTAATCTAAGATAATAAACTAGATATAACTGCAAACGAAGACATTTGATCCGATCTAAACTACTAAACCTAAGCTTCGATAATCTCCTACTATCTTACTTTATATTCTTGTGGTAGATCAGATACTTTTACAGATAATAACCTACTAGTAAGTGCATCAGCAATATCTGAAAATTTCTGTTTCATTCTACCTTGCGAAGTAGAACTGGATGAAGCAACATTTACATTCACATTGAGCATTGGATTATACTCTAATACATCAATTTGAGCGTCTATAAGGCGTTCTTGTAGAATTAACTACTCATTTGCTAGAGTATCCTCATCTATACTGTTATATATAACCTGTAACGCTTTATCTAGCTTTATATTACCACGATCAATAGTTGGCATTGAAACAAGATAATCGTCTACAATCTTTTCATATTCTTGTAACTTCTTTGTGTTTGTTTTAAAAACTTCTTTGTTTACAAGAAATTTAGTAAATGCATTTATGAATTTACGTATAGCTTTAACAAGCTTTGAACGATTATTGTCAAGCTCCATAGCCTTTTGGAGCATCATAAGTCTAGCATTTCTATCGGTAAGATACACAGCAGCGAATTCTTTTTCGTTCTTCAAAATATAATATCCACCATCAATATCATTACGACTATATTGATCTTTTGGAAACGCCTTATCTAGCAATTTAAAAACTTCTCTGTTGCTTCTAGCAAACTATTTTTCTATATCAGTAATTGGAGTATTTATAGCCTTTACTGTACAAGCGTGTATTATTTCGTGTAATATGGTATCTGCTAAGAATTGATTTGATACAGCCGCTGCGTTTGCTTGGTCTATTACAATAACAGTACCACCATCTTTAAGTTCAATTGCTCTAGCAACTTCTCTTCCAGGAAGATTATCGAATCTAACGGGTATATCATGCCTAGAGAGTATATCTGCCAAACGCATATTTCTTGGAGAGAACAACCGCTTTGACACAAGATCGGACATTATCTTAACACTACTTACAGCGGCGCCTTGATTTAATTCAGTAGCACTGCTTCCAAGAGTGTTTGTTGTAGAAAATTTGCCGAATCTAGAAGACTCTTTTTGTTGTCGTAAAACATTGTCTAAAAGAGGTTCACCGTTTATATCTAAATTAGCCTAAGGGTTACTATCATAATCCGAATCATCGCCGATTTTTCTACCATCTCGTATTTCTTTAGATATCAACAGGCCTGTGTTCGTATAAGCAGATGTTTTTAAACGAATAGCCTCTTCTCTACCAAAACGTTCATCCAGCTGTTGAAATAGTATAGACTTTTTGCCATTTGGAGCACAATCGATTGGATAACCGTTATTCAAATCAAATATCTTGTAAGCCATAGCTGCAGCAGACTTATCAAGTCCGCTTCGCTACATACGCAACTCTGCGGACCTGAATTCATCGTCTGTCAATGGCGTTCCTCCAAGAGCCTATACAATAGAATTAAAATCGTCTGTTACAGACTTTAAATGTATATTTGGACAAGCCATAATTATTTATATTTATTTAACACTCTCCGAGTATATCATCTTCATCATCCAACATAGCTTTTATACTCTCCAAATCGTCCTTTTGCGAATTAGAACCGAGAAGGGAATTAATTCCACTGTTCTAATTGCTATTTTTGGTGGCTTCTTCAGCAGCTTTCTATATTGCAGCAGCTTCCTTGGCTTTAGCCTATTCTGCCTACTCAGATAAATTTGTAAATTGAGTATAAAGTTCTGTAAGTTGTGCTGATATATTAGCAAGTACTTGTTGTTGTTCAGGACTAATTGTTTTAGATAAGGATTCTCCAGAATACATATTCTTCAGATTACTGTAGTCAGATATATCTTTGAACTGGTCTCTCTCATAAACAACATGTAATCCATCTACAGTTCCATTTACGATAGTATTTCCATCAGCGCTTCTAACAAAGTTGTCAAACATATAAGGTTTTAGCGCTTTTACAGCAGAAGCAAGTGCTAATGAGAATTTTCCGTCATGAATAGTATAAAATTGTTTTATTCTATATCCTTCTAAGATGAGTCTAGAGAATAAGTCTTGAAGCAGATCTGCTGTTTTGATATACTGCAACTGAGCATACATTTCCGCAGATCGGGTAGAAACAAATGTGTCGAGTTTCTGTTGTAATATATTCTCGTTCATACTTTCTCCATTCTCTGCGATAAGCCTCTCTTTCTCTGATTGTATTTGTAGATTCTTATATTCTTCAAAATCATTATTTGATATTTTGGCCGTTAAATTTCCACTAACGCCGATATTAATACCACGTTCTTTAAACTCGTCTCCCACCTTAGACTTAAGATCTGCATATAACTGGTCAAACGACTTAGACGGATCTATTTCGATTTGTATGTCTGTTTCACGTTGTATATAACCTTCTTTATTTCCACCTTTCATTGAACCTACAAATCGAACTACGCCATCATCAGAACGCATAAGCTGTTGTAAGTTTCCTCCAAGATTTGATGCTGTCTATGTCCAAGTTATAGGTGTGCTGACTACTTGATCTGGTTCAAAGTATAGTTCGCATACTTCACCTTGGTCTGTTACATATTTTTGCTAGTTAAGCCAAACGGCGAATTGTGTTGCATCAATACCCTTCCTATCTTGAGAAGCAAATGCAGAATCTAATCTATTTTCTTCGAACACAGAACCATATTCGGACCCAGAGAAGAATTCATAATAATGATTAGATCCCCTATGCACGCCAAGTTTAGGAATAAGTTTATATACACTCAGCGGAGTAGTATTATCTTGAGCGGCACTTCTATACCGTATAAATCCTACTCTCTTATATAAATAGAACTGTCCACCTTCTTCTACTTTTACATATTTATCTTTGAAGTTGCTGGTTACTATTATTCCGTGGATAAACCTATTACCAATAACGTTTGTATTGAAGTTTGCTTGTCCATAGAAATCCTTTCCGTTATTTACAACATCCTAAACAGAAGGTATATTGCGAGAAGTATAATATACACGTTTTACTACATTATCGTCATACCAGTAGTTTCTACATATTATTTCCAAGAATTCTTCTGCAGTTGTATTGTCAGTGTTTCTGAAATCTGAGAAGAAGTCTGTTGTTTTTG
>Ga0310691_10005684_pt1 | contig 13550 bp, 11 predicted proteins | sample 176DNAGHGlowgp2_FD_203887 | JGI IMG/M metagenome (GOLD analysis project Ga0310691, IMG submission 203887) | Sheep rumen microbial communities from Palmerston North, Manawatu-Wanganui, New Zealand - 1766 DNA GHGlow gp2 (v2) (version 2) | ecosystem: Host-associated > Mammals > Digestive system >... | reverse complement strand
CGGGAGAGGACGCCCGCCCCTACACTGTTAGTTCTATTAACTTTATCAATCGTTGTATTTTACGGGTACAGCAATATTGTTCTTTTCAAGCGCCTCGCGGAATACCTTGAAGAAGTCCGCTATATCAGCCTCGTCGATAGCTCCGAGAGCGCATAATCTGAACGTATTCGTGGTGGATATCTTTCCGGGATAGATAGTGAAGCCGCGTTCGTAGCAGTAGTCGTGAACCGCCTCGAAGCTCCAGTTGGGATCGTCCGGATAGATTGCGGAGGAAACCAGTCCTGCTCTCCACTCAGGCTTTATCACCTGACGGAAGCCGAGCTCGTCCAGTCCCCTGTTGATAGCGTTGAACACTCTTGTGTGACGCGCCCACTTGGCTTCCTCGCCCTCAGCCCAGTATTCCTTGAGAGCCTGAATGGTGGAGTAGATAGTCTGAACAGGCGGAGTGAAGTGCATCTCGCCGGTACGCTCAAAGAAGTCGTACTGGAGCCACAGATTGCAGTAGTATGAGCGCTTGGGGTAGTCCTTTGACTTCTCGATGATCGATCTGTTTCCGACTACGAAGGAAAGTCCCGTGAAAGCCATGAGCCCCTTCTGAGCGGAAGCCATGCAGAAGTCGATGTTGTCCTTTTCAATGTCGATAGGACGCATAGCGTAGGTCGAAGTGGTATCGACCGTGAACACAGCGCCGTACTTGTGGGCGAGAGCGCCTATCTCACGGATAGGGTTGAGTATACCAGTGCCGGTCTCGTTGTGGGTGGTGTGAACGAGTGCGATGTCCGGATTTTCTTTCAGCGTCTTTTCAACAACTGCGAGGTCGGGACGCTCGTCAACGGGAAATTTGAGGTCGATGTGCGGCAGTCCGTAGAACTGGCAGACCTCAACGGCTCTTGTGCTGTAAGCGCCGTTGTCCACAACGAGCACCTTCTTGCCCTCGGGCAGGAGTGAGTTTATGCAGACGTCGATATTGATAGTGCCTGAACCGCAGAAAAGCACGGAGGTGTACTTGTCGAGGTTGCCGTGAACGATCTTTACGAGGTCCTCGCGAAGTCCCTTCATGAGACCGCCGAAGTCCTTTTCACGCGGACATATATCCGGTACGACCTGAGCGTACTTTACGGTATCGGTAGTTGTCGAGGGACCGGGATTGAGCAGTATGTTTCTCTTTATAGCTTCCATAATGAGCCTCCTTAAACGTCATAGGATTTGTCGATAGCCTTGAGCTCGCGGAAGGTGTCTATCTCCACGATATCCTCGTCCTGACAGTCGCGGACGGCTACCTTGTATTCGTTCTTGAACACCTTCAGCGGCACCTGTTCCCAGTAGAACTCCTTGCCGCCGGGCATATCGTAAGCCTGCTTGATGTGGTCGGAAAGCTTTCTGCCGTCAGCCTCGTTCCAGTAGGATATTCCGACCATCTGGTGACAGTTCAGACCGCCGACCTTTTCCTCGCAGATGAAGCCGTCGCGGAGCATGAGGCACCAGTCGTCAGTGCGGTCCTTCATGATGCCGAGGAAGTTCGAGGTGTAGTTGTACTTCTTTATGATGAGCGGGTTCTTTATGAGGAGATCAGCCTCGAGAACGTAGGCATTGCTGAGAAGATACCTCGCGCACATCGCCGAGGAGATGTTGTTCGCCTCGTTGAACGCCGGATTTTCAATGAATTTTATCATCGGGTACTTGTAGAGGAGCTGGTCGAACTGCTCTGCGAGGTAGCCTCTGACAATGTATATCTCGTCGATGCCTGCCGCAAGTACCGCGTCTATAAGACCGTCGATGAGGCGCTTGCCGTTCACCCTTACGAGCGGCTTAGGAGTATTCAGCGTTACGGGAACAAGTCTGCTGCCAAAGCCTGCCGCAATGAACACGGCTCGCTTTACGCGGTAGGGTTCAAGGGCAGTGAGACCTGCCGGAGTTATGCTGCCCTCGGAAACGAAGCCGAGCTCCGAGAGTTCCTTGACAGTGCGGTTGATAGTGCCGAGAGAATAGCCCGTTTTTTCCTCGAGCTGGCGCTGTGTGAGCGGCTCGGACTGGGCTGCGAGAACATCGAGAATGTCGAACTGTTTGCGTGTGATGCTCATAAAAAGCCTCCTTGATGCAGAAAAGGCACAGTCCTGTTCAGAATACAGGCTGTGCCTCTGAATTTGGAACAAATATACTATAGCACATATCTGTCCGGTTGTCAATAGCAGTTTTGTAAAAACTGTTGAAAAATGCGTCCCGTACATAGCTCCGGGAAAAAGATACCGCCCGTTTTCTTCGGGCGGTCTTAGAATTATTATTGAGGAATATTGACTTTGACGGGAGTATAGCTTGAATTATCTGTCCCGTCACCTAACTGCCCTTCATCGTTATCTCCCCATGTATATATATTTCCGTCCTTCGTCAATGCTACCACATGATGCGATCCAAATGAAACAGCTTCGATATTATCCAATACCTTTACAGGAGAATAGCTTTCTGTTGCGTTTTTTCCCTTTTCCTGTTCACTTTTCTTCCTCTTTTCTTCTCCTTGTCCGAGTTCACCATATGCGCCCAATCCCCACATATAAAGAGTCCCGTCATTCTTTATTGCCGAACCAAAATAATCGTCCATTTTGACGAATCACTGCTGTCCCCACACGAAACAAATGCGGCGGTGCAGGCGAGTGAAAGTGCAAGTGCAATAAATCTTTTTGTCATATCAACACGTCCTTAGATCCTGTAATCTGACCCTTGCCGGGTCAATTCTATTATAGCACTATAAAGCGCCGGATTTGTTAATAATCGGTAAATATTTGCTTTTCGGGCATTCACCTTCTCATCATCTGTCTCCGCCGTGTCATCTTCCGGTAGAGCACGATGAACACCGCAAGCTCGGTGAGGAAGGTCAGCGTCCACGATATCGCGTAGGAAATGTACAGGCTTTGCACCGAGTGATACCTCTCCGACCTGAACACGGTATATATCCAGCAGATACGCATTCCGCAGACGCCCACAACGGTTATTATCATCGGCAGGAGTGACGAGCCGAGACCGCGTATAAGTCCCGTGGCAACGTCCATGAGTCCGCATAGGAAGTAGGGTATGCAGATGTAGGCGAGCCTTATCATGCCGTACTTTATGGACTCGTCCGAGCCGGGGATATAGAACGAGAGGAGCTGTCTTCCGAAGGCGTAGACCGTGCAGCCTGCTGCAAGTCCGGCGACGAAAACTGATATCAGGCATATTGCAGCGGTACGCTTTATACGGTCGAATTTACCGGCACCGTAGTTCTGTCCGGTGAAGTTGAGAGCTGTCTGCTGGAAGGAGTTCATGGTCGTGTAGACGAAGCCCTCAATGTTGGCAGCGGCGGAGTTTCCGGAAACCACGACCGAGCCGAACGAATTGACTGAGGTCTGTATAATGACGTTCGATACCGAGAAAAGCGAGCCCTGAACTCCTGCGGGAAAGCCTATGCTGAGTATTCTGCTGAGCTGACGGCGGTAGATGTGCATTTTCCGGAGTGAGAGCCGGCAGCAGTCGGTACGCCGCATGAGGTTGATGATGACCATTCCGGCGGAAAGCGTCTGCGAGACCGCAGTCGCAAGTGCGACTCCGGCAACGTTCATATTGAACACGCGGACAAAGACTATGTTCAGCGCAATGTTTACTATTCCGGCGGCAGTGAGGTAATACAGCGGACTTTTCGTATCGCCGGCAGCTCTCAGTATCGCAGCGCCGAAGTTATAGAGCATACTTGCCGTTATGCCGCAGAAATAGATCCGCATATACTCCGATGCGAGACCTATGACCTCATCGGGAGTATCCATGAGCTTCAGGAATGTGTGCGAGAAGGTCACGCCTATCACGGTCAGGAAAATACCGCTTATCAGGGCAGCCGGGATAGCAGTGTGTACCGTCCGGCGGACAGCCTCCTCCTTGCCTGCACCGAGATTGTGTGCAACGGTAACGCCTGCTCCGACCGAAAGCCCGATGAACAGGTTTATCATGAGGTTTATGAGTGCTCCGGTAGCGCCGACGGCAGCAACGGAGAGATCTCCGCAGTACTGTCCCACAACAACGAGATCGGCAGCATTGAAGAGAAGCTGCAATATGCCGGTAAGTATTATTGGTATCGTATACGTCAGTATGTTTTTCAGCAGAGGACCTTCACAGAGGTCAGTCCTGCCGTTTTGCCTTGTTTTTTGCAATAATATCCTTCTTTCTTAGAAGCTGGAAATAACGGATCATTTGGTCACTGTCCGTCCTTGCCGCGGACACGTTCAAGCTCCTCGTCCCTGTGCCAGAGGAAGCTGAGATGTATCTCCGTGCCGTTGCGTATGCGTTCAAGGTTCTGTATATGCTTGAAGAGGATAACGAGCGATATCCCGGCAAGTATCAGCGTTCCCGGGACATTTCCCGCAGTAAAGGCGTAGACTGCCGTGAATATCACAGAACCGGTTATCGGTACGATACAGATATAATCAAGCAGGACCGCGATCATCAGCTCTGCCGTCAACATCGCGAAAAATACCTGCGGACTGTACGCAAGTATCATTCCGCCGAGGCAGGCAAGTCCCTTTCCTCCGCGGAACCGCATGAAGACCGGGAAGATATGTCCCGTCACGCAGCTGCTTGCCGAAAGGAGCCCGGATATGCTTATGTCCGGGAACAGAGCCTCCGCAGCCATATAGGCAAAAGCCGCCTTGAAAATATCAAAAAGCGCCGAAAAAAGCCCGACGCCCTTGCCCATCGTGATGACAGCGTTTGAAGCACCGGCATTGCCTGAGCCCCGGCTGCGGATATCAAAGCCGCGCATACGCGCTATGATGTACGAAGGATTGATATTCCCCAGAAAATAGCCAATAAGCACGATATACAGATATTCCGTAGCAAGCCACCCGCTTTCCTGTTCATAATGCACTGATAAAGTATATGCAGCTACATTCGGATAAGAACCCGGCGGGCGGATTTTCTCAATTGATTATACATCAACAATGTCTCCTTGTCAAGCCGCGCCGGACAAACTTTAATATTTGACAATCCTCGATCTATGTGATATAATGGATTGAAGGCATTCGTTATACTCTGTTCATATGCCCTTGCAGATATGCAGATCTCAGATCTGCTCCCCTGCACCTTATTTTTTTGCATCTAAATCGAAAGGTGTGTGTTTATGGATAATCTTCAGCTTGCTGATATTCTTTTCCCCGATGTTACCGCCTCTCCGGAGGATATGGAGAAGCGCTTCCCCGAGCGCAGCCTCCCGGAGGGTGCCTGTGTTACCCGTATAGGTCCGAGCCCGACAGGCTTTGTTCACCTCGGAAACCTCTATAATGCCCTGATAGGTGAGCGTATCGCCCACCAGTCCGGCGGTGTTTTCTACCTCCGTATCGAGGACACTGACAATAAGCGCGAGGTCGAGGGTGCAGTCGAGACCGTCATCAACGCCATGAACTATTTCGGCGTCCACTTCGACGAGGGTGCCGTTTCCGACGGCGACAACGGCAGCTACGGTCCCTACCGCCAGAGACAGAGAAAGGACATCTACCATGTCTTCGCAAAGCATCTCGTGCAGCGCGGACTTGCTTACCCCTGCTTCCTCACTGCCGAGGAGATAGACGCTCTCCGCGAGCAGCAGACTGCCGCTAAGGAGAACCCCGGCGTTTACGGTAAATACGCCAAATACCGCGATATCACTCCCGAGGAGACCAAGGCTCTCATCGCTGAGGGCAAGGAATGGGTGCTCCGCTACAAGGGCGTTGAGACCGACGAATACATCTCCGTTGAGGACGCTATCCGCGGAAAGGTCGAGATGCCGCGCAATAATATGGACTTCGTCCTCCTCAAAAGCGACGGTATCCCCACCTACCACTTCGCCCATGTCATAGACGACCACCTCATGCGTTCGACCCACGTTATCCGCGGCGAGGAATGGCTCTCGTCCCTCCCGATGCACGTTGAGCTGTTCAATGCACTCGGCTGGAAGCAGCCCGTTTACTGCCATACCGCTACCCTCATGAAGCTCGAAGGCACCGGCAAGCGCAAGCTCTCCAAGAGAAAAGACCCTGAGCTCGCACTCTCTTACTACCAGCAGGAGGGTATCAGTCCCGATGCTATCTGGGAGTTCCTCCTGACCGTTCTCAACTCCAACTACGAGGAGTGGCGCATTGCCAACCCTGATGCAGATTACCGCGAGTTCCCCTATTCCCTCTCGAAGATGTCCATTTCAGGCGCTCTCGTCGATCTGGACAAGCTCCGCGACATTTCCAAGAACGTCATCGGAAAGATGCCCGCCGAGAAAATCCGCGAGGAATGGCTCGCATGGTGCGATGAGTACAGGAACGATTTCGCCGAGCTCATAAGGAAGTACCCCGAGCGTACACTTGCGGCTCTCAATGTCGGCAGGAATGCCGCAAAGCCGCGTAAGGACCTCGAAACATGGAAGCAGTCCTGCGACTTCATGAGCTTCTACTACGACGAGACCTTCAAGGTGAGCGACCCGATGCCCGAGGAGTGCGATGAGGCGACCGTCAAGGAGTTCTTCGCCGAGTACCTTTCGACCTACGACCACAGCGACGATTCCGCTGCATGGTTCGACAAGGTCAAGGCTATAACCGAGAAAATGGGCTTTGCAGTCAAGCCGAAGGATTTCAAGAAGAACCCCGAGCTCTACAAGGGCAGCATCGTCCACATCACAAATATGCTGAGAATTGCCCTCACAGGTCACGCAAATGCTCCCGATATCTGGGAGGTAAGCCACGTTCTCGGCGAGGACATCGTCCGCAGAAGACTTCAGGCTTTTGCCTGAACCGGCGATAAGTAATCAGTAGGGGACGGCGTCCTCGACGTCCCACCCGAAAAATCAATGAAAAAAGAGGAAAATAAAATGTCAGACAATAAGGATAAAAAGAACTTCGAGATACCGCGTCCGGTATTCCCGAAAAGATGCGTTATCACCGGAGGTATGCCCTACGGTAACAAGGAGCTCCACTTCGGTCATGTAGGCGGAATGTTCGTTTTCGCCGATACGTTCGCAAGATTTATGCGCGACAGGATAGGCAAGGACAATGTTGTATTTGTCGGCGGCACCGACTGCTACGGCTCCCCTATCGCCGAGGGCTGGCGTCTCAAGGTCGAGAGGGGCGAATTTGAGGGCTCCCTTGAGGACTTCGTTCAGCGCAATCACGACAAGCAGCAGGCTACCCTCGATGCCTACGGGATCTCTCCCAATATCTTTGCAGCTTCCGGTCTCGGACGCTCAAAGGAGATTCACGCCGAGGTCACTGACTGGTTCATAAGCTCCCTCTACAAAAAGGGACAGCTCAGCAAGATCTCCACGATGCAGTTCTACGACGAAAAGGCAGGTATGTTCCTCAACGGCAGACAGGTCGTCGGAAAATGTCCCGTTGAAGGCTGCACCTCCGAGAAGGGCTACGCTGACGAATGCGACCTCGGACATCAGTATATGCCCGAAAATCTGGTCGATCCGGTAAGTACCCTCACAGGCGAGAAGCCCTCGATGAGACCTGTCACAAACTGGTACTTCAAGCTCCGCGACTACGAGCAGCTCATGAAGGAATGGATAGAGGAGCTGAAAAAGCGCAAGGATATCCGTCCCGTTGTGTGGAAGACCATCGACGAATTCCTCAAGCCGCCGGTTATCTACGTCAAGAGGGAATTCGAGGAGAAGTACATGAGCCTCCGCGATACCATACCGGCACATGAGTACCTCGAGGAGCCCAAGAAGCCCTCGTTCACGATACAGTTCACCACTCTCTCCGACTGCGATGACGCCTGCCGCATACTCACTCAGAACGGCATACGCTACCGTACCGGCAAGACGCTCGTTCCGTTCCGCCTCACCGGAAACATCGAATGGGGCGTACCTGCACCCGTCATGGACGGCGAGGAGGGTCTTACCGTATGGGTATGGCCTGAATCCCTCTGGGCACCTATCTCGTTCACTCAGACCTACCTCGAAAAGATAGGCAGAGACCGCAGTGAATGGAAGAATTACTGGTGCAGCAAGGACTCCGGCGTTTACCAGTTCATCGGTCAGGACAACATCTACTTCTATGGCATTGCTGAGCCTGCAATGTGGATGGCACAGCAGGAAGCTGCCGAAAAGACCGCTGATCCGCCCGAGGGTGAATTGCAGATGCCGGTCATCGTGGCTAACCACCACATTCTGTTCCTCGACAAGAAGGCTTCAAGCTCAGGTGCAGTCAAGCCGCCTATGGCAGACGACCTCCTCGATTACTATACACCCGAGCAGCTCCGTATGCACTGGCTCGGTCTCGGTCTCGGACAGCGTTCGGTAAGCTTCATGCCGAAGCCCTACAATCCCGATGCAAAGCCCGACGACGCCGACCCCGTTGTCAAGGACGGTCTCCTGCTCTCCAACGTCTACAACCGTATGATACGCACGGCTTTCTATACCGCGCAGAAGGAGCTCGACGGCATTATGCCTGATAATGCACCGGAGGAACAGTTCCTCGCCGATGCGAAAAAGGCTGTCCTCGAATACGAGAGGCATATGTCCAAGTTCGCGTTCCACCAGTGTACCTACGTCCTCGACAGCTATATCCGAAACGGCAGCAAGTACATGGCTAAGGCTCTGACAGGCGAATACCCCGACAAGGAAGCCCTGAAACAGGCTCTCGCGAACCTGTTCTACATTATCCGTATCGCAGGCGTTCTCCTTCACCCTATGGCTCCGTTCGGAACCGAAAAGCTCCGCGAGTACCTCGAGGCCGATGACAGGATATGGTCGTGGGATACTATCCTCGAACCGCTCACATACTTCACCGGCAGCGGTCATAAGCTGAAATTCCTCCCCCCGAGGACCGACTTCTTCACACGCCACGAAAGCCAGTTCGCTTCCGATGAACAATAACAGCAAAAACAGATAAGGCGTTCACGCTTTTTAGCACTTATCGCCTTAATGTCCGCAATATTTCACTTGCTTTCACATCTCTCGCATGGTATACTGTTTTCAGAACCTTACGAAAGATGTGAAATAATGTTCGACAAAAAAAAGATATACCGCGAATTGTTCACGATAGTCGCTCCTATTGCCTTCCAGTTCCTCATGGCTTCACTGGTCTCGGCAAGCGATGCGTTCATGCTCGGTTTCCTCGATCAGGATTCCCTCGCAGCTTCGTCCCTCGCGGGACAGGTCGCTTTCGTGTTCAGCCTGTTTTACGGCGCATTCGTGTTCGGCTGCAATGTCCTTGCAGCTCAGTACTGGGGAAAAAGGGATAAACGTTCGGTCGAGGAGGTCCTCGCCGTCACTATGAGGTATTCGCTGCTCGTCGGAGCTTTTTTCACGCTGTCTGCACTGGTTTTCCCGGAGCAGATCATGCACATCTTTACCTCCGACAGCAAGCTCATTGAAGCCGGTGCGGATTACCTCCGGACGGTTGCGCTCTCATATGTCCTGACAGGCTTCACACAGGCTTATTTCGGCATTATGAAGATTTGCGGAAGGGCAGGTCTGAGCTCTCTCATCGGCTCATCATCGGTCGTTCTCAACATCATTCTCAACTACCTGCTCATCTTTGGCATCGGTATATTCCCGAAAATGGGTATCGCCGGAGCCGCTCTCGCTACCGTCATATCAAGAGTATTTGAGGCTATCATGGTCGCATCAGCCGTTATGCGCGGAAAATGTCCCGTGCTCAGGCTCAGCATGATGCTCCACGGCAGCCGCGTCCTCCACAGCGACTACTGGAAGTACGCCCTCCCTATACTGATAAACCAGCTCGGCTGGGGCTGCGGAGTTGCCATGTATTCCGTCATTATGGGACACCTCGGCAGTGATGCGACTGCAGCTAATTCTATCGCAAGCATCGTCCGGAGCATGATCGCAAGCCTCTGCTGGGGAATAGCCTCCGGCGTCGGAATCATAACCGGCGGTATGCTCGGCAGGAATGAGCTCGAAAAGGCGAAAAAAGCCGGCGGAAGCTTCGTGCACTTCTCCATATTCATCGGTGCAGCCTCCGGTCTGGTGATACTCGCCTGCACACCCATTGTCCTGAACGTTGTCAAGCTCAACGGTCAGGCACAGCATTACCTCAAATACATGATGTTCCTTGCAGCTTACTACATCATCGGAAATTCACTCAATTCCACGGTCATAGTGGGTATTTTCCCGGCAGGCGGTGACACGCGCTTCGGCATGATATGCGATGTCATAACCCTGTGGGCAGTCGTCGTACCGCTCGGACTTCTCGGCGCATTCGTGCTGAAACTCCCTGTTATCGCGGTCGCGGCGATACTCACCCTCGATGAATTCGTCAAGCTGCCTGCGGTCTACCGGCACTACATGAAGTTCAGGTGGCTGCGGAACATTACCCGTGAGCAGACGGCGGAAACTGAGGCAGAGGAAGCCTCCGCCTGAAAAAGTTTGCAGAATGTTCACAAATAACGTCCCGAAAAGGTTTGACGTTCTTATTCAATTATGGTATAATCATAGTGCTGAGGCTTTTCTGATTTGCCTCCGGCAGCAAGATGACACAAGCATATTCTGCTTTTGATATAGAAGGATCTGAAATAGACAATGGAAGAATCAACTCTCAGACACGACCAGCCTTTAATAAAGGAAGCCGTGCATTCTGATATGACCGAGAGCGAGTTTTTGGAGGCTATCGGAAAAAATATGCTGCCGCTTGAGCAGTTTATAATGTACTATAAATGTGCGATAATGGAGATAGAGACCAAATTCAAGGTGCTCAATGAACAGTTCTCGCTCAAGGGCGAGAGCAATCCCATAGAATTCATACAATCAAGGATCAAAAGCTACGGCAGTCTCTACAAGAAGATACAGGCGAAGAAAATTTCGCATACCCTCGAGGCTATAGAGGAGAATATCAGCGATATCGCCGGTGTGAGAGTGGTCTGCTCGTTCATTCAGGACATCTACCACCTCGCCGACTGCTTCCTTGCTCAGGACGACATAAGACTTATCGCCAAAAAGGACTATATCCGTGCGCCCAAGCCGAACGGCTACCGGAGCCTCCACCTTATAATCGAGGTGCCGATATTCCTCGAGCATGAGAAGCGTCCGATAAAGGTCGAGGTGCAGCTCAGAACTATCGCTATGGACTTCTGGGCAAGCCTTGAGCATAAACTCCGCTACAAAAAGGACCTTTCGGCAGCTCAGCTGAGATTTCTCTCCGGCGAGATGAAGGTCTGCGCCGATCAGAGCGCCGAATGGGACAAGCGTATGCAGAATATCCGCAATATCATAAGATAACAGGCCATATCTGCGGTACTTGTCCGGCAGTGTTTGTTAGACTTAATTGGGTAAGCCATTTTGAAGAAGGTGCTTTCAAACTCTATTCAAAGCCTTATCTTTAGTTTTTTTCGTGACGGTACAAAATTAGCGCTACTAAAAAAAGTAGCGCTTTTTGTTTTGGTGTTGAACCTTGTACCGTCACGAAAAAAACCATAATAAAGTCTTTGGAAAGGGGGCTGGGGTGACTCCCCACAGTACGGGGAGATGTCAGCGTAGCTGACAGAGGGGACCGCCGCCGTGAGCGGGAACCTTTCCTCAGAAAGGTTCCCCCAATAAATCCTTGTAAAAACTGCCGTATGAGTACCACCGTTAAAGCTTCCGGTTATTTTTATACCATACAAGCACAATGGTCCTGCTTATTTCAAAAATCCATTGATTATCTGCTCCTCGGCTTCGGCTTCGGTAAGTCCAAGCGTCATGAGCTTGATGAGCTGCTCGCCGGCTATCTTTCCGATAGCTGCCTCGTGAACCAGTGCTGCGTCGATATTGTTTGCTTCAAGCGACGGCACCGCAAGTATCCTGCCGTTGTCCATGATTATCGAATCGCACTCGGTATGACCTGTACAGGCGGCATTTCCGACGATACAGGCATCGAACTTCTGGTAGGAATCGTCCCTTGCGACCGACCTCGAAACAACGTCCGCACTTGAAGCTTCGCCGTTGAGCGAGACCTTGTAGACGCTGTATGCGTTCTGCTGACCGTGGGTCATGAGCCTTTCGCGGACCACAAGCTTTGCGCCGGCTTTAAGCTCGGCAAGGGTTGTGCGCTGAGTGGAGTCAACGCCCTTTATCTGAACCATTTCCATTTCCATGGAGCTGTCCTCGTCCATGTAGACCTCGGTGGTAGGGTCAAGGATACGCTTTCCTGAGCCGTCGCCGGAGCCGTAGTGCTTCTCAACGTAGCGCACTTTCGAGTTTTTTCCGATGAAAAAGCGGTGGATACCGTCGTGCTCGGAGTCCTGATTGCCGCAGTTGTCTATTCCGCAGCCGGCTACGATGAGAACATCGCAGTCCTCACCGACATGGAAATCATTGTAAACGGTCTCCTTTATGCCGCTCTCGCTGAGAACTACCGGAATGTGTATGCTCTCATGTTTTGTACCGGGCTTGATGAAAATGTCGATACCGCTTACGTCAGTTTTGGTCTGTATGTCGATGTTTGCGGTAGTCTGTCTGCCGACGGACTCGCCGTTTGCGCGGAAGTTGTAGGCTCCCTCCGGGATATCGTGGAGACCTGCGACCTCCTCGATAAGTCTTTTCTGAACTGTGTCGAGCTGTTTCATGCTGTGCCTCCTCAAGCCATTTTCTGACAGACCTTAGTTGAATAGTCTGTACCGGTTATCTCGGGGAGGACATCGTCCTTAGCACCCTGTCTGATGACCTTGCCATCCGCGATAACGATTATCTCATCGGCAATATTGAGGATACGCTCCTGATGCGATATCACGATAACGGAACGTCCGCTGTCCTTTTTACGCATATTCTCGAAAATGCGGATAAGGTTGCTGAAGCTCCAGAGGTCGATGCCGGCTTCCGGCTCGTCAAAAAGAGCGAGCTTCACATCGCGGGCAAGGACGGTCGCTATTTCGATACGCTTCAGCTCACCGCCAGAAAGAGAAGCGTTCACCTCACGGTTGATGTAGTCCTTCGCGCACAGTCCGACCTCCGAGAGGTACTCGCAGGCCTGTGCGACAGTCAGCTCCCTGCCTGCAGCTATCCTGAGAAGATCGAGAACGGTAAGTCCCTTGAAGCGGACCGGCTGCTGGAAGGCAAATCCCACGCCAAGACGGGCACGTTCGGTTATGGACTTGTCCGTGATATCAGTGCCGTCGAGGATTATCTGTCCGGAAGTGCAGGGTACGATACCGGCGATTATTTTTGCGAGAGTGGACTTTCCGCCGCCATTCGGACCGGTCACGACGACAAATCTGCCGTCGCCCACGGTAAGGCTTATGTCACGGATTATCTCAACATTTCCGTCGTCCGAACCGGAAGTGAAGGTTATATTTTTCAGTTCAAGCATTATTGCACCTCATAAATTTTATCGGGGGATCGCCTTTTCAGGCGGTCACAGCAGAAAGAAGCGTTCACGAATTGTGCTGTACGCTCTTATCATGCTGCGGCTGTTGATAACAACAGAACATTAATATTATACACCAATACGCTACAAAAAATCTGTTGCATATGCAACAAAACAGTGATTTTTTTTCATAGTCTCCGGGAGCCTTACAACCGGTTCGCATGAACGTTCACGCAGGATAATTAATGTAAAAACTGTGAATGAAAC
>Ga0310691_10005683_pt1 | contig 13551 bp, 14 predicted proteins | sample 176DNAGHGlowgp2_FD_203887 | JGI IMG/M metagenome (GOLD analysis project Ga0310691, IMG submission 203887) | Sheep rumen microbial communities from Palmerston North, Manawatu-Wanganui, New Zealand - 1766 DNA GHGlow gp2 (v2) (version 2) | ecosystem: Host-associated > Mammals > Digestive system >... | reverse complement strand
GCGAAGACATTCCGCTGTCGGCAAGAATCATGGCGGTAGCCGACGTGTTCGACGCCCTGGTGGCCGAACGCATCTACAAGAAGCCTTTCACCTACGAGAGGGCCATGGAAATCATTACCGAAGGGGCGGGCAAGCATTTCGACCCTGTGGTGGTCAAGGCATTCTGCCAGATTTCAAAGCGCCTGTACGACGAACGGACCAAGCTGGACCAAGAAGGACCGGTCCTATAGATTCTTGTCAATCCAGTCGAAACGTTCCCGCATCCACTGGACCATCGTCTGCACGCCCTCGTCGTAAGATTCGTAAGGGTCTTTCAGCGCCCAGTTTTCTGTATTGGAAATAATGGGCCAGCGGCGGTATTCGTTCTCCACGGCCTTTTCAATTTGCTTTCGGTACAAAGGAACACTGTCTATAAGGGCGCGGAATTTTTCACGATGTTCTAGCCAGTAAGCCTTGGCTTCGCCCTTTATCCAGTCGCTCCAGAAAATGTGGCTGTACAGGCGGTAATTCCGGATGTACCAGCCATCTGCAGGCTTGTTCTTTTCCCGGGAGGCGTTGCCGAAAGCAAGATCGAAATCCCACAGGGGGCCAAAACGGACAGGACCACCCTTTTCCCAAGTGAAAAACACGCTGCGGGCGTAGTTACCGTCTTCGTTCTTGGAAAATTCCTGAATCCAGTAAAAAGGCAGAAAATCTTCCATGGACAGCCAATTCTGAACATCTTCTGGACTCATGTGGTCAAAACGCCGGGCGGCATGTTCAAAGTCGTTCAGGTAATCCAGCAACAACTGTTGCGTTTTTTCGTTCGGGTTCTTGGGGGACTTGATATGGTAAATGTATTCGTTGTCCGTAATCACGTAAGGCGGATCATATTTCTTGATGTCTTCTTTTTCAACCAAGAAGGTGGTGTCGTTTTCGGCAATGTCCACCCGGTCGTGGGCCACCTTCACCGTTTCCGAAAACAGGTAGAGCCCCATGTACTTGCGGTTCAGAAAAACCTCCACAAACTGCATCTTGGGCGTCCACCTGGGAGCAAGCCATTCCGAAAGTCGCCCCATCATGTAGTTCCGCAGGTGAGTCTTGTCTCCATAGTTGGCGATAAGCGCGAAGTCCCTGTTCTTGGGCATACCGAACAGGGAAACCTTGTCGTCAAATTCCAGTTTCATGCCGTACTTGGGCATCTTGAAGCTGGAGTTTCCGCGGCCCCGAACCGTAAGGCTATAGACTTCGCTTTCGTAATTGTCCTTGCCGTAAATCTGGAGCTTCGACGGGAATTCTGTTTCCCGGTCCCGCAGTTCATGAAAGTCCTCAGTCTCGATAACAATGCGCGGGAGCCCCGCATAGGGGTACTTGGAATCGTCCAAGGGCAAGTATTCCGGATTGTCTTCGGGACTTTCCCAGAAACAGCCTGACAGGCTTGCCGGCAACAGAAACAACACAAGCAATGCAGGTGTTCTCATTAAGAAACCCCGCAACTCGGTCGCGCCGTTCTGTAAGCAATCTGGCACCTTCCTCGCCTTATTTGTCATTGCGAGGAGCCGTAGGCGACGTGGCAATCCAATGACGAAACTATAAAACATTTGAACATAAAAGTAATAAGATATGATGAAAAAATCAGAGCAGAATAACTTTCATATATTTTGAAATCGATGACCACGAAAATCGGACCTTCTCTGCTGCTTTGCGCGGGTATTGCCCTTGCCACCGAAGGGCTTGTGCCGCTACATTTCCCGACAACGGCTCTCTCCCTAGAAGAAGCCGAGGAACTGGACGACGACGTTTACAGCAACGACCTGACGGTATCGGGGGAATACGCCCTTACCGACTGGTTCAGTTTTTACGGCAGTTCCTCTTTCCGTTTTGCCAGCTACAGCTACGAGTATTCCACCGAAGGTTACATCCACAATTACTGCAACCTGCACGTGAACGGTTTCAACGAGAGCTATCTAGGTGTCCGGACCCTGTTTTACCGGAACTTCGGACTAGATGCGGGTTGGCGGTTTCCGCCCGGCGAAGGCTCCCAAAAGGACCGTTTCCACCGGCTGAACGCGGAACCCTTCGTGCTGTTTCCGGCGACGCGGCACCTGCTGCTCGGAACATCCCTGCGTTACAACAAGTTTCTCGAAGACAAGAATTTTGAGCCCGGCGACGAAATCGGGTTCAAGACCAGCCTGCTCTGGAAGTTCTGGTGGAGCGATTCGGAACAGACCGGCTGGAAATTCAGCGAGGTCCTGCTTTACCAGGCCCGTTTCCAGGAGTCGGAGAACCACAACCTGGCCAAGAACTGCCGCAAGATGGACGACAAGTACAAGGGCATGAAAATCGCCTTCGCCCTGGCACGGGACTTTCGGCTATTCGGCACACCGCTGGAACTGGGGATAAACTACACCATCAACAAGGGAACCCTTTTCGGGTTCGAGACCGGCCACCGGGTGGGCATCATGCTGGGACTAGGCCCGTTTTGAACGACCGTCCCACCAAGCGAAAATGTTGGCCAGCACCGTCCCGCTGATAGAATGGTAGGCACAACTCAGGGCGCAGGGCACCATGCAAAGCACCGCCTTGGGGTTGGCCGCCACATTTTCGGGGTTCGCAAAGAAAGCCATGGCAAGCACGGTAGCCATGCCGGCGTTCTGCACACCCACCTCGATAGCGATGGTCCGCTTCTTGGCCGTATTGAACTTGAAAAGCCTACCCACACTGTATCCCAGCACATAACCCAAAGCATTGTGGCAGAACACCACCGCCAGCACCAGGAAAATCAGCGAAAAGCCGTTGGTCAACAGCTGCGGACGCACCGTCACCACCACACCGCCCACAATAAGCATCAGGCCTATGACGCTTACCGCAGGCATGTTGGACTGGATTTCCTTGAACACGGCGCGCTTGCCCAAGAAGTAGTTGCAAAGGAACCCGATGGTAATGGGCGCGATTGTCACATACAGAATGTTCAGGAACATCCCCTTCGCATTCACGTCGATACTGGTGTCAGCAAGCCAAAGCACCAAAAGCGGAGTCATAATCGGCGCAAGGAGGGTGCTCACCATGGTCATGCTCACGGAATATGTGACATCGCCACGGGCCAAAAAACTCATGACATTGCTGGAAACACCGCCCGGGCAGCACCCCACCAGAATGATACCCACGGCAAGGTAGGGGTCCAGCCCGAACACCTTCGTAAGCCCGAAGGCCACAAAGGGCATGATCGTGTACTGCGCCACAGCGCCCAGCAGAATGTGGAAAGGCTGCTTCAGCAGATTCCGCACGTCGTCCATGGAGATGGTAAGGCCCATACTCAACATGATGACGCCGAGAATGATGGAAGATACATTCCCGTGAACCCAGCCGAAAGCGACCGGAACGAAGAATGCGACAATTGCGCTTGCGATAACAAAAGGCGAAGCGTAGTTCGAAAGCAGACGGCTAATAGCCTTGATTATCTTGAACATGACCCAAATATAGGAATAGGGGCAGCTAGCGGCCAGTTTGGCCTACAAAAAAACAATCCGAAAGCTTTTTTGAAATCTTTTTCTTTGCAAGAAAGCTAAATATGTCATATTATGACATAATATCCTATGTATATTTGTACCAGCGAGGTTCTATGCTGGTAACTTTCCTTATCGTGCTAGGCATTTTGGCCCTTCTGGGGGCTGGCGACGCAGGGGATGCCTGCGCCATCACCTTGCTGTTGAAAGTATTGCCAATACTCATTTTCGTGGGGATTTTCGTGCTTTTGATGTTCTGTAGCGGGTAAATATGGATAAATTTTAATACATTGTATTGCTCTTTTACTAATTTTTATATAAATTTTAGTAAAAAGGAGCACTTTATGGGAACAACAATGAATACAATCAGTGCAAGAATCGATTCAAAGCTCAAAACGCAAGCCGAAACCCTGTTCGACCAGCTCGGGATGAACATGTCCACAGCAATTACCGTTTTCTTGAAGCAGGTCGTCCGTCTCCGCAAGATCCCTTTCGAGATTGCCCTTGACACTCCCAACAACGAGACTGTCGCCGCCATGGACGAAGCAAACGAAATCGCGTCAGGAAAACGCAAGGCCAAATCCTACAAGAACGCAAACGCAATGATTAAGGACATTCTAGGCGAATGATGGAAATCAAGACCACTGCAAAATTCAGGAAAGACCTTAAGCAGGCCAAAAAGAAAGGGTTAAACATGGCCCTACTGCAAAAAGTCGTTGATGATTTGGCGATGGGGAAAAAGCTAGACGAACGACACCACGACCACGCCCTAGTAGGCGAATGGGTTACGTTCCGCGAATGCCATATTCAGCCGGACTGGCTGTTGATTTACAAGATTTCGGGCGACGCGCTCATATTGACGCTGACGCGAACAGGTTCGCACAGCGATTTGTTCAAGAAATAGGAAGAAGGCGCAAGGAAAGCCTGCGCCATTACGCTGCTGTTGAAAGTGCTGCCAATACTCATTTTCGTGGGGATTGTGGTTTCGCTTATGTTTTGCGGAGGGTGAAAAAAAAGACCGCAGCGGTTTATTGCTACGGTCTGAATTTCTATGGATCCTATCGCGTCCTCACGGACGCTCCAGGATGACAGTCGCGGAATTACGCCGGCTTGACCACGATGTTGACCAACTTACCCGGCACGACAATTGACTTCACGACAGTCATGCCCTTGGTAAACTCCTTCACTCTTTCGTTGTCCATGGCGAGCTTTTCGAGGGCAGCCTTGTCCATGTCCTTCGCGACAGAGGCCTTCGCGCGGACCTTGCCGTTCACCTGGAACACGACTTCCACGGTGTTTTCCACGGCCTTGGAGTGGTCGGCTTCCGGCCAGGCGACGTTCGTGAGCGATTCGTTGTGACCGAGGATGCTCCACATTTCTTCGGCGATGTGCGGGGCAAACGGATGCAGCAACTTCACGAAGGTTTCGCACGGTTCGCGGTAGCGCTTGTCCATCTTCATCATTTCGTTATTGAAGATCATCAGCTGGCTAATCGCGGTGTTGAAGCTCATGTTCTCGATGTCGCTTGTCACCTTGATGACGGTCTGGTGCATCACCTTCTCGATGGCTTCAGGGGCAGTTTCATCAACGAACACCGGAGCTTCGTCAGAATCGCCCACGACAGAGCGCCAGGCGCGGCCGAGGAAGCGGTTCATGCCTTCGATGCCCTTGGTCTGCCACGGCTTCACGGCGTCGAGCGGGCCCATGAACATTTCGTACAAACGAAGGCTGTCGGCACCGTAGTCGCGAACAACGTCATCGGGGTTCACGACGTTCTTGAGGGACTTACTCATCTTAGCCACAATCTGCTTGAGCTCGATGTCGGTTCCCTTCTTGAAGAACTTTCCGTTCTTCTCTTCGACTTCGTCGGTGGGGACCTTGGAGCCAGCGGCGTCTTCGTAAGCGAAGGCAAGAATCATGCCCTGGTTGAAGAGCTTCTGGAACGGTTCGTCGGTAGAGACGAGGCCAAGGTCGAAGAGCACCTTGTGCCAGAAGCGGCTGTAGAGCAAGTGGAGCACGGCGTGTTCGGCGCCGCCCACGTAGAGGTCCACGGGCATCCAGTACTTTTCGAGTTCCTTAGCGACGAAGGCGTCGCCATTGCAGGCATCGATGTAGCGCAGGTAATACCAGCAGGAACCCGCCCACTGCGGCATGGTGTTCGTCTCGCGGATACCCTTGCGGCCGTTCTTGTCCGTGACCTGGAGCCATTCGGTGGCGTTTGCGAGCGGGGACTGTCCGCCGTCACCCGGCTTGTAGTCCTTGAGCTCCGGCAAGAGCACCGGAAGTTCGGAATCATCGACGGTAGAGATTTCGCCGTCTTCCCAGTGGATAATCGGGAACGGTTCACCCCAGTAGCGCTGACGGCTGAAGAGCCAGTCGCGGAGCTTGTAGTTCACGGTAGCCTTACCGATCTTGTTGGCTTCGAGCCATTCGATGACCTTGGCGATACCCTGCTTCTTGTTGAGACCGTTCAGGCAGAGCGTTGCATTTTCGCTGTTGATGTAGGTGCCATCGGCAGCCCAGCAGGCTTCGCCCTTGAGCACGAGCGGCTTTACATCTTCGGGGCAGCTTGCATCGGGTTCCATGATGCAGATAACCGGGAGGTTGAACTTCTTTGCAAAGTCAAAGTCGCGAGTATCATGAGCCGGCACAGCCATGATAGCGCCGGTGCCGTAGCCCGTCAAAACGTAGTCAGCGACCCACACCGAAATCTTGGTGCCGGTGAGCGGGTTCACAGCGTAGCTACCGGTAAACACGCCGGTCTTTTCCTTGGCGAGTTCGGTACGGTCGAGGTCGCTCTTCAAGGCAGCGGCATGCACGTATTCTTCCACGGCGGCCTTCTGTTCGGCAGTCGTGAGTTCCGGCACCATCGCGTGTTCCGGAGCGACGACCATGTAGGTGGCACCGAACAGCGTATCGCAACGGGTCGTATAGACGCGGAGCTTCTTTTCAGTCGGCTTGCCGTTGGCGTCGGCAATCGGGAAATCCACTTCGGCACCGTAGCTCTTGCCAATCCAGTTCTTCTGCATGTCTTTGACGCCCTGCGGCCAGTCGAGCTTGTCGAGGCCCTTCAGCAGGCGGTCACCATACAGCGGGATGCGCATGAGCCACTGCTTGAGGTTACGGCGTTCCACTTCCTTGGTGCCGCACTTTTCGTGAGAGCCGTCGTTCAAGACTTCTTCGTTCGCGCAAACAATCTTGCAGTGCTTGCACCACCACACCTGAGCGTCGGCGTAGTAAGCGAGACGCTTGCCGTCCTTGTACTTGCGGACTTCTTCCTTGCCCTTTGCTTCGATGTCGGCAGGAATCGGGAGTTCTTCGATGGGGCGGCCCTTCTGCTGGTCTTCATCGAACCAGGTGCCGTAAAGGCGCTTGAAAATCCACTGCGTCCACTTGTAATATTTCGGGTCGGTGGTGTTGACTTCCTTGTTCCAGTCGTAGCTCAAGCCGAGGCGCTTGATCTGGCGGCGGAAATTGTCGCAGTTTTTCTTGGTGGTAATGGCCGGATGCGTACCGGTCTGAATGGCGTACTGTTCAGCGGGGAGGCCGAAAGCGTCCCAACCCATGGGGTGGAGCACGTTGAAACCGCGGCTGCGCTTGTAGCGGCAAATGATGTCGGTGGCGGTGTAACCTTCGGGGTGGCCCACATGGAGGCCTGCGCCACTCGGGTACGGGAACATGTCCAGGCAGTAATACTTGGGCTTGGACTTATCGGTGCCCGTCTTGAAAGTCTGATGTTCTTCCCAGTAGGCCTGCCACTTGGTTTCGATCTCTTGCGGATTGTACTTTGCCATTTGCTTTATACCTCAGGTTGGTTCTGCCAGACGAGAGACGAGAGACGAGAGACGAAAGATTTCGTCAGCAGGTCAATCAGCAGCCGTCAGCAAAGCCACATTAAATTTTCGGGCATAAATTTAGCATTTTTACCAAAGGGGAAAGCCTTCCCCTCGCTCCAGCCTCGGCTTCCGCTACCCCATCTCCTAGGGGACACCCCTAAAACCCCGTTTCCAACAAATCTTTCCCTCGATGTGTACATTCCCTCGTTCACAGATTCACTTCGTTCGACTGTTCACTCGGGAAGTACACATCTCAGTCAAAAAACTCTGATTTATAGGCGTTTTGCGGTAATGACCCGCTTTTGTAAGTAGGAGACGTTCTTGCAGGAGGAAACTCTTGTGATTGTTAATCCCTGCGAGTTTCCTTTGAGAGTTATTGTGCAAGTATGCAAAATAAGAAAGGCCTTTTTACTATTGCTCATAAAATTTGATTTACTTATATTTCTTCAAGAGAGGATCTACACAACCACTAACAGCAAATAGTTAAGGAATTACTACTCGTGCCTAGACTTCATCGAAAGTTTCTTGACAAAGCTGTTTGCAAATCTATTGCGAACAATTGTAAAACCCGTACGGAATTTGCTCATACGGATGCTTCCGCATATAAAAAATCCTGTAACAAGGGATGGATAGTAGAATTTTTCCCAAACACCATACATCACGCAAAATGGACAAAAGAATCATGCCACAAAGCAGCATTATCTTGCAAAACTAGAAACGAATTTAAAAACAAATTCAGTGCGGCGTGGAAAGTCTCTCTACATAACGGATGGTTAGATGATTGGTTGCCAAAGGAACACAAGGATGTTTCATTTGAGCGTTGTCATGACGCGGCTAGCCAATGTAAATCAAGAGGAGAATTCCAGAAAAAATATGGTCACTTATATAATGTAGCATTACGTAATCATTGGGTTAATCAATTTGCCAAAGAGTTTAATTATCGATCGACTCACGAATGCGAATCAATAGCTCAACGTAAGTTTTCTGATGACGACATCAGAACAATTGCAAAGCGATTCAAAAAACTTTCCATTTTCCGCAAACAAGCAAAAAGAATGTACGATATTGCATATGAACGTAAACTATTGCCTAGTTTCACATGGCTAGAACGAAACGAGGAAGTCATTGCTAATGGCTTTTTTGACTGTGTGTATGTGTATGAGTTCACAGGAACAAAAACAGCCTATATCGGTCGCACCGTTAACAAAAAGTATCGTGACAACGTACATCGAAACAATGTAAAGGATTGCGTACGTATATTCGCTGACCAAATCAATGTTCCCGTCCCTGCTGTAAAATATTTAGCCGACCAGATATCACCACAAGAAGGATGCAAATATGAAGCCCTAATGATGCAGGAATATCTTAACAAAGGTTGGACTCTATTAAACAAACAAAAGTTCAGCGGTTTAGGAGCATTAACTTGTATAAGCAAGAAAGAATGTATTGAATTCGCTAAGCAGTTTGAATATTGGAACGACTTATACAAAGCATCAAAATCTAAATTCAACGCAATTAAAAAATATGGGTGGGACAAAGAATGCGTGTGGTTGAAAGAGAAAAAAGCAAAAAATGGCACTTGGAGTAATGCGACGCTTGGCCAAATTAAGCGCGAATCAAGAAAGTATCATACTCGAACTGAATTTATGCGGGGCTCCAAAACAGCCTACGAACGAGCCAGAAGTCAAGGCTGGGTTGATATATTATTTCCTATATCTAACCAAAGAGGAATTTCAAAACCAATTGTTGCTTGCGACCCATTAACTGAGACTGTTGTGAAATTTTATGCATCAACCAAGGATGCCGCTAAGGATCTGAAAACGAGGCCACAAACAATTACCAGTGTTTTAAAAGGCAGGCGAAAGAAACACCGTGGTTACATTTTTAAATATACAAAACTTAAGCAATAGAACTGTAATAAGAAAGAATATCCAAAGTTTGTAAAAAGGATGCTAAGAATGCTTTTCCCATCTGAATCAGATTTGACGTGTCACTTTTCCACAAACGAAAAACAATTTTTGTTTCATTACACAACTTTTTCTTCGGCTTTGGGGATTTTACTCAGTCAACAGATGCGACTGAGTCCTCTTGCAAACATGAACGACCCGTTAGAGTTTGAAGACCACCATAATGATCCTCTTGTCTTCAACGGTTATCCATCAAATGAATACATTATGTCAAAAATTTCCGATTATGACGAAGCCGTAACAGAAAAAGAAATATCTGTGCGGCTAGCCTCGTTTTCTATGGATATGCCCATTTCCAACACGCAAAAAGGGGAGCAAGAAAATTACTACAACAATTTATCCAAAGGATGGGCTCGTTCAAGAATGTGGGCTCAATATGCAGACAATCATAAAGGCGTATGTCTAATATTTGAAAAGGATACTTTAGAAAAGAACTTTAAAAATCATTTTCACCCAAATTCATGTAAAACTTATTGCCGGGAAGTAAATTATACAAACAATCTTGACCCAATAAGGGAAGCCTTATGTCAACCTTGTAAATCCCTTTTAACTCCTGACAAAGTTGATTTTTTATTCCAAAAATGTCAAGATTACAGAGATGAACAGGAATTCAGACTACTTCTTATAAACAGCAAATTAAAAACAATCAACGAAAGCATTTCATTTCCAATAAAGTCCTCTATTTGCGGAGTCATAACGGGCGTAAGATTTCCTAAAGAGGATAAACCCGCCTTACAACATGCGATTCAATGTTGTGACCCTGAAATTAAGAGATTCTCCCTACGGTGGGAATATGGAATGCCACAAATAACAAAATGCAACTAACCACTGACAATAATGAATAAATCTAATGATAAAAAAGAGTTTTATGTATTTACACCCTCAAACAAGGATTTGAAAATTTGTCATTTACAACAAAATTGAGTATATTTGATAACGGAGGTTTCAATGTCTTACGAAACGGTAATTGACCAGGTGAAGTCCTTGCCTGAAAGTTATCTTGAAGATGTATCCCGATACATTGAGTTTTTGTTGTATCAGCAAGAACAAGACTGCATGACTCCGCTAATCGAATCAGATGAAATATTTGAGAAAAAAATGGAGCGTGGTTATACCGACGCTATTGAAGGCCGAGTGAAACCACTGGTCGAGGTATTCTCTGATTTACACAATCGGTTCGCCTAATGAATTACGACGTGTTCGTTTCTGAACAGGCCGAACAGGACCTGAACGAGATTTATTCATACATCTATTGTCAACTGAAATCTAAAATCAGTGCCGAGAGAATTGCACAACGATTGAACAATGCGATGGTCGGGCTATCGGCAATGCCCAAACGCTACCGTTTGTATTCAGTTGAGCCCTGGCTTTCTAGGGGGATTCGTTCCGTTCGTGTCGGAAATTATTCCATTTTCTATCTTGTCGACGACGCAAAGAAGATCGTTTTAATAACCCGTATTGCGTACAGAAAGCGCAATATGGAAACAGTTCTGCGATAAAAAGTTACACAGCCACCCATTTTTGTTATAATTGTTCACATGAAGCTTTCCGGTTTTGTACTGTCCCTGTCTTTTGTCGCCCTATTTGGAACGAGCGTCCTCGCCCAAGAGGAATACTACCAGCCCGATGTAGATTCCGCGTGGGTAGCGTCCCAGAACGGCGGACAGCCCCTCGAAAGCGAAGAACAGCCCGCCGAGGCCACCCCCGCCTGCATAGGCGATGGCTGCGACGGCACCGAGACCGCAGAGCCCGTCTCAAGCGAACAGACCGCGGAGCAAGAGTCGAGCGGAGGCGAAAGCGGGAGCGAACCCTCCGCGACGGAATCTGCCGAAACCGCCTCCCCCGCCGACAGTTCCACAACGGACAGCACAGCCCAAGCAACCGCAGACTCCACCAAAAAAGATTCCGCACAGGTGAAAACCGTCGCAAACAAATCCATCGACCCCGACGAATACGAGGACTGCACCGAGGCGGACTCCACCAATACCGAATGCGTGGAAATTGACGAGACCGACACTTACGACCGCTACCTGCAAGAAAACGCCGAAATGTACCGCTCCCGCAAGGAAGGTTTCTCCAGGTCCATCCAGATTGGCATTCGCGCCACCGGCGGCATAAACACCTTCTTCGGCAAAAAGAGCGACGACTGGGGCTTTGGCTACCAGGCCGGAGGCGGCATTCTGGTGCGGCTCCCCGTAGGTATCCGCCACGTGAGTCTCGTTCCCGAACTGGACTTCGTCTACCGCAACTACAACTACGAAAGCAAGAACGAATACAGCAAGACCGAGGGCAGCCTGGACTACATGCTCTTCGAGATTCCCATCATTGTCCGCTACACCTTCGACGAAGACAATTTCTTCGTGGGGCTGGGCATGAACCTGGACCTGAAACTCACCGGCTCCTCGGAAATTACCCAGAAAACCAAGGAAACCGGCGAAAAGGACAAGCGTAAGAACACACTGCCCTCTTCGGGCGTGGAACTGGGCGGCGTATTCAACGTGGGCTACGCCATCAACCGCTGGCTCATTGCCGACATCCGCGTGGTGCAGTGCTTCACCAACCTACTGAACGAAGACGCCATCGCCGAGTCCAGCCTCGCACACGCCCATCTCTACACGTTCTACACCAGCCTCGGCCTAACCTTCGTGTTCTAGGCGTGACAAAAGCCAAACCAACTTTTTACGAGCACTTGACCTTTCGCCGCAGGTGCTTTTTGTATTTTCACGGATTATGAAGAAGATTAAATTTGCCTTGACGGCCCTTCTGGGACTGTCCCTTACAGCGTTTGCCGAAGAGGCGAAGCCCCAGGAACATTTTGTCATCGACGTGGGCGGCGGCGTTGCGACCTACTCCAGCCTTACCGTTCTTGGCGGAGCTATGGACGATTTCGATTATTGCAATAACGGGAAATGCGACCCGCCCGATGAAGTTGATCACGAAACAAACTATGCGGTAGCAAGCCTTGGCGCCCGCTATATTTTCACTCCACATATCGAAGCGGGTCTGGCGACTTCTTACGAGTACTACAGTTCCTACGAAAGCGTTTGCGAAGGCACAGACCGTGAAATGTACTGTAAGGCAGGGGATTTTCTTGACCACCACCTAGTACACATTGCGGTCGAGGGCAAGTTCAACTGGTTTACGCTCTTTGACCATTTCAGGCCTTACAGTCGCGTAGGCGTCGGAGCATTGCTCGAATTTGATGACGAACTAGAAAGTGTCGGATTGCCTTCTGTCCAGTTGACGCCCGTGGGCCTGGAATTCCTGTTTCCGTACGTGAGCGTGTATGCTGAACTGGGCGCAGGCTACCGCGGCTTCATGAGCGGCGGCATTGCACTGAGGATCTAAGCCTTAGTCCCTAGGCCTACATCCCCATGTTCTTGCGGGTCTGTTCCCGGCGGAGGCGGACGATTTCCTTTTCGATGAGGAGTTTTTCCACGGCCGGGATATCTTCGTGACGCCTGATGGCGTCTTTGTACAGGGCGTTGGCCAGTTCGGGTTCACGGGCCAGGAACGATATGACGGCGACGTTCCTGAGGAAGAACTCATCCATGTTCTTGATTTCGTACTTCTCGTAGAAATCCGCCACCAGCTTGGCTGCCGTCACGTAATCCTTGGCGCGGGCCGTTTCCAAGATGTTGAACTCGTCCACGAAGGAGGCGGGGAACACCCCTGCATTCACCAGGTCCCGGACCTTCACATAGACGGCGTTGGTGTCGCGGGCTTCCATGGGAATGCCACGAATCCATTCGATGTATTCTTCGCGGAACTTTTTCCATTCGGGCGTGGCCTCGGCCACCATAAAGCGGGGCTTTTGCGCCGCGACCGTTTGAGTCGTCGAGTCCGCGGTCACGCTATCCTGCGGGGCGGGGGCCTGGGCACCTGCGCGCATCAGGGAATCCGTACGGACAAGGTAGGCAAGCAGTGCGTTTTCGCGGTAGGTGTCCCTGTTCTGCATCATGGCCTTGACCTTGGCGGGCCTGCGAAGCGCGTAGTCGGCGCTGTCCAGGTATTCGGGCCAGCAGACTTCGCAGCTGTCGAACACCTGCACAATATGGGCGTTGGAATGCACGAAGCGGGCCTCTTCGGCCTTGTTATCCACGATGGGCGTAAAGATGCTGTTGGGCTGGATGTTTTCCATCATGGGCCGGACCATCTTGGAGGTGAACAGGAAGTTCTGTTCGCCGAAGAAGTCGGGTTCCCGATGGATGCGCTCGAATTCCGCCACCAGCACGGGGTCGGTGCTGAACCGCCCGATGTTCT
>Ga0310691_10005681_pt1 | contig 13553 bp, 5 predicted proteins | sample 176DNAGHGlowgp2_FD_203887 | JGI IMG/M metagenome (GOLD analysis project Ga0310691, IMG submission 203887) | Sheep rumen microbial communities from Palmerston North, Manawatu-Wanganui, New Zealand - 1766 DNA GHGlow gp2 (v2) (version 2) | ecosystem: Host-associated > Mammals > Digestive system >... | reverse complement strand
GACTTCGTGGCAGGCATACCGCCATACCTTCGTGGCCCGTATTCAATGATGTATCCGTTCCGTCCGTGGACCATACGTCAGTATGCGGGATTCTCTACGGCAGAGGAGTCAAATGCGTTCTATCGCCGTAACCTCGCCGCTGGTCAGAAAGGTCTTTCCGTAGCTTTCGACCTTCCTACACACCGTGGCTACGACCCAGACAACCTGCGTGTTGTCGGTGATGTGGGTAAGGCTGGTGTGTCTATCTGTTCTGTGGAGAACATGAAGGTGCTGTTTGATGGCATTCCGCTCAACAAGATGTCTGTCTCAATGACTATGAACGGTGCGGTGCTGCCTATCATGGCATTCTATATCGTGGCAGGTCTTGAGCAAGGGGCAAAGCTTGAGGAAATGGCTGGTACCATTCAGAATGACATCCTTAAGGAGTTCATGGTGCGTAATACCTATATATATCCACCTGCATTCTCAATGCGTATTATTGCCGACATCTTCGAATATACCTCACAGAAGATGCCGAAGTTCAATAGCATCTCCATCTCTGGCTATCACATGCAGGAGGCTGGTGCTACGGCAGACATCGAGTTGGCATATACCCTTGCTGATGGTTTGGAGTATCTTCGTGCCGGTGTCAACGCAGGTATCGACATAGATGCCTTCGCACCTCGTCTGTCATTCTTCTGGGCCATTGGTGTGAACCACTTCATGGAGATAGCCAAGATGCGTGCCGGTCGTCTGTTGTGGGCAAAGATAGTGAAGAGCTTCGGGGCAAAGAATCCTAAGTCAATGGCTCTTCGTACTCACTCACAGACATCAGGTTGGTCACTGACAGAGCAGGACCCATTCAATAATGTAGGCCGCACATGTATCGAGGCTATGGGTGCCGTGCTCGGACATACACAGTCCTTGCACACCAACTCTCTTGATGAGGCTATCGCACTGCCAACGGATTTCTCTGCACGTATAGCACGTAACACACAGATATACATACAGAACGAGACGAAGGTCTGCAAGGAGATAGACCCTTGGGCTGGCTCTTATTATGTAGAATATCTTACCGACCAGTTAGTGCATAAGGCATGGGCTCTCATTCAGGAAATCGAAGAGCTCGGTGGCATGGCTAAGGCTATTGAGACCGGTGTGCCTAAGATGCGTATCGAGGAGGCTGCTGCTCGTACTCAGGCTCGTATAGACTGTGGTCAGCAGACTATCGTGGGTACCAACAAGTATCGTCTTGACCATGAAGATCCTATCGATATCCTAGAGGTGGACAATACCACTGTGCGCAAGCAGCAGGAAGAGGCACTGAAGGAACTGAAGGCTAACCGCGATGAGCAGAAGGTGAAAAAAACACTGGACGCACTGACAAAGGTGGTTGAGACTGGTGAGGGCAATCTCCTTGAGGCAGCAGTGGAGTGTGCCAAGGTACGCTGTACGCTGGGTGAGATATCAGATGCCTGCGAGAAGATAGTAGGACGTTATAAAGCAGTAATTAGAACAATATCAGGCGTGTATAAATCAGAGACAAACAACGATAAGGACTTTGAGTTGGCTTGCCAGCTGACTCAGAAGTTTGCAGAGCGAGAAGGTCGCCGTCCGCGTATCTTCATCGCCAAGATGGGACAGGATGGTCATGACCGTGGTGCCAAGGTCGTAGCTACGGGATATGCAGACTGTGGTTACGACGTGGATATGGGACCATTGTTCCAGACTCCTGCTGAGGCCGCACGTGAGGCAGTGGAGAATGACGTGCACATAGTAGGTGTATCATCACTTGCCGCCGGTCACAAGACACTCATTCCGCAGTTGTTCGAGGAACTGAAGAAACTCGGTCGTGAGGACATTATGGTAATAGCTGGTGGTGTTATCCCAGCACAGGACTATGACTTCCTCTACAAGGCCGGAGTGGCCGCCATCTTTGGTCCTGGCACCCCAGTGGCTAAGTCTGCTATTGAGATGATGCGTATCCTTCTCGATGAAGAATAGTCCAGGATTACAGAGCTAGCTGATTCTTTACGGTGGTAATTTATAAAATCCACCTTGACAACGGGTTAAGACCAAATGCTGATTACTCGAATTCTATTCAGTAAAAATGGTCTTAATCCGTTTTGTTTTTTGTGGTAAGCTATATTTGTCTTGTCGTTATATTGCGGTTCGTATTTTGTCTTGTATTTTTTTTGATTTTTTTGTTGTTTTGACTGTGCAAAATGGTTGATATTTTCAAAAAGTCTTGATTTTTTATTGATAATTGAATAATTATTCGTAACTTTGTATCCAGAAAGTCGAAAAGTGTAACCAGAATGATAACGTTAAACAATCATAATACAAATTATTGGATTGGGCAAATATTTGCTCAGTCCAATAATTTGTATATCACTCACTCACTATATAATAGTCTCTATAGGAGAAAAGAATGAAGCGTCCGCATACGTAGCCTTATGGCTGCGTGTGCGGACGCTTTGCGTGTTGACGAATTGTTAAATATAAATATATTATGATGAAGAATATTATTGACAGACAAGCGGTACGTGTTATAGCACTTGTTTTTTTGTTGTTTACATTGTCAATTAGTGTGAAGGCATATGTTTATTACTATGCAGTCCTAGATGGAAATACTCTGACATTAAAAAGGTATACTTATTCACTTCAGCGTAGCAGTTCTTGTATTTTATTGGATACAGATGATCCTATTTTTGTTGTTTCATCTCCTGAAAGCATAGTAAGTTATGCTTTCAGGGACGTTGTAAGGACTATCGTCATAGATTCGAGTATTGGATATGCAGACCCTGTTATGAATTCTAATTGTGGTAGATGGTTCCGCGAGTTAGTCAATCTTGAGTCTATAAGTGGGTTGCAATATCTTAACACGTCGAAAGTGGCAGATATGAGCTATATGTTCTATAATTGCAAAAATCTTACGAATATGGATGTCAGTAAGCTTAACACTTCAAATGTGAAGAGCATGCATTCTATGTTCTATGATTGCAAAAGTCTGACAAGTATAGATGTCAGTGGTTTCAATACGTCAAGTGTTACGGATATGAGTTATATGTTCTCTGACTGTAACAGTCTTAAGAGTATTAAGTTCCGTGGCAGTTCTGATGGAGACTATTACTTTGATACCTCCAATGTTGAGAAGATGGACAATATGTTTTGTCGTTGCTCAAGCCTTGAGGAGCTTGATGTCAGTGGTTTTAAAACCTCAAATGTAAAGGATATGAGTGGTATGTTCGATGGTTGCTCTAAACTTGTTAGCCTTGATTTGAATAACTTCGACACACAAAATGTTACGGATATGAGCAGGATGTTTCGTGGCTGCTTGAAACTGTCAACGTTGGATGTAAGTAAATTTAATACCTCAAAAGTAACAGATATGTCATCGGTGTTTTCTGAATGCGAGAGTCTGCTTGAGATAGATGTGACAAATTGGAATACCTCTAATGTTACAAATATGAGCGGAATGTTTTATTGGACAGGTATCCGTTCGCTGGATCTTACTCATTTTGATGTGTCGAAGGTGGAGACTATGAAAGAAATGTTTTACAGTAATATTTATTTGCAGACTATATATTGTAATGATACGTGGAATTGTCAAGTTTCAGAGCACATGTTTGCGTACTGTTCTGTGTTAAAGGGTGCAGCAAAATGGGGTGATGGAAAATCGAACGATGTGTCGTACGCTAACCCTGGCAATGGATATTTTACATATAAGGACTATGACGTGTGGGTGTGCGGAGTTCAGGTGACTCGTAATAATTATAATGATTTGTCAAGTATTAGTTCGGTATATGGTTCAGTGAAGTATAATCCATATTCTAACACCTTGATATTAGAAGATGCCACAATCAATGGCAATGACAATATAAAGGGAGGGATATACAGCCAGGGAAAAGTATTGAACATCAATGCTGTGGGCGTCAATAATGTAAGTTCAGATAATAGCAGTGCTATAACCTGCTCAGACGGAAGTGTAAACATAACCGGAACGGGATCATTGTCTGTAATAGGTGCGACAGGTGTTAGTGTCCTAAGTGACAGTAAGGAAAATAGCATTAGTGTGAGTGGAGGTGTTCTGTTCTCTGCAATAGGAATGAATGCTTATGGAATAATTGGTAAGGTAAACAATGGGAAATACCTTACGACGCTTAACATTAGTGGTGAGAATACCAAAGTACGCATAAAGGGGGCAGTGCAAGATGTCTTACGTATAAAAGACTTGGTACTGAGCGATGGTTTAATGATAACCCAACCCACGGACGCATATTTCTCTAACAATTCCATTAAAAACTCAGATGGAACGTTTGTTAAAGACGAATGGGTAGAGATAGGTTTGAAGAGATACGGCTTCGAAGTCGGTGGCATACCCGTGACCATCTTGAACAAAGACAATATCACAGGCAGCAACATCAAACAGGGCACCGCCTCATACGATGATGAGACAAAGACACTGACGCTTACCGACTGCAGCATCGGTATGGACTACACCACCGGCACCATCGGCATTAAGAGCAGCATGGACAGCCTCGCCATACACCTTGTGGGCAATAACAGCATAGGCATGGTGGATACAGGCATAGAGAGCACTGGCGACGTGACCATAGTAGGTCCCGGCAAACTGGGATTTGTGATCTGCAACACCGGCATATATATGACAGAAATTAGTCTAAACGATCTTTTGGTAACCGATGGCGCTAAGTTGGATATGACGCTTGTAGGCACTGGTATATTGGGACAAACATTAAAGGTAACCGGTACGACAAGGGTTGTGTACCGAAAGAACCTCCGTGTAAGCGGCGGCATGAGTGATGTCAGCATTGTTGCCAGCACGTCAGCCATCAGTGACATGAACAAACTTGTTCTCAGTGACGGTCTCTCACTGACTGCACCTGTAGGAGCAAAGTTCGAGAATCATGCCGTGTGTGACAAGGACGGCAACGTAGTCAAGGGCAAGAATGTGCGTTTCTCGCTGGCAGGCGACGTAAACAATGACGGTGCCGTCACTATGGCAGACGCCAATGCCGTAGTGAACTATTTCCTTGCAACCGACAAACCTTCCAGCTTTGACGTTGACAACGCCAACGTTAATGGCGATGCTGACGATGATGGTAAGCCTTCAATAACCATGGCAGATGCCAATGCGATAGTGAATATGTTCTTGGGACAATGACTTCGCTTCGCTCAGAGTGAAAAGTGAAAAGTGAAGAATACCATGCGGAAGGCCTCACATCCAGCCTCACCTGTGAGGGAGGGGGAGGGTAGGGAGGGGCTTCTGGGCAGAGGGTCTAATCGGAGAAATCGAACAATGTTAAAAATGTAAAGTTTTCTTAATTTGCAGTAAAAGCTATCATATTACAATGTAAAAGCTATCGTTTTAGATTGCAATAGCTATCATTTTATACTGCAAAAGCTATGCTTTTACAACATAAAAGGGCACGTTTTAGTCCATAATTGGTACTAAAACGTGCCTTTTTTATGTTCTTGCTATTTCTTTAGAAAATGCCAATCGCCGAAAATGCGGTTTGCAGCCCCGCTGTTGCACTATGCACCCTTTGTGGGGTAAGTGCCCACAGATGACGAAAAACTCGCATAAAATGAGTTTTCTTGTGAGGGGAAAAATAGAACAAACTTTTTTGGAGTGCTGAGCGCTCATCTAAGTTGTTGCGATACAAGGGTAGGGATGACAAGGTGTTGTCATGGGAAACTAACTATAACAGATGGCAGGAGTATAAGATGGGAGCTCTATGCACTGAAATCATTCTATTATGGATTTACTTTAGCTGGCTTTGTTTTAAAAAGTGGGGAGTCCAATATCATAGTGTCATGATACAGGATTGTATTGTTTCATTTACTGCATAATGAAGCTGAATGTAATATCAAAATGTAAGGAAAATATTACATAAATAAAACAAAATAGGATTTTTTTTTGTCATTTAAGAAAAAAGTAGTAACTTTGCACCTTGAAATTTAATATTCCAACGCTAGATGAAAAAAATACTTGTTGCCATAGCATTGTTCGGAGTGCTTATGTCGTTCAGTGGATGTGTCATGACGAAACAGGTGGCATATTTTCAGAATATAGATTCTGTAAGCCTTGAAGGGTACAAGGCAATGCCTGAGATTCGTATCAAACCAAATGATGAACTGACAATTATTGTCTCTTCGCTGGACCCAGATGCTGCACGTCCGTTTAATATGTCTCTTTCGGGAGGCGCATCGTCAAGTTCCATGAGCTCGAACTCTACTGCAGGCAGGAGTCTCTATTCCTATATAGTAGATAAGGAAGGCAACATAAACTATCCTGTTGTTGGAAAATTGAAAATCGGTGGTATGACTCGTCCTGAGGCAGAGGAAGCCATTGCACAAGCAATAAAGCCTTATTTTGCAGAGAGCGAAACTCCTATAGTAAAGGTTCGCTATTCTAGTTTCAAGGTTACCGTGATAGGAGAGGTCAGCGGTTCTAAGATGCTGACGGTGGAAAATGAGCGAATGAGCATTATAGAAGCTTTGGCTCAGTGTGGTGACTTGTCTGTATATGGCAAACGTCCGAACATACTTCTTGTTAGGGAAAACGGTGACGGTGAGAAGACTACGGCACGATTCAATCTTAATGATGCCAATATCTTTAATTCACCTTATTACTATCTTCAACAGAACGACATTATCTACGTAGAGCCTCATAAGGCAAGGGCGCGCAGTGCGGATGTCAGTTCTTATACATTCTGGACTCCGATTGCGAGCGTATTGCTATCACTCGCAACATTCACCATCAGTGTGACAAAATAATTTGATAAGCTAAACAAGAGTTGATATGAAGGGCAAATGCTCCTCGTATTAACTCTTTTTTCTAAAAATACTTGAACGTTAATTAATTAAAAAAATAATACGAAAAACATGTGTGGTATAGTTGGATACATAGGAACAAAGCAGGCTTATCCTATCCTTATCAAGGGATTGAAGCGACTGGAGTATCGTGGATATGACTCCGCTGGCTGTGCTCTGCTTTCTGATGATGGGAATAAGCTTAACGTATATAAGGCAAAAGGAAAGGTGTCAGACCTTGAGGCTGCGGCAAAGGGTCAGGATATAACAGGAACCATTGGTATTGCTCATACAAGGTGGGCTACTCACGGCGTACCGAGCGAGGTGAATGCACATCCTCACGTAAGCCAGTCTGGTAACCTTACGTTGGTACACAATGGTATAATAGAGAACTATGCCACACTGCGTGATCAGTTGCGTGAGCGCGGTTATGAGTTTAAGAGCGAGACCGATACCGAGGTGTTGGTGCAGTTGATAGACTATGTCATGACCACCAATAATGTGGATCTCGCCACGGCAGTAAGAGGTGCGCTCAACCAAGTGTTTGGTGCATACGCCATTGCGGTGATAGACAGCCGTCATCCGGAAGTCCTTGTGGCAGCAAGGAAATCATCACCTCTGGCAGTTGGCGTTACAGAAGGCAATGCTGAGTTTTTCATTGCCTCTGATGCTTCTCCTATAGCTGAGTACACCAAGCAGATAGTATATCTGAACGACGAGGAGATGGCAGTGATAGAGCGTGGCAAGTCTTTACAGGTGTATAACCTTAACGGAGAGATTGCCGATGCAGAAGTGAAGGAGGTTAACGTAGATCTCTCAATGCTCGACCATGAAGGCTATCCTCATTTCATGCTGAAGGAAATCTTTGACCAGCCAAACGTTTTGAAGGACTGCATGAGAGGCCGTATCGTGGATTCTCCATATTCTGGTCCGCAGGTGATACTGTCAGCAGTGACCAATAACAGACGCCAGCTTCTCAATGCAAAGAGAATCGTCATCGTGTCATGTGGCACGTCATGGCATGCCGGACTGATAGGCAAGCAACTGATAGAGCACTTCTGCAGAATACCGGTGGAGGTGGCATACGCAAGTGAGTTCCGCTATTCAGACCCCGTCATAGGTCCTGAGGATGTGGTGATGGCAATATCACAGTCTGGCGAGACCGCCGACACACTCGCTGCCATACAGCTTGCCAAGGAACGTGGCGCATTGATATTCGGTATCGTTAACGGTGTAGGTTCATCCATAGCACGAGAGTCTGACACCGGAACATACATACACGTAGGACCGGAAATCGGTGTGGCATCAACAAAGGCGTTCACAGGTCAGGTGGTAGTCCTTACCATGCTTGCCCTCGCACTGGGTATGGCCAAGGGAACCGTAGGACAGGAAGAATATGAAGAAACGATAAAGGAACTTCTTGTTATTCCAGACAAGATAAAGAAGATTCTGGAGCAGAACGACAAGATACAGAAGCTTGCAACTACCTTCACCTATGCCCATAACTTCCTGTACCTCGGCAGAGGATGGAACTACCCTGTGGCACTTGAGGGAGCGCTGAAGCTGAAGGAGATAAGCTACATCCATGCAGAAGGATATCCTGCAGCAGAGATGAAGCACGGTCCTATAGCATTGGTTGACAATGAGATGCCAGTGGTGTTCATCGCTACACACCACAAGCTGTATCAGAAGATAATATCAAACATGCAGGAAGTCATCTCACGCCATGGCAGGATAATAGCCATCGTGACAGAAGGTGACGAGCAGGTAAAGAATATGGTGTCAGACGTCATCGAGATACCTCAGACCCTGGCATGCCTTGCACCGTTGCTCAGCGTAATACCTTTGCAGTTGCTCTCATACCATGTAGCCGTGGTGAAGGGCCTTAACGTGGACCAGCCACGAAACCTTGCCAAGTCGGTGACGGTAGAGTAGGGTATAATACTGCAGATAATGACACAAACACTCAATGCAATACATTAAGGTGTAGGCATGTAAAATGCAGACACAAGACAAAAAGTTAGAAGGATATAGACAGACAAAAGATAATGAAAAAAGTTACATTATTACTACAAGACGGAACGAAGTTCCACGGAGAGTCTTTCGGCTATGACAAACCTGTTGCCGGCGAGGTAGTTTTCAATACGGCCATGATGGGTTATCCAGAGAGCCTTACCGACCCCTCTTATGCTGGTCAGCTGATGGTATTAACCTACCCACTCGTGGGTAACTATGGTGTGCCTCCATTCACTATCGAAGCTAACGGCATACCTACATTCATGGAGAGCGACAAGATATACGCCTCTGCCATAATCGTAGCCGACTACAGTGAGAAGTACAGCCACTGGAATGCAAAGGAGAGTCTGGCAGATTGGCTGAAGCGTGAGCAGGTGCCAGGCATCACAGGTATCGATACCCGAGAGTTGACCAAGGTTCTTAGGGAACACGGTGTAATGATGGGTAAGATACTCGTTGACGACGAGCCAAACAACATACCAGAGGCTGACTACGAAGGTGTGAACTTTGTAGATAAGGTGTCATGTAAGGAAATCATACGCTACAATGAAGGAGCAGCAAAGAAGGTGGTGCTCGTGGATTGCGGCGTCAAGGCTAACATTATCCGTTGTCTTATCAACCGTGGCTGCGAGGTGATACGTGTGCCATGGAACTACGACTATACCGACATGGAGTTTGACGGACTGTTCCTTGCCAACGGTCCTGGTGACCCGGATATGTGTGAGGATGCCGTTAAGATAATCCAGAAGCAGATGGCAAAGAGCGACAAGCCTATATGCGGTATCTGCATGGGTAACCAGTTGCTTTCAAAGGCAGCAGGTGCCAAGATATACAAGCTGAAGTACGGTCACCGTTCACACAACCAGCCAGTACGCATGGTAGGTACAGATAAGTGCTTCGTTACATCTCAGAACCACGGCTACGCAGTAGATGCCTCAACACTGGGCGCAGACTGGGAAGAGTTGTTCGTAAACATGAACGACGGTTCCAACGAGGGCATCCGTCACAAGACAAAGCCTTGGTTCTCAAGCCAGTTCCATCCAGAGGCATGCTCCGGACCAGTGGATACAGAGTTCATGTTCGACAAGTTCGTTGAGACTCTTTAACCACATTATATTATAGATAAAGATAACGAAAACTCAATACTCATAAAACCATAACTTTCAGTAAAGATGAAAGACGAAAACATAAAGAAAGTCCTGTTGCTCGGTTCAGGCGCATTGAAAATCGGAGAGGCAGGCGAGTTCGACTACTCTGGTTCACAGGCGCTGAAGGCACTCCGTGAGGAGGGTGTGGAGACCGTTCTCATAAATCCAAACATTGCCACCGTGCAGACGTCGGAGGGTGTGGCAGACAAGATATACTTCCTGCCTGTACAGCCATACTTCGTTGAGCGCGTAATACAGCAGGAGAAGCCAGACGGCATACTACTCGCGTTCGGTGGACAGACAGCCCTCAACTGCGGTGTGGAACTGTATCAGTCTGGTGTGCTTGAGAAGTACAACGTAAAGGTTCTCGGTACTCCGGTGCAGGCCATCATGGACACAGAGGACAGAGAACTCTTCGTGCAGAAACTCGACGAGATAAATGTAAAGACCATCAAGTCACATGCTTGTGAGAATATAGAGGAAGCACGCAAGGCTGCCGCAGAGCTGGGTTACCCTGTCATCATTCGTGCAGCTTATGCTCTTGGCGGTCTCGGTTCAGGCTTCTGCGACAACGAGGAAGAACTCGACAAACTTGCCGAGAAGGCATTCTCATTCTCACCACAGGTGTTGGTTGAGAAGTCACTGAAGGGATGGAAGGAAATAGAGTATGAGGTAGTTCGCGACCGTTACGACAACTGTATCACGGTCTGCAACATGGAGAACTTCGACCCGTTGGGCATACATACCGGTGAGTCTATCGTCATAGCACCGTCACAGACACTCACAAACTCTGAGTATCATAAGCTGCGTGCCCTCGCCATCAAGATTATACGCCACATAGGCATCGTCGGCGAGTGTAACGTGCAGTATGCCTTCGACCCACAGTCAGAAGACTACCGTGTCATCGAGGTCAACGCACGTCTGAGCCGTTCTTCTGCCCTTGCATCAAAGGCTACGGGATATCCTCTCGCCTTCGTTGCGGCAAAGCTGGGCATGGGCTACGGACTCTTCGAACTGAAGAACTCAGTAACCAAGACCACCAGCGCATTCTTCGAGCCTGCCCTCGACTATGTGGTATGTAAGATACCACGCTGGGACCTCTCAAAGTTCCGCGGCGTTGACAAGGAACTCGGTTCTTCCATGAAGTCTGTGGGTGAGGTAATGGCAATAGGCCGTAACTTCGAGGAAGCTATACAGAAGGGCCTGCGTATGATAGGTCAGGGCATGCATGGCTTCGTAGAGAACAAGGTATTGCAGATTGACGACATCGAAGGCGCATTGAAGGCACCAACCGACAAGCGTATCTTCGTCATCGCCAAGGCACTGAAGCGTAAGATTTACACCGTGGACCAGATTCACGATATGACGAAGATAGACAAGTGGTTCCTTGAGAAACTGCAGCACATCGTTGACATTGACGACGAGATGGACAAGTGCAAGTCTATCAACGCCATGGACAAAGAACTGATGCGTAAGGCAAAGGTATATGGCTTCACCGACTTCCAGATAGCACGTGCCGTAGGTCTTGACAAGGAACTGGGCAACATGCACAAGGCCATTCTCCTCGTTCGTGAGATAAGAAAGAGCCACGGCATCGTACCAGTAGTAAAGCAGATAGACACTCTCGCTGCAGAGTATCCTGCACAGACCAACTACCTGTATGTTACCTATGCCGGAGTGGCAAGCGACATAAAGTATGAGAACGACAAAAAGTCTATCGTCGTGCTTGGTTCAGGTGCTTATCGTATTGGTTCATCCGTAGAGTTCGACTGGTGTGGTGTTCAGGCACTTAACACTATCCGTAAGAACGGCTATCGCTCGGTTATGATTAACTATAACCCAGAGACCGTGTCAACCGACTACGATATGTGTGACCGTCTTTACTTCGACGAGCTTACCTTTGAGCGCGTCATGGATATCCTCGACCTTGAGAATCCTCACGGCGTGATATTATCTACCGGCGGACAGATTCCTAACAACCTCGCCATGAGGCTCGACGCACAGAATGTGCCTATCCTCGGAACATCAGCCAAGGACATCGACAACTGTGAGGACAGAGCGCTCTTCTCTTCTATGCTCAACCGCATAGGCGTTGACCAGCCAGACTGGGCTGCGCTGACCTCAATGGCAGACATCGACGCCTTCATCGAGAAGGTGGGATTCCCAGTCCTCGTGCGTCCGTCATACGTACTGTCAGGTGCTGCCATGAACGTATGTTCTAACCGCGAGGAGCTTGAGAAGTTCCTGCAGCTTGCAGCCAACATCAGTTCTGAGCACCCAGTCGTAGTCAGCAAGTTCATAGAGCATGCCAAGGAGATAGACTTCGACGGCGTGGCAAAAGACGGCGAGGTCATAGCATACGCTATCTCCGAGCACGTAGAGTTTGCCGGCGTACACTCAGGCGACGCCACACTGCAGTTCCCACCACAGAAGCTGTATGTGGAGACCGTAAGACGCATCAAGCGCATTTCCAAGCAGATAGCAAAGGAACTGCATATCTCAGGTCCGTTCAACTGCCAGTATATGGCGAAGGACAACGACATACTTGTCATAGAGACCAACCTCAGGGCATCACGCTCATTCCCATTCGTGTCAAAGGTTCTGAAGCTTAACCTTATAGACCTTGCCACGAAGATAATGCTCGACGTGCCTTTCGAGAAGCCGGACAAGAACCTCTTCGACCTCGACTACGTAGGTATCAAGGCAAGCCAGTTCTCATTCAACCGCCTGCAGAAGGCAGACCCTGTGCTCGGTGTCGATATGGCATCTACCGGTGAGGTCGGCTGTATAGGTAACGACACTTCTTGCGCATTGCTGAAGGCTATGCTCTCTGTAGGTCATCGCATACCTAAGAAGAACATACTGCTTTCTACGGGTTCTACCAAGCAGAAAGCAGAGATGCTCGACGCAGCCAAGATGCTTGTAGAACACGGATACCAGCTCTATGCTACGGGCGGAACATACAAGTTCCTTTGCGACAACGACATCCCAAGCATCGAGGTGTTCTGGCCATCTGACGAGGGCAAGACACCGCAGGCTCTCGACATGCTCCACAACAAGGAGATCGACATGGTTGTCAACATACCAAAGAACCTTACTGCAAGAGAGCTTGACAACGGCTACAAGATACGCCGTGCGGCGATAGACCTCAACATACCGTTGATAACTAACAGCCGACTGGCGAGCGCGTTCATCAATGCCTTCTGCACCATGCCGCTTGACAAGATAATGATTAAGCCTTGGCAGGAATATTAATAAGGTGGGTTCTAATAATTCCCGCTGTCAGATTTTTGAATTTATTTCAAGGGCAAAATGTTAGCTGATAAGGAAGCATAGCGGGCTATGTGACCGCAGAAGCTAACAGTTTGCACTGAAAGAAAACAAAAATATGACATAATGGTATTCATATAATAAACTAATTTAAATCGTGGGAATTTTTAGAACCCACCATAAGTAATTAATAAAGAATATAACTATGCAAAATATATTTCGTGGCTTAGGAATAGCCCTTGTGACACCTTTCTGTGAGGATGGCAGTGTGGATTATGACACACTCGCCTCTGTCATCGACTA
>Ga0310691_10005680_pt1 | contig 13554 bp, 9 predicted proteins | sample 176DNAGHGlowgp2_FD_203887 | JGI IMG/M metagenome (GOLD analysis project Ga0310691, IMG submission 203887) | Sheep rumen microbial communities from Palmerston North, Manawatu-Wanganui, New Zealand - 1766 DNA GHGlow gp2 (v2) (version 2) | ecosystem: Host-associated > Mammals > Digestive system >... | reverse complement strand
ACTTGAAAGGCTTTGTAACCACACCCACAGTAAGGATACCCATATCCTTTGCGATCTTTGCGATCACCGGAGCTGCTCCGGTTCCCGTTCCGCCGCCCATTCCGCAGGTAACGAATACCATATCCACTTCCTTAAGTGCATCTGCTATCTCGTCCTGTGAATCCTCGGCAGCCTTCTGTCCCTTTGCAGGAACTGCTCCGGCACCCAGACCGTCCTTTCCTATCTGGAGTATCTTTGGAGACTTGCTGAGCTGCAGAGCCTGGGAATCTGTATTTACCGCGAGAAAATCGACTCCGCCTATCTTCTCGTCTATCATTCTGTTAACTGCGTTATTTCCTGCGCCTCCGACACCTATCACAAGCAGCCGGCAAGCGGTTGTCTGACCGTTATTCTTAATCTCAAGCACGGAATAATCCTCCCTGTCGCTTTAAACTTCAACCCATATAATATAGTTTATTTCAATATAAATCAACAAAAATTTTTAAAATCACCCTCAATAGTCCGAATCCTCAAATGTCACTATGGGATTGTCCGAATTCTCCGAATAATTCTCCAGGTGCAGCACTCCTTTCTTTCCCGTGAGACTGGGCCCTATGTTTTTCAATCTGATCATCTTCTCGTCAATATAGTCCATGGTGCCTATGACAGCCCTGGTCTCTCCGAAAAACAGTATCACTTCGCCGTCACTGCCAAAGTAGATCCCGTCTGTATCTATACCATATTTGGTGAGAAGCTGGGTGATCGAGAGGATCCGGTTAAAGATCCCGGGGTCATCCACCGGAAGAGGCTTCCCGACGATACAGTGGTCAAATTCAAGCCCCGTGACACCCGGGATACCGGGGATCTTCTCGTCAGAGCTCTCCACCACTATCCCCTCTCTGTCGAAATACATGTACTTCCCCAGGAATTCCACATATCCCGCCAGGGCCTTTTCAAAAACCTCAATGGTTATCGCATTTTTCGAATCGAACTTCACATCCATCCTCTCGATAAAGGGGATGTCGGTTATTGGCTTATTCCTGTATTTCAGCCTGAGATACAGAGAATTCTTCCCGAGGAGAGAATCCGAAAAGACCATTGACCTTATCTCATCATCAGTGTAGTGACTGTTTCCCGTCACATGGGACTCTGTCACCTTGAAATCCTCCAGGATATACCAGACTCCGGAAAGAAGCGCCGCTGTCACCGCGAGGACTATAACGATGATCTTAACAGTCCTTTCACTCCTCATACACCAATGCTCCTCGATACGCTCAGGCAAAGGCCTATCTCGTACAGGAGAAAGAGAATGGAGGTTCCTCCGTAGGAAATAAATGGAAGTGTGATACCGGTATTCGGGATCGTATTGGTCACTACCGCGATATTGAGGATCACCTGGATGGCTATATGGGCCATTACCCCTGTAACTATAAAGGCTCCGAACTGGTCCGGAGCGTTATTTGCCACTATTACAAACCTCCAGATCAGGATAACGAACATCAGAAGTATGGCAACTGCGCCGAAAAGTCCCAGTTCTTCACATATTATGGAGAATATCATGTCATTCTGGGCTTCGGGGACGAATCCCAGCTTCTGCGTGCTCTGTCCGAGTCCCTTTCCGAATATCCCGCCTGCGCCTATGGAATAAAGAGACTGGAGGGTCTGATATCCGGTGCCGGATGCGTAGGCTTCAGGCTGGAGCCATGCTCTTATACGTGCAGTCCTGTAGCTGAGGCCCTCGGAGATGGCGCCGGTTTTAACCATATGCACCACAAGTCCCGCTGTACCAACAGCCGCTCCGCCCAGAAGTATAAAGGGCAGGGTCACCTTCGAACATACAAAGACCATAACCGCTGCGATACCGAAAATGATTATGGCAGAGCTTAAGTTACTGGTTATGACGAGTACCAGAAAGGCGGGTATCCCCGCGAGGAGCATGCATAGGGCAACACCTTTAACTGTGGACGAGAGCTGTTTTCCGTACTTACTTAAGAGAGAAGCAAATAAAAGTATCACCCCCACCTTTGCGACCTCCGCAGGCTGCACGGATATACCCACATCAAGCCATCTCCTGGCTCCGTTCCTGACAACGCCAAGGGGTGTTAAGACTAAGAGTACCAGTATAATGGAGCCTATGTATATGAGAAATGCCGGTGCTCTCCAGACATGGTAGTCTATCCTGGAAATAGCGAGCATTGCAATAAAGCCCAGTGCTGTAGCACGGGCCTGGTTTTTTAAGTAAAAAGCCGAATCATTGAATTTAAGACTGGCTTCATATGAACTCGCCGAATAGACCATGATGAGTCCGAACAGCAGTAAAAAGATCACCGCAAAGAACAGGCTGTAGTCCATATGATGCTTCTTACTCTTACCGTGGCTCATAGATCCCGGACATACTCCTTAAACAGCTTCCCTCTTTCCTCGTAATTCCTGAACATATCCCAGCTCGCGCAGGCAGGTGACAATAGCACCGCATCCCCGGGTTTTGCATTGTCGTGACAGATCTTCACGGCTTCCTTCAGGTCTGACGCCATCATCACATTTTCAAAGCCTTTTCTGTAAGCTGTGTCCCTTATAAGCTCTGCAGTCTCTCCGATAAGCACAAGTAGCTTCACCCTGTCCTTAAATGAATCGATGAGTTCGTCAAACGTGCTCTTCTTATCATACCCTCCTCCTATGAGGATGGTGGGACGTATCATGGCTTCCACGGCCTTAATGGAGGCATCCGGATTGGTCCCCTTGGAATCATTGAAGTAGTCAACGCCCTCCACGTTTTCCACAAATTCTATCCTGTGTTCAACAGCCTTAAAGTTCCTGACTGTCTCCCTTATGGTCTCATCATCCACGCCATAGCTTACCGCCATTGCTATCGCGGCCATTATGTTTTCGTAGTTGTGACTCCCGAGGAGCCTCGTTTCATCAGTGCTGATGATCCTTCTGTCGTTATAGAATATGTCCTTTCCGTCAAGAAAGACCATATCCCCGTCGTCCCCTGCAGCTTTTATCCATTCCTCACGTTCAACAGGGATCCTGGAGAAGAATACCACCTTTCCCTTCTGTCCCTCTGCCATTTTCCTGGTTATCGGATCACTGTAATTTAATACGATAACATCACCCTCTACCTGGTTTTCCGTTATCCTCTTCTTAACGGCAGCGTAATTCTCCATGGTATGGTGTCTGTTAAGATGGTCAGGAGTAATATTCAAAATTGCAGATACTTTTGGCTTAAAAGATTTCACGGTCTCTAACTGGAAGGAGCTTATCTCCGCAACCGTTATGGTATCATCCTCCATCTCATCCGCATAAAGAGTGTAGGGATCTCCTATATTTCCGACCACGAATACCTTCCTGCCCCTGCCGTCCTTTTCCGCATAGTTCTTCATGATCTCACCTAAAAGAGTGGTGGTGGTAGTCTTGCCGTTTGTACCGGTAATGGCAAGGACATCCCCCTTCCCGCAGGAATAGGCGAGCTCCACCTCTCCTATGATCTCCGTGTCCTTTTCGGAAAAATACTGACAAAGAGGATTTGAAAGCGGTACCCCCGGGCTTAAGACCACGAGATCTATGGAATTCTTTATCTCATAGGGGAGGTTCCCCTTGATGACCTTTATCCTGTCATCACTTCCGAAAGAAGAACGGATGGCCTCCGTATCCACATTTTCATTCTCGTCATAAAGGATCACCACTGCTCCTATGGACAATAAAAGCCTCGCAGCTCCCTTTCCGCTGACTCCGGTCCCTATCACAAGACATCTTAAATTCTCAAATGCTTCCTTCATGGCCTCTCCCCCATCAAACCAGGATCATGGTTATAAAACAGCCTACAACAGTAACTATGGTAAATACAAATACCACCTTCTTCTCACTCCACCCGAGAAGCTCAAAATGATGGTGTATGGGAGCCATCTTAAAAATTCTCTTTCCATGGGTGGCTTTGAAATAGAGGACCTGAATGATGACGGACATCACTTCCACGAGATATATGATGCCGGCAAACACTATATGCAGAGGCATCTTCATCATAAGGAATGAAGCTGCCGCAAATCCTCCGAGAGCCAGCGACCCCGTATCACCCATAAATACTTTAGCGGGATGGTGATTATAAAAAAGGAACCCCAGAAGCGCCCCGGCCATTACCAGGGATGCTGAAGTGATATTTACCGCAAGGGCAGATGAGATTTGCCCTATAAATAACGCTATTACTATGGTGACACTACTTAAAAGCCCGTCCAGTCCGTCAGTAAAATTGGATCCGTTTGTGGTACCGAGAAAAACAAACACGAGAAACGGGATGGTAAATACCCCGAGATTCACGTAAAAGCCTGCCCCGTCAGCAGTAAACAGAGTGGAAAAGGGTATGAGCACATCAAAGTTGACCTCGGTAAATGCGGAAACCGACCATATCACAGCAAATGAGACGAGGATCTGGAGGATGAGCTTCTGCCAGGCCCGGAGTCCCAGATTTCTCTTCATCACCACCTTTATATAGTCGTCGATAAGGCCCACAACCCCGAAACCCAGGGTGGCGATTATAACAGGTATGGAGGCCCTGTACTTACCTGCTTCAGGAATTGTCAGCAGGGCAAAGGTCAGTAAGAACATGATGCCGCCGATGGTGGGAGTACCGTTTTTCTTCTTATGGGACTCAGGTCCCTCTTCCCTTTCGGTCTGGCTGGCTTTCAGCTTCTTAAGCTCGGGTATCAGAAATCGCCCGATCAAAACTGTTAATATAAAAGCAACTACAAGATGCAATATATGATCTAAAAACATACGTCCGCTCCTTAAACCGTAGATAAGTATACCCCAGGTTCAAAAGTGAAGCAACTTAACTTTTACTCCCCTTCTTCGGGCGCGTACTGTTCTTCCGTCTCCCCGGGATTTATGGGAAGAAGTGTAACGGGATCCAAAACTTCCTTAGTAGCGGGGTCTAACGGGTATCCGGTTTCCGGGTCATATTCTATAACGTTATTCACTATTGGATTCCCTGCACTGTCCCTCTGTATCTCTTCCTGTTCCGGTATCTCTATCACTTCTTCATCGCCCTCACCGGCATTATCCTCTTCTTCCGGAGTTTCCACCTGATCCCCGGTCTGAAGGATCGCATTCGGTGAAAGTGTCCAGTAGGAGCTGTTTTCCGAGAATTCATCCTGCTTCTGCCGGAGCTCTTCCGCTTCTTCCTCCGATATCTCTTCTGTCGGGAAGATATTGAGATAAGGAAGGACCTCTGTCATGATGTCACGGTTAAGTCTCGTTGCGAGCCTTGTGGATTCTGACTGGATCTCCGTATTCGGCGTATCTATTACCACATAGCAGAGAACCTCTGGATTCTCCGCAGGCACGTATCCCATAAAGGAAATAAGGTAATCATTCTTTTTTCTGGGGGCCTTTTCCGCAGTTCCCGTCTTTCCGCCTTCGGTATAGCCTATGGGGCGGGCAGACCACCCTGTACATTCACTGGGATCACTCATTACTACGGATCTCAGATATTCCCTCATTTTTTCACTGGTGTCCTCGCTTATTACCTGCTTATATACCCTGGGCTGTATCTTTTCCACCACTGCGCCCTCGGAGTTCCTGATCTCGGACACCATCCTGGGTCTGTAGTAATTTCCGCCGTTTATCAGTGCTGAGAAACCGGCTGCCATCTGTATCATGGTGACATTAAAGCCCTGCCCGAAGGAAGCGACTGCCAGGTCCGTTATCCCCATTCCCTCATTAAAGGTGAGTTCGCTCGCGTTTGTCTCTCCCGCGAGATCGATATTGGTCTTGTATCCGAAATTAAATATCCTGTTATAGCGGAGCCACTCTTCCTTTCCCATGGCAAACGCCACATCCATCAGTACCACGTTACAGGATTTCGCTATTCCCTGCTGCACTGTGAGAAGTCCGTCTCCCAGTCTGTTATGACAGTGGATCTGGTAATCGGCTACATCCAGATAACCGTTACACTGGTATGTTTCGTTTCCCGTGATCTTTCCTGCATCTATCGCACCAGCCACCGTAAACGGCTTCATAACGGATCCCGGCTCATAGGAATCGGATATGCAGTAATTTCTCCAGATCTTGTTCCTGGCTATTGTCTCAGGATCTTCAGGCGCGTTGTTTTCCGACACTTCTTCCTCAGGCTCTGCAGCTGCCTCGTTTTCCGATACGCTTTCCGGCAGGAACTGGGTCATATCCACATTTTCCATGTTTGTGGGATCATTAAGGTCAAATACAGGATAACCTGCCATCGCGTATATATCGCCATCATTCGGGTTCATGACAATGACGCCTATATTCTTCGCCGCAGCACCTTCCCTGTATTCATTCTTATGCTCATTCATATATTTGGCTATATACTTTTCCACTATGGACTGGATATTTGTATCTATAGTGGAAACAATGGTATAGCCGTCAACCGCAGGCTTAATGGAATCCTCCATTACAGAGTCCTCATTCATGAAGCCGTACTCCCTGCCGTCTGTACCGTTCAGGATGTCATTATAGAATTCTTCCAGGCCGAAGAATCCCGTATTATCACCCTGCACAAAGCCTATAACATCACAGCCGAGGGTGCCTCCCGGGTACTTTCTCTCGTAGTCATCCTCAAACCATATCCCGTCCATTCTCTCCGTTTCTTTTTCGGCGACATTTCCCGAAACCTTTTGTCCCTTTACCTCTATCCCCTTTTCCTGAAGCTCCTTAAAGGGCTCTATCTCATCATAGGGGAGATGCTTTGCAAATATCTTGTATCTGCTTCCCGGATTCTTATTCACGTATTCCCTGATCTCAGCCGTATCAACCTCCGGGAAACACTTATTTACCGCACTCAGAGTGGGCTCCAGATGCTTTCCTTCCTCTGACAGGAGCATCTTTGCATCCACCACCAGATTGTAGACTCTTTCGGAATAGGCCAGTTTCGTGCCCTTCCTGTCCACTATATCCCCTCTTCTGAAGGGGATCACTCTTGAGGAGCTCATCTGCTGCCTCATTACCTGCCTTTTATAGTCTTCGCCCTTTTCCCTGTTTATTTTTAAAAGTCTTAATGACAACGCAACAAAAGCCAGCAGTACTATAAGAAACAGCACTACCAGCTTTCTCTGCATCTTTCCGCTGAACCCGGAAGTAGCAGCATCCTTGATGACTTTTCGTTTTAATTTTCTGTGCATTACCTTACTTTCCGGGTATGGCCCCGTACTGGCGGACATAGTCATCGCCCTCAAGGGGCACGTTTACTACCTGGCTTTCATCGGGATATTTCATATGAAGGTCTGTCATGGCTATCCGCTTTATCTCTTCCATGTCCACGGAACCCATGATCCTCTCGTATTCTTCGTTATTGGAGGTTTGGAGCTTGGAAAGAGTGCTCTCAAGAGCCGCCACCCTCTTCTGGCTGGCGGTTATCTCGGAATGTATGCGTACATATCCCAGACATACGAAAGCACAGAGAGCAAGAGCCAGAAAGAAAAATGCGTAATATCCGAGTGATACCTGGGGCATCCTTAAGACTTCCCCTGATCTTCCGGACAGCTGTACTCGCCTTCCCTCTCTTTCATCCAGTCTGGGCTGGACCCTCCGTACAGTATTTCCATCGATATAGATACTGTTATTTGATCTTCCGTATACTTTGGATCTTTTTCTGTGTATGGATACCTTCCCCATACTACTCTCCTGACTAAATCTTCTCAAACACCCTTAGCTTTGCGCTTTTAGACCTTGGATTCGTCTCCATCTCATCCTCGGCCGGTATGATGGGCTTACGGGTGATGACCCGGCCCTTCGGTTTCCTTCCGCAGACACACACCGGAAAGTCCGGCGGGCATATGCAGGGATCCTCATTTCTCTTAAAGCAGTTCTTTACTATCCTGTCCTCCAGGGAATGGAAGGTTATGATACATATCCTCCCTCCTGGAGCAAGTATGTCTATCATTGTGTCCAGGGTATCTTCCAGCACATCAAGCTCGTGATTTACTTCTATCCTGACTGCCTGAAAGGTCCTTTTTGCGGGATGTCCTCCGGTCTTCTTAACCTTCATGGGGATGGAGGCTTCCACTATGTCCCGTAGTTCAAAGGTGGTCTTAATGGGACTCTCTTCTCTTTTTTTAACGATATTCTTCGCTATGTTGCGGGCGAACCTGTCTTCCCCGTATTCCTTTATGATGCGGAAAAGCTCCTGCTCTGAATAGCCGTTTACCACCTCGTATGCCGACAGGGTATTCCTTCTGTCCATCCTCATATCGAGTGGGGCGTCATCCATATAGGAAAACCCTCTCTCAGCTTCATCCAGCTGATGGGATGACACCCCGAGGTCCAGGAGGATACCATCTGCGAATTCCACATTTAATTCATCGAGAACAGCTCTTATATTGCTGTAATTACTTCTGACGACGGAGAGGAGGCTTTGATAGGGCGCTAGTTTTTTTTTGGAGGATTCGATTGCGTCTTCGTCCTGATCAAGTCCGATGAGCTTCGCACCCGTTTCGGGTCTGAGGAGTTTTGCGATTTCAAAGGAGTGTCCGCCTCCCCCGATCGTACCGTCTATATATATACCATTTTCCTTTACGTTGAGACTTTCTATGGTCTCCCGTAAGAGGACGGGAACATGCTTAAATTCCATTTTCCGCCTTCTCTTATTAAAGACTGAATCCCAGTTCACTTAAATTCTCTGCGAGATCATCAATGCTGTCAGGTTCTGCTTCCTTCCACTTGTCACTGTCCCAGATCTCCACTCTGGAACCGCTTCCCACAAGTATCACGTCCTTTTTAAGATCCGCATATTCTCTGAGTTTGGCGGGGATCAATATCCTTCCCTGTTTGTCTATCTCTTCTTCCACGGCTCCTGCCAGAAAGAATCTGGTGATGGCTCTGGTCTCTTTCTTAAACTGCGGGAGTTCCTTTAATTTGTCCTCTATCCCGGCCCAGGTCTCAGGGTCGTAGGCGTTTAAGCAGCCGTCAAAGCCTTTGGACACCACAAACCTGTCCCCCAGTCCTTCACGGAATCTGGCGGGGATGATAAGGCGTCCCTTAGCATCGATTGTATGGCTGTATTCGCCCATGAACATAAGGCTCACCACTTTCCACCACTTCTAACCACTTTTCACCACTACGTCCCATATTTTAATCCAAATCCCCACTTCCTGCAACCGCTCCTTTGTATTCATTGCATCAAAAAAACGCCTTTTCCAAGGCGTTTTTCGTAATATCTTCCATATATGGAATTGTGTTTAAGAGCCCACCGCTATATCTTGTGGGTGGGAAAAAATGTCATAAAAATTGTATTTTTTTTAATGCACTTATGTTTTTTGTCATCCTGAGCGCTAGCGAAGGATCTAAAAGAGATTCTTCGCTTTGCTCAGAATGACATCTGTTTAAGCCACCGGGCGGGAAATCATACTTTTATTTAAAATACTCCACACCGGCTTCGAATATCTTCATATCCTGTTCACCATAGATATTGATATTGACCCCGTCTCCCCTTCTCTCAGCGTGGCACATCTTTCCAAGAATACGTCCGGTCTCATCTGTTATTCCCTCAATGGCTCTGAAGGAACCGTTAATATTGTATTCCTCGTCCATTGATACATTTCCATCCGGATCCGCGTACTGTGTAGCCACCTGTCCGTTGGCAAAAAGCCTGTCAAGCCATTTGTCATCTGCCACGAACCTGCCCTCTCCATGGGAAGCGGGACTCACGTAGGTTTTACCTGTCTCAGCTTTTCTGAGCCAGGGTGACTTATCCGAGATCACCTTTGTATAGGCCATTCTGCTGATATGACGGTTTATCGTATTAAATGTAAGGGTGGGCGAATCCTCTTTCTGGGCATCTATAATCTTTCCGTAAGGCACGAGCCCCAGCTTTATAAGTGCCTGGAAGCCGTTACATATGCCGAGCACCAGTCCGTCCCTTGCAAGAAGACCCTCCACAGCTTCCTTTATCTTTTCGTTTCTAAAAGCCGTGGCAAAGAATTTTGCTGATCCGTCGGGCTCATCTCCTGCGGAGAAGCCTCCCGGGAACATTATTATCTGTGAGTCTCTGATGGCGGATGCAAATTCTTCCACCGAGGAAAGAATGTCATTCTCAGTCAGGTTCTTAAATATCTTTATCTCAGTCTCTGCTCCCGCTCTTTCAAAGGCTCTTGCCGAGTCATACTCGCAGTTGGACCCCGGGAATACCGGGATAAATACCTTGGGCTTCGGGATCTTATGTTTTGAAATGTATATATTCCCCTCATGGTATATGGGTGAAACTGTCTTCGTGCACACAGATGAAGACTTAATGGGAAATACCTTTGAAAGGGTGCCTTCATAGGCTTCAAGAGCATCCTTCAGTTTGAGCTTCATATTGAAATGCGTGATGCTCCCGTCATCCGTAACCTCTCCTATCACCCTGTAAGGAAGGCGAATGAGGTCAAGCTTACGCAGATCACTTATCTCAGCGATAATATTTCCCGTTTCCCCGAGGAACATCTCTTCCTTTTCCACGGTATCATAGATCTTCACCCCAAGCCTGTTACCAAAAGCCATTTTGCTGACAGCCGGTGCTATACCGTATTCGTCAAGCGCATAGGCCGATCTCACGATCCCCGCTTTAACCGCTTTCCTGAAGCCGTCGTAGAGCTCCAGAACCTTACTGTACTTCGGAAGCTCATACTCATCGGTCTCTATTGTGAATTTGACCAGCTTATTGCCGCTCTCCTTTAATTCAGGAGTCACTATATCGTGTACGTCCCCGGTATCCACGGCAAATGACACAAGAGTCGGCGGAACATCGATATCTTCAAAGGTTCCGGACATCGAGTCCTTTCCTCCGATACTGGGAAGTCCGTAATTCATCTGTGCGTCAAAGGCACCCAGAAGAGCTGCTGCCGGTTCACTCCATCTCTTCCTGTCTCCGGTCATCCTCCGGAAGTACTCCTGGAAAGTAAATCTGATCTTTCTCACATCACCGCCCGACGCCGCTATCTTCGCCATGGAACCTGTTATGGCATAGACTGCCCCGTGATAAGGGCTCCACGATGACAGATAGGGGTCAAAGCCATAGCTCATCATGGTGACCGTGTCTGTCGATCCTTTCTCCACTGGGAGAAGAGCTGTCATTGTCTGTATGGGTGTCTTCTGATACTTTCCGCCAAACGGCATCGTAACTGTACCTGCGCCTATGGAAGCATCAAATCTTTCAGAAAGACCCTGCTTTGAGCACTGGTTAAGGGATGAAAGGGAACCTAGCCAGGCTTTCTTCTCATCATTTATCTTCACGGTCTCCTTCATATAGTCGTCCTTTTCTGAAGGAACCTCTATCTCCACATCCGCTTCCTGATGGGCTCCGTTGGTATCTAGAAAGTCTCTGGACAGATCGACTATATTCTTTCCTCTCCAGGAGAGTACGAGCCGGGGTTCTTTAGTAACGCAGGCCACAACCGTTGCCTCCAGATTTTCTTCGGCAGCGTATTTTAAGAATTTCTCCTCATTTTCCGGAGCCACTACCACAGCCATCCTCTCCTGGGACTCGGATATGGCAAGCTCTGTACCGTTTAGCCCCGCATATTTCTTCGGAACCTTGTCGAGATCCACTTTAAGACCTCTTGCCAGTTCTCCTATAGCGACAGAGACTCCACCGGCGCCGAAATCATTGCAGACCTTGATCAAAAGGGATACTTCCTTTCTCCTGAAAAGCCTCTGGAGCTTTCTCTCTGTAGGAGCGTTACCCTTCTGCACCTCTGCACCGCAGGTGTCTATGGACTCCTTTGTGTGTACCTTTGAAGACCCGGTAGCACCTCCGATGCCGTCTCTTCCGGTCCTTCCTCCGAGAAGTATCACTATATCTCCCGGGAGAGCGTTCTTCCTGATGACATTCTTCTCAGGAGCGGCAGCTATAACGGCACCTATCTCCATCCTCTTCGCCACATAGCCCGGATGGTAGATCTCATCCACAAGACCCGTTGCGAGACCTATCTGGTTACCGTAGGATGAATAGCCTGCGGCAGCTTCCCTGACGATCTTCTTCTGCGGGAGCTTCCCCTTAAGAGTCTCTGAAACCGGAACCGTGGGGTCCGCTGCTCCGGTCACTCTCATTGCCTGATATACATATGATCTCCCGGAAAGAGGATCCCTGATGGCACCTCCGAGACAGGTGGCAGCTCCTCCGAAGGGTTCTATCTCCGTAGGATGGTTATGAGTCTCGTTCTTAAACATAACGAGCCAGTTTTCCTTTTTCTTCCTGCCCTTTTCGTCCTTAAGCTCAACCGGCACCACAATGGAGCAGGCATTTATCTCATCCGACTTTTCCTCATCATCAAGCTTCCCCGCCTGTTTTAGGGCCCTGGCCCCCATTGTGGCTATGTCCATCAGGCAGACAAACTTGTCTCCTCCCTTTTCACTTAACCTGTTTCCGTATATCTCACTCCTGGTCTTTAAGTATTTGAGCCAGGCCTTTTTGATGGGATTACTGTAGAAACCGCGCCCTATCTTTACATCCCTTAATTCCGTAAGGAAGGTGGTATGGCGGCAGTGATCCGACCAGTAAGTGTCTAAAACCCTGATCTCTGTCTCGGTGGGGTCCCTTTTCTCATCCTTGCTGAAGTAGGACCTGATATGCTTAAAATCATTATAGGTCATGGCAAGTGAGAGGGAGCCGTACAGCCTCCTTAATTCCTTTTCGCCCATTGACCTGAATCCCTGAAATACCTGTATATCCCCGGGCTCCGGATAGTCCTGCTTTAAGGTCTCCGGTTTTTCATTACCGGCGATCCTCGAGTCAACCGGATTCATCACATAGTCCCGGATCTTTAGTAGATCGTCTTCACTATCGACTCCTGACAGCACATATACCTCTGCACTCCGGACTATGGGTTCCTCACTTTCGCATAGAAATCTCAGGCACTGAACCGCCGAATCTGCTCTCTGGTCAAACTGTCCCGGCAGGGGTTCCACGATTATCACCTTATCTCTTTTCCCTGCGGTAAACTTTTCTTCATAAAGATCATCCACAGGAGGCTCTGAGAAAACAGACTGCTCCGCTTTCCTGAAGGTCTTATCGCTCACATTCTCTACGTCATAGCGGATAAGATACCTTACTCCCACATTTGGAAGGCCTAAGAATTCATGTATCTCATGGGCGAGCTCCCTGGCAAAAACCGCATATTCTTCTTTCTTTTCAACAAAAATACGTCTAACCATTTATCTGGGTCTCCTGTAAAAATCAATAAGTTCCTTAAACTTCAACAGAACTCCGAGATATATCCCCTCCCTTGCGCCTTCCGCCCAGGCGGGACCTCTGTGCATTCCTTCCAGGATATACTTTGAAAGAAATCCCCTCAGGATGTCCACATCCCTTATCGTGCATCTCTCTATACATTTTCTCTCGTCTTCATGGGTCCTGATCCTGTTCCTCGAATAAACATAGGGATAGTTTCTGTCCATGAGCTTTGTCTTTGAAGCCTTCTTCACAAAATCCAAAAGGACGGAGTCAAATACGGGGAAATTCAGATTGGACTCCCCCTGGGCTCCGTCATAGTTCTTTGCAAAGGTATTGTTTTTTTCTGAAAAATAGGGAATAAAACCAAAGAGCATCTCAAGCTCTTTACCGTATGTGGT
>Ga0310691_10005678_pt1 | contig 13555 bp, 13 predicted proteins | sample 176DNAGHGlowgp2_FD_203887 | JGI IMG/M metagenome (GOLD analysis project Ga0310691, IMG submission 203887) | Sheep rumen microbial communities from Palmerston North, Manawatu-Wanganui, New Zealand - 1766 DNA GHGlow gp2 (v2) (version 2) | ecosystem: Host-associated > Mammals > Digestive system >... | reverse complement strand
AAGATGCAGAAGGATCTTGAAGAGAAAGAGTGGTATAAAGGTCCGGACTATTGGTATGTCAGCAGCAGGGAAGCTTATAACACTTTGATTTCCGGAGGTTATTATAATACTGTTTATATCGGACCTACGGATGAGCAGCTCGAAGAATGGAATAAAAAAGGGCGTACACCCATTGTTACTCCGTCTCTTTCGGCAAACGAATAAGAATTTTGGGATAGTGGATTAATTTGTATGTCGGGTGGCATGGAGGCTGCCCGGCATATCAGGGAATGATAGAAGAATCCGATAAGTCGTTAGTATTGTGTTCGTAATCTATAGTTTAAGAAGGAAAAGATACAGAGGTAAATAATGCAGATTACAAATTCAGAATGGAAGATTATTAATTTATTATGGCAGAAGCCGATGACCATAATGCAGCTTACAAAGGCATTATATGAGGAAACAAAGTGGACAAAGTACACAGTGATCACACTTCTTAAAAGAATGCTTGAAAAGGGTACTGTTCATTATGTGGAGGAAGGACGAACTAAAACCTTCTATCCTGATGTAACCCGGGAGAATGCAGAGTATGAGGAATCAAAGGAACTTTTGGATAAGGCGTTTAATGGAAGGGTCTCACTTATGATAGATACTCTGGTAAAAAAAGAGATGGTGGATGACAGGGAGATTGATGAGATCTGTAAACTCTTAAACCTTAAGAAGAAATGATTTTTGCATCATCCAGGTACAAAATGTATTATTGGTTAGATTTCATCAAAAAGTAGGAGGATGAAATGATAAGGACGTTTATATCCGTCTCCGTACTTATAGCAGCCGTTTTACTTGCAAGAGCAGTGCTTTGGAAACGAGTGAGTAAAGTACTGATCTATAGTTTATGGCTGATACCTGTAGCAAGGATGTTGTTGTTTCATTTCGCGGCCATCCCACGGGACATATCGGTTATAGATAACACGATAGAAAAAGCAGCAGTACGGCATCCCGTAGCCATACCTAAGATACTGAATTTGCTTACCGAGTTTGAATCCGGGATGTTTGTGTATGTATGGCTTATGGGTTTTGCTTTCGTGCTGTTGGGATATACAGTTACATATTTTGTTTTTAGGTGTAAACTGAGAAAATCAAGGACATTATTACAGAAATCTCCTATATGTAAGCTAAATATATATACTTCGGATATCATTGATACTCCTTCGCTGGTAGGGTTTTGCATTTATATCCCGGATGGATTACAGGCTGAATCCCGGCATTTGAAGTATTCAGTAATGCATGAGGAAACGCATTTCAGGCATGGGGATCCTTTGTGGAATATTGTCAGGGTGTTAATGCTGGCACTGAATTGGTTTAACCCATTGATGTGGATAGCTGTGCGATGCTCTAAAAATGACAGCGAATATGCGTGTGATGAAAGTGTATCGGCTAATATCAGTGAGCAGGATAAACAGGATTATTGCCAGGTTATCTTAGAGATAGCAACAGGATTAACCTTTGAGAGAAATTCGTCTTTGCAATCAAGCATTTGCGACGGCTCCTTAAAAAGAAGGATACAGGCCATAGTTGTTGCAGAAAAGCACATGAATCTATTTGGAACACTTATGGCCGGTGTACTTATGGTGGTTTCACTGCTGTCGTTGACACCTCAGACCGATAGAACCCGATGGACAGATCAAACTTATGATTCCGAGTCGCAATCTACGGTCATTGCTTATAAAAAATCACAATCTGTTATTGATGTTCAATCGACAAAGTTGAAGGAATTTGATTCAGAACCTAAACCTACACCATATTTAGTAACGGAGTATAATAGTTTTGAGGATAATTAGAAAAGTATGTTAATGAAGATATTAAAAGCATTCAGGCTGCTCGTGGGCATTGCCCTTCTGATAATAATGGTTGTATTTACATTTGAACTCGCATATACCCTGCTTAATCCGCATATGTTCTATACGGCTAAGTCCATGGCAGAAATGATGATGGTCATTGTACCATCCGGGATAATCGGTTTCCTGCTGGTCAATTATTCGATAAAGGGCAAGGAAAAGCAGATATTGTTCCAAAAGATAACTCTCTGGGTACTATTAGTATTCTATGGGGCAATCCTGTTTGCTATTCTTTTTGGAAGCGGGATAGCACCGAGGGCACGGCTTTCATCTATGCCGGATAGTTTTAGATTCAGAGTTTCAACTTCGAACTTTATCCCGTTTAAAACTATTGGTTCGTATATTAAGGGATTTTTCAGCAATACCGTCAGCGGATATATAGCAAACAATAACCTTATGGGAAATCTGGTCCTGTTTATGCCGATGGGTATATTTTTACCGGCTCTGTTCAAATCTTCCAGACCCAAGCATTGCCTTATAATGCTTATAGGTTTAATGCTGGTAGAAGTTTTACAGCTGATAACGGGCTGTGGAGTATTTGATATAGATGATATAATGCTGAATTTTGCGGGGTTCTTTATGGTATATTGTATTATGAGGGCAAAGTTTATGGAGAAGATTAAGGAAAAGCTTTGTATCTGGATTTGATGATCACTGATAAATTGATTGTTTACGATAAGAGGGAACTTGTTATGTAGTATGGTAATATGAGATGCATAAATGGATTGCAACGAACAAAGCCAGACCTTGGATCTTAGGTCTGGCTTTTCCACTTAGAAAGGAGCACTAATGATTGCAAATGTGTACCGGAGTGCACAATCCGATACTTCTAAAGGAGGCTGTTAGTATGATGAAAATCATTCTCTTAAATTTTCATTGGTTCACTGTTATCTGAAACAGATTAACAGATTTTTATATAGAGTTTAAAAAATAGTTTTATAAATAATTTAATAACCAATTTAATAACCCCGTCCTTTTTTTTGAAACCAAATAAACTTTTTTGCGATATATATAGTAGAGGATCCTTAAAGAGAACATACAAGAGGGGAGGATAAAATGTCGGATGAAGAGATAATAGATCTGTATCTGAAAAGGGATGAGCATGCTATTTCAGCTACGAAGGATAAGTATCATAATTACCTGTATAAGATTGCTTATCAGATATTAGGAAGCCATGAAGATGCAGAAGAGTGTCTGAACGACACATATTTATCCGTGTGGAATTCAGAAACATTGGACCGTGAGAGCAGTTTGATGGCGTTCCTTATAAAACTCACAAGAAGGACATGTATAGATGTCTTAAGAAAAAGAAACAGTCAGAAGAGGATTCCTTCAGAATGTGTTACATCTATTGATGAACTGGCAGATTCCATATCAGGCGGATATTCCCCGGAAAAAGTGTATGACAGTAAGTTGTTGAATATCGCGATAGGAAAGTTTGTGAGTACTCTGCCGCATATTCAGAGAAATCTGTTTATAGGCAGATATTATTACTTTGATCCTTTAAAGGATGTTGCGGAATATAATGGGATAACCGAGAGCAAAGCTAAAAGCATGTTGTTCAGGATTAGAAAAAAGTTGAAGAAATACCTTGTGAAGGAGGGTTTTGATTTATGAAAAATGATGATCTGTTAGATATTTCTGAAAACCTGGCTGAAAGCCATATTGAAGAAGTCGGTATATTACGTATGAATAATAACATGATCGACCGCACAGAAAAAGGTGCTGATATTATCAACATAGATAAAACCGGCAGACGTAAGTTTTCAAGAGCAGCTGTTGCAGCAATCGCATTTGCATGTGTGCTGGCACTCAGCGGTGGAGTAGTCTGGGCGATGACAAATACAGGATTAAAGGATTTTTTCTTTAATAAAAGTGACAAAGAGTTTAATGAAATGTATTCTAACGGTGGAACAGAATATAATATCGGAGATCATAAGATTGTTTATGAGGGGGCAATCTATGATAAAGGCGTTGAACAGATATGTCTGTATTATAGTGTCTGGGATGCACAGGGATATCCTGTGGACCTGGATGAAGAGCTTAAAGAAATGCAATCTTCAATTTATGAGTTGTATTCAAATGATTACACCGATGCTACATTTATTAACTTAATTCCATATAAAATAGGAGATGATGTCTGGGGATTACTTGTAGATGGAGCAAGCGATGTTTATATATCAACGAATGGTAACAGTATTTATTTTACGGTTTCAAGATTTATCCTTGACTTTTTTCGCGGCTTTAGGTATAAGGAAACACCGGAATATCAGGGCTTCACATTTACAATATTAAATAAGGAGGAAGTAAACAGACTAAACAAAGAGCTTAGAGAATTTTGCAGGGATGGGGATCTGCCTAGGGATAAAGATATCCCTTTAGAATATGATCCAGATGAGAGACAGTGGTATAAAAAAATAGATGATTATGCCGGTATACATGCGGAGATTGCAAAAATGCTCAATAAATATGATATGATGAGTGTTGACAGTGTGACATCGACAGCTCAGGTAATTCAAATAGATGCTCTCAAACTCACGATAGGCAGGATGAATCTGGTAATGGAATACGATGAAGATGATAGTATTGTGGAAGAATTCACTATTATACGCGAAGACGGTACCAGAATAGAATTCAAGCTTAGTGAAGAATACTGTGATCAGATGGGAAATCCTACCGATATGCGGCTTAACTGGTTGATCGATGGGGTGCAGAATCGCTTTAATGGCGGTGGTATATATATAAACAGAGGTTTAGTACTGGTTTATAACTTTGGTTATATCCTCGGAAATAACGAAAAGGTAAAGATCGAAGCAAACGGCAAAATATATGAATAAAAGATAAACGATAAAATATGTCTACCGGATTAGACAAAAGTGCTTGACAGATGATGATCATATTGTTATAATTTGTCTAACAGATTAGACAAGGAGACTTAGCCGTATGGAAACACCTAAGATATTTGAAAGTGAATACCGTTTCTGCAAGCTCGTGTGGAAGAATGAACCTATAAAGAGCGGAGCACTCTCCAAGCTCTGTGCGGAAGAGCTTGGCTGGAAGAACTCCACCACATATACGGTTATAAAACGTCTGTCGGAGAGAGGAGTCATTAAAAATGAAAACTCTGTTGTGACCGCACTTGTGAAAGAGAAGGAAGCTCAGGAAGCAGAAGTGGAGGAGCTTCTGGAAAATAAATTTGACGGCTCAAGCCCTGACTTCCTGGCTGCATTTATCAGAAAAGGGAAACTGTTGGATAAGGATATAGAAGAACTACAGGCTATGATAGATAACTTAAGAACAGGAGTATAAGATGGATCGGATTTTTTCTGCTGTGTTACAGACCGGAATATATTCGTTGGGTATAATCCTCATTATAGTTTTGTTGAGAACAGTTTTTAAGAAAAGGGCATCAAAGACAGTGTTGTGTGCTCTTTGGATTTTTGCGGCCATAAGATTGATGTTACCTTTACAGTTGGAGAGTGATTATGCCCTGTTACCGGATATTTCAAAAATAAACACTGTTGAAAATATCGTTGCAAGCGAAAATGTAGGAAACAATGTATCAGGAATTGGCACCCTGCAAGAGAATGATACGGCTCCGGTATCAATGGATATAGCAAACGGTAGTATATCGGAAAACTATGAAATATCACCGGAAGTTAACACAAAAACCGAAGAGACAGAAGTGCGGGAGAACAGCATTGGAGATACAGATTATCTGAAACCCGTTCTGGATAATGGCGAAGAAAGTGCCAGTGCTATCCCGAACTCTGATACAGGTCACGATAATGCTGTATCAGTTTTATCCGTTTTAGGTTATATATGGCTTGCGGGGATCGCAGTTTTCATTCTGCTGATGGTAAGAAGATATGTCAATGTAAAGAAAAAACTAAAGGATGCAGTACTTCTTGCACCCTATGATGATGTGTACTCCAGTGATGCGATAAGCTCAGCATTTGTATTTGGTATTATTAAACCCGGGATATACGTATCATCCTCGATAAAAACCGAACAGCTCGATTATGTGCTTGCACATGAAAGAGCACATATCTCAAGAAAAGACTATATCACAAAGCTTTTGGCGTATCTGATCCTTTCTGTATACTGGTTCATACCATGGGTGTGGGCAGCATATGTTCTGTTTGGCAGGGATGTCGAACTTGCATGTGATGAAAAAGTAATTTTGGATAAGAGTGAGACATACAGAGCGGATTATGCCCAAGTATTACTTGACAGTACCATAAGCTACAGTCATAAAGAAGTCGGTCTGGTATCTTTTGGAGAAGAAAAGATCAAAGACAGGATAGAGAGTGTCGTAAAATATAAGAAAAAATCTCTATGGATATCCCTTGCAGTAATTGTGATGGCAGGAATAGGACTTGCAATATTCTTCTTTATAAAGGCATCTGGGAACAAATCAAAAGATATTGACAGTTTAATGGGTCAGAAGCAACAAATATTGGTGGAAGCACTTGAAACCGATTACGGGGATTTCTCACAAAATATCAGTGACGCCATAATGGAAGATTATGAGAAATACGCCGAAATGGATCAGGGTATGCGGTTTGCTTCAAGTCATGTGGTTGGTACGGGGGCGGAGAACTTCTCTACTTGGAAAGAAGCTACGGAGTTTGTTGGTGTGACACCTTGGAATCCCTTGGAAAATGAAGATTGGTTGAAATTACGTGCATCAGATACCCGAAAGAAAAATTATTCAGCTAATTATCTGGGGGACATTGACGGGAAACTGAATTCAGTTTCAATTATGAACACGTATCCTTTGCAATCGGGACATATTGAGTATTGTATAAATCTATATACTGAAACGAGACATAGTGCATGGCCTGATGAGGAAAATGAAAATGTATTAAAAACATCGTTTGATGTTGCAAACAATGGAACAAATAAAACAATAAGCGCGGATATCAGATTTATACATACAGATAAAATTGATGCGGTGACGATTGCATTTCCTAATGCTTATAATTATAAATATATGTTTAATATCGTTTCGTTATCAGGTATAGAAAACTTGACAGAGTTAGTAGATCTGGTGTGTGAGACTATCGGTTTACCTACGGACTATAAGGACATTAAACAAAGACTATATGATCAAAAGACCGGCGAAATAGGAACAGGAGCCGAACACAGTATTACTTATGTCTTGGGAGATTATAAGGAGTTATTTACGGTTATGCCTGACAGATCGAATGCCGGCGAACAGGTAGAAATAAGGACACGGGTGCTATATGATGCTGACCTTCATGTTTCTGTTGATGGCCTGGAGATCAAAAAATCCCATTCCGACAGTGATTATTGGGGATATACTTTCACCATGCCTGATGCAGATGTTAAGGTCACTGCCGAGATGTATAATAAAGGAGAATTAAATGGGTACTCCGAGTTGTTCTATGATTATGAGAATAACCCTGAAAAGATCATCGGGATGTACTATATAGATGTATGCAAGACATACGGTGAGGCGTCAGGTACTCTAAGTGGTTTCTGGGGAGACATATACACAAATAAGAACGGAGAATCTCTGATACTGTATTATGATAATTTAGGACTGGTTGAGTCAATAAAAAAAGAAATGCCTGATGAATATGATAGTGCTACCAAAACTGGTTCGGATTTTGAGAATGATAATAGAGCCATGCTGGAAGCGTACACACAGATGGCACAAAAATATTATGATGCTCAGGCAGCCATAGTAGAAAACGGGGGAGACTATTATACCGAAAAACTGGATGAAAACTTAAACAGACTGTATTTTGGTGCACCGGGGACGGTTTATGCGGAGGATAAGCAGACATTCCTACTGCATGATTTAAATAATGATGGGACTCCCGAGTTTTTCATAGCCAGACTTCATCACGGCGAGAGTAAAAATACAGTTTATGCGGGGTATACATGGAAAGACGGAGAGCTTTGCCAGTTGATGCCGGGGGTTGAAATAGGCTATCGTTCAGGTACAATAGATATAAGAGCAGATGGTAAGGTTCTAAGTTTCTTCTCTGGGTCTGCATGGGATTATGGAGTAGAAGTATACAGTCTACCGAAAAACGGGACCGACCTTAAAAGAGAGGAAAAAGCGTATGCATCGCGTGTAGACGGAGACGGATATGGAAATTCATACAGCAGGTATTATAAGAAAACGGAAGGCCAAGACCCTGTGGAGATAAGCAAAGTAGAGTATGAGCAGTTCATAAGCGGGTTTAAAGAAATCCCCCTAAACTTCATAGAAAATACCCCTGAGGTACTTGAGGCTTTAAGAAAATAATGAATCCGGTTCTTATGAGGACACTGATACTTTTGTAGTTGATAATGAGCAGGCATCGGAAGCGGAGTTTAAATCTGCTAGGTCAATCACCGGGACGGTTCTTCGGTTGAAATCAATCAGAGAACCGTCCCGGGTTTATGCATGTTTTGACAGTAACCAGCTTTAAGTATAAAGTTGAAATTTGATTGGAAATGTGATATATTTTATAAGTATAGAAAATACATACTATTTGAGAAGATATATGAAAGAAAAAAACGAAAAGATAAAAAAAGAAATACTAAGCTGGGTAAAGATAGTAGCCATTGCATTTGTTATGGCGATTATAATCACTCAGTTTATAATCATGAAAACAGTGGTTGTTTCAGGATCAATGATACCGGAGCTTAAGATAGATGACCATGTAATAGGTAACCGCCTGGCATATCTGTTTTCGGATCCTGAGCGCGGGGATGTCATATTATTTGAATATCCGCGCAGCTGGAAAGAGTTAAATGCCATAGATCCTGAGCTTACATATTGCATAGATAGGGAGCTTGGTGATACCGAGCCGAGATATCATGATGAAAGTGAAGTCTATGTTAAAAGGATAATAGGGCTTCCGGGTGAAAAGGTTGAGATCCGCAAAGGAAAGATTTATATAAATGATTCGGAAATACCTCTTGATGAACCGTATTTAAACGGTAAACCTAAAGGGAATTACGGACCTTATTATGTGCCTGAGGATTGTTATTTCTGTTTGGGAGACAACAGAAATATTTCTGCGGATGCAAGAGATTGGGACAATTTCGTGGATGATCCGTCATCACCCGATTATGATCCGGACAGATTCAGATTTGTCCACAAGGATAAGATATACGCAAAGGCATTGATAAAGACGATGCCAAATCTGCAATGGATAGATCACTACGATTACAATAACGAATAATAAAGACAGCGGGACGGTCTTAGAGAGTTTAATATTGAATAAAATATATAGATATCGTAATATAAGAATACACTCTAATGTTTTTATGCATTAAGCTTAAGATTGCAAATAGGAGGCGGAGTAATGGTTATGAAAAATAAAAAGTATCTGATACTGATCTCGCTAATTATATCAGTCGTAACCCTTTGCACCGGATGCGGTAAATCTGAAGAAGCTAAAGGGAATACTGCCGAACCGATGGAAGCCGAAAATATTTCATACAAGCCTGAAACAGCACCGGATATGATGCCTATCGATACAGACCTTGATGGGGCACACAACGGATTTTATGTAGTTACAATAGATGGAAAAAAGTACAGATATAAAATTGCTGCCGCACGGGACGAAAAAGTAACTGTCGGTGATAAGGTATATAAATGGGAAAAAAATGGTAATGTATTTGAATTCTATGCAGTAAAAGAATACCCAGACCTTAAGCATCTCAAGTGCATAAGTACAGAAAACGGGTTTAATAATGATTATATGATAGAATATGCACCTCCCGGCGGCTTACCTGAAGGCGCTCTGGACGAGATAATAAATGATGGATTGTTAGTTATGAAGAACGGCAGTGTCATATCCGGTGAAGATAAATGGCAGGAGTTTGTAAAAAAGACCGAAGCTAAAGAACCTGCTGAAATAAATATAGCATATTATTATACTTTGACCGGCAAAATGGCCAAAAACTTATATGAGCTTTCTAAAATGGATTACCCGATGATGTATCTTCATCGTTTAAAGTATGACGGCGAGAGTTTCATATTTTCTCCTATCCAGAAAATAAACGGAAAATATGAAATTATACCTGATAATGAAAACGATCGGGAACAGATTTACAAATATATGAAACACTACACAGAAAAAGCACCCAGTGACACAGCCTTATTTAATACTTTTGACAAATATGTCTTGGTGAATGATGATTCTGTAACCTGGGATGATATCTGGAATAGCACGATAGGTATTGCTGAGGGATTTTGGCATGAGGAAGTGTATAACAAGTATGACTATAAGGATGGTGCTGACCCTGAAAAAGTGACAACTGTCGATATAGATTTTTAGTCAATCACCGGGACGGTTCTTCGGTTGAAATCGATCAGAGAACCGTCCCGCTAATTTTTTCGCATTTATAAATATATATAGATTTATGTAAGATAATTTGCTATTTTTCGTCTTATATGGTATAGACATAAATGACATACCTTGCAAGGAGCTTTTATGACAGATACTGATATAATTGTTATGTACTTTGCCCGTGATCAAAGGGCAGTAGAAGAAACCCAGAAGCGTTATGGGGGATATTGCTATTCGATAGCCCAAAGAATGCTTGACAATAAGGAGGATTCCGAGGAGTGTGTAAATGACGCACTTCTTTCGGCATGGAATTCTATCCCTCCAAACAGGCCCAAATACCTCAATCTGTTTCTGGCGAAGCTTACCAGAAATAGAGCATTGGACAGGATAAAGGCTGAGAATGCAAAAAAAGAGGGGGCAGTGAAGTAAATCTGATTTATGAAGAACTGTCAGAGTGTATCGGTGACGGAAGGGATATTGAATCGGAGCTGATGGCTAAAGAATTAAGTCAGGCGGTGAACGATTTTACTTCTGAACTTCCGGAGCGTGAAGGAGATATACTTATCCGCAGGTATTTTTTCATGGAGTCGGTTAAGGATATTGCGGAAGAATATGATATGACACCTGGAAATGTCAGTGTGTCGTTGAACAGAACAAGGGCAAAGTTAAGGAAATACCTTGAAGCTAATGGGTATATTTAAGAATGGAGGCTTTATGAAGGAACAGGATTTATTGGAAAGTTTTTCGGGAATAAATGAGGAACTCCTGAAAAGGAGTGAAAATAATAAAAAAACCGAATCAAATGAGACTAAAGCAGCCGAGAAAAGTAACGCCAAAGCCGGTAGTTCCTGGCGAAAACTGGGATATATTGCCGCAGTGCTTATGCTTACAGCAGGTCTGATCATATTGTTTATACACATAAGTAATAAAAACGATAGCGATGTTTCGGATATCGGAGGACAAAAATTGCAAATAAAGAGAGCGAAAAGGTGGCAGAAGGCGGAACAGGATCGGAATTCCTTAAGACTTACATAGTATCAGCTGCAGAATATCCGACCGCACTGAAAAAACCTGATTTCCATGATTTTGATCTGAATGGTGACAACACATGGGACGGAGATGAAAATAAAGCGTACTTTGAAGCCCTTCAAGAATGGAGGGACCAAGTTGCCGAACAGAAGAATATTGAAGGATATGATCCTGATGCCGGTAAAAACGGGATCTTAAGTTTTAATTCCAAGGCTATAGGGCAGTTCCTGAAAGAGAATAATCATGAAAACAGGGTGTATTCACCCATAAATATTTACATAGCACTTGGAATGATGGCGGAGACTTCCGATGGTAATACCCGAAAACAGATACTAGATCTACTGGGAATAGAAACAATAGAAGCTTTAAGAGTACAAATGAAAGGTCTGTGGAACAGCGTTTACTCAGATGATAAGACAAAAAGCATTCTGGCATCTTCGATATGGCTTAGGGATGATCTGGATTATAATAAGGAGACTATGGACAGCCTGGCTCGGAACTATTATAACTCATCTTTTTCAGGAAAAATGGGTTCAGAAGAGTATTCGGAAGCATATAGAAGTTGGCTGAATGATCAGACCGATGGAATCCTGAAAGAACAGATTTCCGGATTAGAGTTAAATCAAGATGCTATTATGTCTTTGGCGACGACGGTATGTTTCAGTGCCAAGTGGCTGGACGAGTTTAATAAGAATGACACCACGCTTGATACTTTCCATACGGCGAGCGGTGATATTAAGTGTGATTTTATGCACAGATCTACTCAAGGGGCATATTATTGGGGAGACAAATTTGGTGCTATTGTAAATTGGTTTGGTGGTGCAATGGGATATATGTCATATATACTGCCTGATGAAGGTGTCAGTGTATATGATCTGCTCCAGGATGAACAAGTAATGAACTTTGTAAATCAAGGACTTGAATATGGTCAGTCAAAGTGTGTGATCATAAATATGTCAATCCCTAAGTTTGATGTTTCATCTAATCAGGATATTATTGAAAATCTGAAAAATCTTGGTATTACAGATGCATTTGATATGACAAAGGCTGATTTCTCGCCCATTTATGGTTCCGACGAAGATATCTCTGACAGAAATATATATATTAATAAAGTAGGACATGGCGTGCGTGTAATAGAAGATGAAGAGGGAGTAAAAGCTGCCGCTTATACGGTTGAAGATTACGCCACGGGTGCTAAACCTCCTGAAGAGAAGGTGGATTTCGTTCTTGATAGACCGTTTATTTTTGTGATAAGTTATGGTAATGGAATACCGATGTTTATTGGAATAGTAGAAAACCCGTAGAATAAAGGGGAGGTAATTAAGAATGAAAAAATACTTATTGTTGATAATTGTCATAGCTATTTTTTCTCTTTGCTCTTGTAGTGAACAGCAAAAAACTACACAGAAATCAGAGACTATTATGGAAAGTGTACCAAATACAACACAGGATAGTATCGAAAAATCTGAAGAACCTTCATTTACTGCAGTACAGAGTGAAGATATTACCACAAATGAGGAAAATACTGAAAAAATAATAACTTCGTATCATGGAGTTATAACAGATGATAGTTATGAAAAAGGCGGTGGCTATGATATACAGCTCATTAAAGAAGACACGTCAGATTGGAAAATGGTCTTTGTAAAATGGAATAATGGCAGTAAATGGCAGACAATTGAAAAAAAGATTGATTTTGATATCCACCCTTCTTCTATCAATGTACCCGTAACTATAGTTAACCTGAATAGAGATGGGTATTCAGATTTTATCATTGACTATGGTATTTTAGGTAAGGTACGTAAGGCTGAGTGCATAATATGGAATAATGACATATTAAAGTATGATGTGTTAGAGGGTTTTTCGGAATTATGTAATGCTGAAATAGATATACACACGGGAATAATATATGACTCCTATAATAAAGAAACTGGCGCTATAAACATTACAAATCAGTATGTAATAAATAAGAATAAGCTGGAATTAGTTGCAACAATGATAGTCGATTATAATAACGGACAGCCTAAATATACTGAAAAAAGAATGATGGATGGTGATTTGGTAGTGGTTCAGGACAATCTGTTTGAGAGTGAAATGTCCTTTGATGGATGGAATATGTCAATGCTTCATGTATAAAAACTTAATATGCTGGCGACAGAGAGTCTCGATATTTTTATATTTTATATTTTTCTTTTTAGAATGCAATTTCGCTACTTTATATGTTGTCTTAATATGTGAAGCTTCAAAATACAGTTGTTAGGAGGTTGACATTCATGGATGACGTAGCGATTCTTGAGTTGTATCGGGAACACTCGGAAGAGGCAATCCGAG
>Ga0310691_10005677_pt1 | contig 13557 bp, 8 predicted proteins | sample 176DNAGHGlowgp2_FD_203887 | JGI IMG/M metagenome (GOLD analysis project Ga0310691, IMG submission 203887) | Sheep rumen microbial communities from Palmerston North, Manawatu-Wanganui, New Zealand - 1766 DNA GHGlow gp2 (v2) (version 2) | ecosystem: Host-associated > Mammals > Digestive system >... | reverse complement strand
CCTTGTAAGGTACGAAGATCTGGGGCAACTGCTCAGCCTTCTGCTTCTTGTATTTCTCCAGAATGCCACGCTGCTTGGCGATGACCTTCTCCAGCGTGCGAGCGCGGTCTTTCGGATTGGTGCTACCCTTCATGGCCTCGTCGTGCAGACCGCGCAGACCGGTGGTGTAGATGTTGTCATAATGTGCCGTCTCGCGGATGCGGTCGTCGAGCTTCTTCAGGATTGTCGCGCTGTTGGTCTCGTAGTTCCACTCGCCGTCGCGAGCCTTGTCCCACTCCGACTTGGCAGCATTGTTGAAGAGCAGAGGCTCACAATGCGAGGTCGTAATCATGATGCCCCGTTCGTCGGCCACCCGCTGACTCTCCGGATGACTGTAGAAGGCTCCCGTGCACGAATGCATGGCCGGCGCCAGCATATTCGCCTTCAGACGCAGCAACAGCTCGCACACCTTGTCGTAGGTTTTGGGACCGATGTCGCCCAACTCTTTCTCAAAATTCTTGGCTGCCCACGGCTTCAGTCCCCAGTCCTCGTCGTTGATAAAGATGCCGCGATACTTCACCGTGGGCGATGGCTGTACAAAGCGTCCGCCGTCGTACCACACCTCATCCTGATGCTTCACCGTCACATCAGCCCACCAGTACCAGGGGCTGACGCCGATGCGCTTCGAGAGGTCGTAGATGCCGTAGATGGTGCCGCGCTTGTCGCTGCCCGCAATGACCAGATTCCCGTCCACCACGTCAATCAGGTACGACTCCCACTGGCCCTTGACTTTCCGCACATCAATTTTCTTCTGCTTGATAAGCTTATCAATCAACTTGCTCTTACCAATCGTTCCGACGATGATGGAGGGTTTGTCATTTCTCATTTCTGCTTTATCATTTAGCGAAGCGCAAAAACCCGTCACCTTCCTCACGTCGTCGCTCAGGTCGTTAGCCGCCCTCAGCACGCCCTTCCAGTCGTTCCCGTCCACCACAATCGTTGCCGTCTTGCCGTCCTTGGCAATACATAATCGTTCACTTTGCGCTGTCGCCGCCAATGTCGCGAGCATCGCGCAGAAGACAATGATAATTCGTTTCATATTCGTAGTAATATTGATTCGTCCAATTCTGCTGCAAAGATACGAAAAATGCAACAAAACCCACGCAGGATTTTGTTTCATTGAAATAAATAAATGTTGCAATCGGCGATGTACCTGTTTCGTCTTCATAAAAAGGCGTGAAGCATTTGGAACTTTCGCGGAAAGTCCGTATATTTGCAGGCGAAATCAAAAAACAACCATCATGTGTAAGGTAACAATAGAGTTTGATAAGAAGTGGAAAAAAGTCTCAATATATAATAAAATCAAACCGTAAGTTAATCACCGGGACTCTGTGTACTTGGGCAGTAGTGGAAGGTAAAACTGGAATAATCATACTAAAAATTTGTTAGTATAGGTTGTCAGGTTGACATAACGCCGATGTACAAAGGGTTTGCAACCTGTTTGAGGTTGACAGAGGTTGACAGGAGGTTGACATGTTGTACTTCCCTAAAAACCTGTTTTTGGTACATTGCTTGGGATTCATCATCCGTATGAGAAAGGGCTACGTTTTCCGCCGCTAAAGGCTGGCTTTCTGCCGCTATGGCTGCGCTTTCCGCCGCTAAAGGCCGGCTTTAGGCTTGAATTCTCGAGAGAATTCAGAGCTAAAGTGGCACTATTCCTCTGTCAACCTCAAATAGGTTGCATAGCCTTTGTACATCGGCGTTATGTCAACCTGACAACCTTACCTAAACAAATTCTATCGTTATGAGATACAAATTGAAGAAAGAAACCAAGCCGACGCTCAAGACATTCTGTCCCTGTGAGCGATTCGAGAAATAGGAAGAGCGTCCAGCTCCGGAGTGGGGGACTGGACGCTCTTTGTCAGAGAAAGAGAGGGGGGGATTATTGCAATGCCTTGTTCAGCATGAAGTAGACCTCGTTGTTGCGGAGGGTCTGCTTGAAGTCGGCAATGTTGGTCTGCTTGTTGATGCGGACATACTCGATGCCGAGCATCTCGGCGAAGTCCTCCCAGTACTCCTCGTTGATGTCGTAGGAGAAGGCTGAGTGGTGGGTGCCGCCGGCGAGAATCCAGGCAGCTGCGCCAATCTCGAACGTGGGCTGCGGAATCCACAGGGCCGAGGCGACGGGGAGTTTAGGCATGGGCTTGGGCTCGATGCACTCCACCTCCTGCGAGATGAGACGGAAGCGGTTGCCGAGGTCGACGACGGTGGCCTTGATGCCGGGGCCGGTCTTCGAGGTGAAGACGAGACGGGCGGTCTGCTGCTTGCGGATGCCGATGCCGAGGAAGTGTACCTCGAGCTTGGGCTTGTCGGTGGCGATGAGGGGGCAGATCTCGAGCATGTGGCTCTGGAGGCACGACGAGCGGTCGCCGGCGAAGTTGAGGGTGTAGTCCTCGAGGAACGAGCAGCCGGTGGGCATGCCCTGCTGGATGACCCAGAGCGTGCGATAGAGGCAGGCCGTCTTCCAGTCGCCCTCGGCGCCGAAGCCGTAGCCTTCCTGCATGAGTCGCTGTGAGGCGAGACCGGGAATCTGGTCGAAGCCGCAGAAGTCGGGAGCGTCGATGTCGGCGTCGCCCAGGTCGTCGAAGTTGGTGGTGAAGGCGGTAGCGCCCTCGTCCTTCAAGACGCGGCGCAGGGCTATCTCGGCCTTGGCGGCGTTCTTCACCTTCTGCCAGTAAACCTCTTCGCCGCTCTCGTCGATCTTGATGGTGTAGAGTTTCTTGTACTCCTCAACGAGGGCGTCGGCCTCCTGGTCGGTGACGCGCTTGAAGTAGTCCATGAGCGAGGAGACGGGGTAGTAGTCGACATGGTAGCCGAGACGCTGTTCGAACTCCACGCGGTCGCCGTCGGTCACGGCTACGTTGTTCATGTTCATGCCGAACATGAGGCAGCGCACGTTGTGGGCGTCTCTGACACCGGCAGCTACGCGGGCCCAGACGGCAATCTGCTTCTGAGCCTTCTCGTCCTTCCAGTAGCCGCAGACCACCTTGCGGGGAACGCGCATACGGGTGCAGATGTGTCCGAACTCGATGTCGCCGTGGGCGCTCTGGTTCAGGTTCATGAAGTCCATGTCGATGTCGCTCCAGGGAATCTCGGCGTTGTACTGCGAGTGGAAGTGGAGTAGGGGTTTCTGCAGCTGCTGCAGGCCCTTAATCCACATCTTGGCGGGCGAGAAGGTGTGCATCCAGGTGATGATGCCCACGCACTTCTCGTCGTTGTTGGCAGCCAGCATCACCTGCTCTACTTCCTTCGAGCTGTTGGCTGTGCCCTTATACACGATTTTCACGGGGATGTTGCCGCTCTTGTTGAGGCCTTCCACCATCTCCTTTGAGTGTCCGTCGACGGCGATGACTGCGTCGCCTCCGTAGAGGAGCTGTGCGCCGGTCACCCACCAAATTTCATAGTTTTCAAACATAGTTTTTTAATTTTTAGTTATTAATTAGTGTTGTTGTCCTTTCTGGCCGTAGTAGGCGTTGGGGCCGTGCTTGCGCGAGAAGTGCTTCTCGATGAGCAGGGGGTTCATCGTCAGGTTGGGGTTGACGCTATAGGCCACGAAGGCCATCTTGGCTACCTGCTCCATGACGACGGCGTTGTAGACGGCATTGTCGGGATTCTTGCCCCATGAGAAGGGACCGTGGTTCTTCACCAGCACACCGGGGGTGTGGACGGGGTTGATGCCGCCGGTCTCGATGCGGTTGACGATGACGACGCCCGTCTCCTTCTCGTACTCAGCCATCTGGTCGGCGGTCATGTCGCCGGTGCAGGGAATGGCGTCGTGGAAGTAGTCGGCGTGCGTGGTGCCGATGTTGGGGATGTCCAGTCCGGCCTGTGCCCACGCCGTGGCGTAGGTGCTGTGGGTGTGGACGATGCCGCCCAGGTCGGGGAATGCCTTATATAGAATAAGGTGTGTGGGCGTGTCGCTCGAGGGGTTGAGGTCGCCCTCGACGACGTTGCCGTTGAGGTCGACGACCACCATGTCGGAGGCTTTCATCACGTCGTAGTCCACGCCTGAGGGCTTGATGACGACGAGTCCTTTCTCACGGTCGATACCCGAGACGTTGCCCCAGGTAAAGATGACCAGGTTGTGCTTCACAAGGTCGAGGTTGGCCTTGAACACTTTTTCTTTCAGTTCTTCTAGCATAATTGTTTTTAATTAAAGATTGAAGATTGAAGATTGAAGATGCGCAGCCAATTTTCAATTTTCAATTATAATTTAAAGTTCGGGTCTTCGTTGTATGCGTGGCGGTTGAAGCGGTAGAGGTAGGCCCCGCGCTTGGAGCCTTTCTTGTCGATGAGCTCGGTCTTCTCGATGAAGTCCATGTCCTTTACACGCTTGCGGAAGTTGCGCTTGTCGAGCTCCTCGCCCGTGACCGTCTCGTAGAGCCGCTGCAGCTGCGTCAGCGTGAACAGCGAGGGCAGCAGGCGGAAGCCCACCGGCTCGGTGCGCAGCTTCTGGCGCATCAGCTTCAGAGCCTTGCGAATCATCTCGTTGTGGTCGGAGTAGAGCTTCGGCAGGGCGTTGATGTCCACCCATTCCACACCATGCTCCGTGAGCAGCTTCTCGTCGTAGTCTTTGACATTGATGAGGGCGTAGTAGGCGATGGAGATGACGCGCTCGCCGGGGTCGCGGTCCACCTGTCCGAAGGCTCCCACCTGACGCATATACAGATTACGCAGTCCGGTGAGCTCGTAGAGCGTGCGTGCGGCGCAGTCGTCGATGCTCTCGTCGGCGGCGACGAAGCCTCCGTAGAGGCTCCATTCGCCGCGGCCGGGATCCATCTGACGGCGTCCGATGAGCACCTTCAGCTTCGACTCGTCGAAACCGAAGATGATGCAGTCGACCGACACCCAGACTTTCGCGTGTTGACTATAGTAGGTCATTGCCTGCGCTTAGAAGAAGTACCAGTAGAAGCAGCCACAGAGGAACAGGACGCCGAGTGTTCCCACGATGTCCCACACATTCCAGCTCTGGGCAATCTGCTTGCGATAGTCGGCCGTGAAGGTGATAGCCTCCTTCTGCTCGGCTGTGGGAGCAGGTGTGAAGCACGACACACACACCATCAGCAGCACGATGAACACCAGCAGCCAGCACTCGAAGATGAGCCAGTTGGTCTGCCAGAACCAGGCGGTAGCACTCCAGAAGGCGCCGTCCATCTGGGCTGAGCCCGTGTCGGTAATGACATTGGTCACCAGGCGCAGCATACCGATGAGGAAGCCGCCGATGAGGCCCCATTCACCAGCCTTCGGCGTAATCTTCTTGGAGAGAATACCCAGCGTGAAGACGGCCACCATAGCCGGAGCCAGGAGCGACTGGATGCCCTGCAGATAGCTGTAGAGGTTGCCCATGCCCATCATGACGGGCAGCCAGAGCAGGCCGAGGATGACGACCACAACGGTAGCAACACGGCCGACGAGCACGTAGTGAGCCTCGCTCAGACCCTTCTTCATGGGCTTGTAGAAGTCCTCAGTAAACAGCGTAGCGCAGCTGTTGAAGAAGGCTGCCAGCGACGTGACGAGGGCGCAGATGAAACCAATGGTCACAAAGCCCTTGATACCGGCAGGCAGGATGCTCTTCACCATCATGGCGAAGGCGCCGTCGGTATCGTGCTGGTTTGCAATATCCATCTGGATGCCGAAGTCGCCATAGCCGCCGTTGGCCAGAGCCATAGCCACCATACCGGGGATGAGGAACATGAAGACGGGAAGGAGCTTGAAGTAGCCGGCGGCGATGGTGCCGCGGCGGGCACGCTTCATGACCTCCACGTTGCTCTCGCCCTTCTGCTGACCCAGTACACGCTGAACGATGTGCTGGTCGGTACACCAGTACCAGAAGCCGATGATAGAGGCTCCGATGAACACCACGAAGCCGGGATACTCATGGTAGAGGGGGTCTGGATTGCCCGAGGCGTTGATTTCGGCCCAGTGGAACATGTGAGTCGTGCCGTAGCCGTCGTGAAGCGTGCTACAGAAGGCCATCATGTTCTCCCAGCCCTGAACGAGACTGCCGCCACCCAGGGTGGACAGACCGAGGAAGAGCACCAGGAAGGCACCAATAATAAGAATAGGTGTCTGGATGGCCGACATGGTCATCACACCCTTCATGCCGCCGAAGACGGTGAAGATAGCCGTCACGGCAATCAGGCCGAGGGCACCCCACCAGAAGGGCAGGCCGATGAGATACTCAAAGAAAATACCACCCGTGAAGGCCGTTACCGACACTTTCGTCAGGATGTAGGCCACGAGCGTGATGATGCTCAGCCAGGAACCCGTGCGCTGGGTGTAGCGGAACTTCAGGAAGTCGGGCATCGTGATAATCTTGCCCATCTTGTTGTTCAGAAGCTGATAGAAGGGAACGAAGAGCCAACCCAGAATCAGGATCATCCAGCCCTGCATCTCCCAGTGGGCCATGCCTACGCCGTCCTTCGCGCCAGTACCGGCGAGACCCACAAGGTGCTCCGAACCGATGTTGGCGGCGAAGATGGCCATACCGATTACATACCAGGGCTCGCCCTTGCCGAACAGATAGTCCTGCGAGTCGGCACCCTTCATCTTCTCCTTGTCTTTCTTGATGGAACGGTATACCGCCCATACGATGGCTAACACACCGACGGCCAGTACCGTCCAGTCGAGCCATTGAAACTCATTTGAACTCCAATTCATTTTTTTTAAATTGAAGATTGAAGATTGAAGATTGAAGATTGGGGCTGCGCCTTTCACTTCTCTCTTCTTTCATTCAATCAGGGTTAATATTAATATTTTGTTTTGTACTTTTAATGATGTTGACAAGTGTTCCCGTAATATTGTTGTTGTCCTTTATGATTGAATCAAAGGTATTCTTGTCAAGAAACTCTGTTTCAAATAATAGTTCCAACCAATATTCAGTCTCGTTTGATTATTTTAATGCAATGTTGAGTTTGTTAATGAAGTCGAGCTTGCTTTGAGCATTGACGCTTTCTCTGACATTTGCACCGATACTTGTGCCACTCCTTAATAATTGTTTTGACATAACGTACTCGTGTTTCTCGTCGCACAAATATTGATAGGCACGTATGATGCGAATAGCAAAGGCCTTGCTCTGAATTAGAATCTTATTCTCCTTATCCATGTAGAATAATTTTCAATCTTCAATTTTCAATTTTCAATCTTCCTGTTCTTCCACATGGCCGTCATGTCCTCCAGCGTCTTGCCCTTGGTCTCAGGCACGAGGCGCCAGACGAAGAGGGCAGCGATGATGCAGATGATGCCATAGAGACCGTAGGTGAACCAATGGCCGAAGTCATCGCCCTCGGAGAGATGCATGTTGAACATCGGAACGAACGTCGACGACACGATGAAGTTGAAAATCCACTGGAAGGCCACGGCGATAGCCACGGCACCGCCACGGATGGTGTTCGGGAAAATCTCGGCAATGAGCACCCACGTGATGGGACCCCACGAGAACATGAACGAGGCCGAGTAGATAAGCAGCGAGGCAGCCGTGACCAGGGCCAGACTGTCGTTGCCGAAGGTGATGGCCACGCCGATAGCGCCGAGCGCCATGCCCAGCGAACCCCAGATGAGCAGCGGCTTGCGACCCCACTTCTCGACCGTGAAGATAGCCACCAGCGTGAACAGAATGTTGATGACACCCATGAATACCGTCAGCATCATCGGGTCGTCCATGCCCATGTCGCCGAAGATGCGCGGAGCATAGTAGAGCACGGCGTTGATACCCACGGCCTGCTGGAACACGGAGAGCATGATGCCCACGAAGATGCAGACGAAGCCGTAGGTCATCAGCTTCTCGGTCTTCACCACCATTGTGTCCTTGATGTCCTGCAGAATCTGGGCGGCCTTGCTCTGTCCGTTGATCTTCGACAGGATGCCCAGAGCGGTATCGTCCTTGCCGATAGAGACAAGGTAGCGCGGCGTCTCGGGCACGAAGCAGATGAGCAGGGCGAAGAGTCCTGCGGGAACTGCCTCAGAGCCGAACATGTAGCGCCAGCCCGTCGTCACCGTCCACTGGGCTGCGGGGTTGATGGCGGCAATGCCCTTACCCATCTCCTCCACCAGCGGCTGGATGTGGTCGCCCAGGATGAAGAAGTTGACGAAGTAGACCACCAGCTGGCCGAAGATAATGGCAAACTGGTTCCACGACACGAGCATACCTCTTATATTAGAGGGAGCCACCTCGCCGATATACATCGGGCAGATGGCGGAGGCCAGGCCCACGCCGATGCCACCGATGACGCGATAGATGTTGAACATGATGAGCAGCGAGTAGGTCGGCGTGCCGTAGTCGAAGAACAGGAACTCGGGATCCATGGAGCCGAGTGCCGAGATGAAGAACAGCAAGCCGGCGATAATCAGCGACTTCTTGCGGCCGAGGTTCGTAGCCAGGAAGCCCGAGAGGGCAGAGCCGATGATACAGCCAATCAGAGCGCTAGCCGAAGTGAAACCATGCCAGCCGTCGGTATAGGCGAAGTCCTTGGCCTCCATGAAGAAAGCCTGCAGACCCTTCTCGGCACCCGAGATGACGGCCGTGTCGTAGCCGAACAGCAGGCCGCCCAGAACGGCCACCATCACAATACTTATCAAGTAGCCTTTGCTACCATTTTCTGTCTGTGCCATAATTCTCAATCTTCAATTTTCAATTTCAATTATTTGATTGAGAACTTGTAGGCTGCGTGGCTGAAGTAAGGCTTCTCAGGCGTCACCACGGGGCTGGCCCACTCAGGATGGTTGGGGCTGTCGGGGAACTTCTGGCTCTCCAGGCAGACGCTCACGTGCTGAGGATACTTCTTGCCGAGCTTGCGGACTACGTTCTCCTCGCCGCCGACACCCTGGAAGTTGCCGCTATACACCTGGACACCAGGCTCGTTGGTGAACATCTCCATGAAGATACCCGTCTTCGGGCTGTAGAGGCTGGCGCATACCTGCGTGTCGTCGCCCTTGCCGTCCTTGTAGGTGTTCAGACACCAGTTGTGGTCGTAGCCGTGCGCATTCTTCGTCTGGCTATACTCCGACTTGATGCTGTCACCAACGGCGTGCGGCGTGCGGAAGTCCATCGGCGTGCCCTCAACAGGCAGAATCTTGCCCGTAGGCATATAGCTGAAGTCGGCCTCCGTGAAGCTGTCGGCGTTGACATAGAGCACCTGGTCGTAGGCGGCATTCTCGAGGTCGCCACTCAGGTTATAGTAGTTGTGGTTCGTCTGGTTGATGATGGTGGGTTTGTCGGTAGTAGCCTCCCAAACGATATCGAGCACGTTGTCGGCAGTCACCTTGTAGGTCGTCGTGGCAACAACGTTGCCGGGGAAACCGTTCTCGCCGTCGGCAGCCGTAATCTGCAGCTTAATGACAGAGTCGTTCACTTCCAACACGTCATACACCTGGTTCATCCAACCCGTGGTGCCACCGCCGTGCAGACAATGGATGCGTGTGTCGCCCTCGTGGGGGTCGTTCTGCTTCAGCTGATACTCAACACCGTCGAGCTTGAACTTGCCGTCGCAGATGCGGTTTGCATAGCGGCCAACGCTGGAACCGTAGTCCGTGGGCGTGTTCAGCGTGTCAGCATACTGAGCGATGTTGTCGAAACCCAACACGACGTCCGTAGGATTGCCGTCCTTGTCGGGGACAACGAGCGAGACGATGCGGCCACCATAGTTGGTGATGCACACCTCCATGCCGCTCTGGTTCTTCAACGTGTAAAGCTTCACGGGCTTCTCGTTGATAGTGGTGTCGAACTTGGCAGGGTTCAGACCCGATGCCGTCAGCTGGCTTGACTCCTGGCCGCCAGCACAGGCTGTAAGCATTGCGGTGGCAACGCCCATAGCCATAATCGTACCTTTAAGGTTTTTCATTGTTGAGGTTTTTAGTATTGTTAATAAAATTTTGGGTGTAAATTTACAACTTATTTTTGAAACAACAATGAAAAAAGACAAAAAAAAAGCGATAAGGTGTCATTTTTACACCTTATCGCCCATATTTAGCGTTTTTCGCTTCCTAATTGCTAACGGAGAATTGTCAATTCTTGATTTTCAATTCTCAATTTTCAATTTTCAATCTTCAATCTTCAATGAAGATTACTCACCCTTCTCCATCTGAGCCTTCAGGTTAGCCAGGATGTCGAGGTCGCCCAGCGTGGTGCTGGCAGCAACATTCTCAATCTTCGGCGTCTCGTCCTTCTTGGCACGGGTGGTCTTCTTGGCAGCAGCCTTCTTCTCCTCGCGAGCGGGATCCTCGAAGGTGCGGCTGTGAGACAGGATGATGCGCTTAGAGTCCTTGTTGAACTCAATCACCTTGAACGGCAGCTCCTCGCCCTGCTGAGCCTGAGAACCGTCCTCCTTCTGCAGGTGCTTCGGAGTAGCGAAGCCCTCAACGTTCTCATCGAGAGCAACAACGGCACCCTTCTCCAGCAGTTCGGTAATCTTACCGGTATGGATAGAACCAACGGTGTACTTCTCCTCAAACACATCCCAGGGGTTGTCCTCCAGCTGCTTGTGACCAAGGCTCAGACGACGGTTCTCCTTGTCGATGTCCAGAACGATGACGTCGATGGGAGCACCCACCTGTGTGAACTCTGAAGGATGCTTCACCTTCTTCGTCCAGCTCAGGTCGCTGATGTGAATCAGGCCGTCAACACCTTCCTCCAGCTCAACGAAGACACCGAAGTTGGTGAAGTTGCGAACCTTGGCAGCGTGCTTCGAACCAACGGGATACTTCGTCTCGATAGCCTCCCACGGATCTTCCTTCAGCTGCTTGATGCCCAGAGACATCTTGCGCTCGTCGCGGTCGAGAGTCAGGATGACTGCCTCCACCTCGTCGCCAACCTTCAGGAACTCCTGAGCGCTGCGCAGGTGCTGGCTCCAAGACATCTCGCTGACGTGAATCAGACCCTCAACACCGGGCTGAATCTCAACGAATGCGCCGTAGTCGGCAATGACGACAACCTTACCCTTGACGTGGTCGCCAACCTTGAGGTCAGCATCCAGAGCATCCCAGGGATGAGGAGTGAGCTGCTTCAGACCGAGGGCAATGCGCTTCTTCTCGTCGTCGAAGTCGAGGATAACGACATTGATCTTCTGGTCGAGCTCGACGACCTTCTTCGGATCGTCGACGCGGCCCCAGCTGAGGTCGGTAATGTGGATGAGTCCGTCCACACCGCCAAGGTCGACAAACACACCGTAAGAGGTGATGTTCTTGACCGTACCCTCGAGAATCTGACCCTTCTCGAGCTTCGAGATAATCTCCTTCTTCTGAGCCTCCAGCTCGGCCTCGATGAGAGCCTTGTGAGAGACAACGACGTTGCGGAACTCCTGATTGATCTTCACAACCTTGAACTCCATCGTCTTGCCCACGAACTGGTCGTAGTCGCGTATGGGGTGAACGTCAATCTGAGAGCCGGGCAGGAAGGCCTCGATGCCGAAGACGTCGACAATCATACCACCCTTCGTGCGGCACTTGATGTAACCCTGGATAATCTGCTCCTGGTCGAGAGCCTCGTTGACGCGGTCCCAAGACTTCGACAGACGAGCCTTCTTGTGCGACAGTACCAGCTGACCCTTCTTGTCCTCAGCGTTCTCGACGTAGACTTCTACGACGTCGCCAATCTTCAGGTCGGGGTTGTAACGGAACTCGCTGGCGGGGATAATACCATCGCTCTTGTAGCCGATGTTCACGACGACCTCTTTCTTGTCGACCGAGATGACGGTACCGTCAACTACCTGGTGGTCGGCAACTTTGTTCAGGGTCTCATCGTAAGCCTTGTCAAGCTCTTCCTTGCTAACGCTGGCTACGGTGCCGTTCTCAAACTCGTCCCAGTTGAAATCTGCCAACGGCTGAACGTTCTTTGTTAATTCTGACATAATGTTTAAATGTGTGCCCCTTCTCGCGAATGGGGGCGATGACCTGGACAGACGTTTACCGGGTCGTTTTTTATTGGTTAATAATTCATAGGAGCAGCGCCTGTTCCGCATCCTATCTGCCCCTTTTGGGACAAAGCGGCTGCAAAGTTACTGATTTTCAGCAAGAAAAAAGCACCGGTATCTCTTGAAACCGGTGCTTTTACGTTTATTTAACATTTATCGTGCGCTCACGTACTTATGCAAGGTGGCTCGGACAGCGCCCTTGCCGGCATACAGTTCTTTGACCATACCCTCAATCTGTTCGCCGAGACCTGCCTCATAGAGGTCGAGACCGAAGACGTCCTTGCGCGAGTACAGTTGCTTCAGGCAGCTCCAGTCCTGATTGGGCTTGCCAACCTCCAGCGGGGCGACGATGGCCTGCAGCTCGGCCAGCATGGGGTCGGGCGAGGGCTCGAAGGTGGTGAGGTCGTCCTTCAGCCCCTTCAGGTAGCGGGCATAGCCGGCCAACGTCAGCGGTATCAGCACGAGGTTCGACTTGTCCAGTCCGCGGGCGACATACTTTTTCAGCGTCTCGCCGAAGCGGATGGGCAGCTTCTGGCTGGTATCCATGGCGATACGCTGCGGAGCGTCGGGCATGAAGGGGTTGGGCAGACGGCGGTTGATGACTGCACCAATGAACTCGTAGGGGTTCAGCACGCCGGGGTCAACCACGACAGGCATGGCCTCCATATAGCCGATTTTCTGGATGAAGGCACGCAGGTCATCGTCCTGCATCTCGGCGGAGATGAGCGTATAGTCCAGCATACAACCGTAGATGCTCATGGCCGTGTGGAGAGGGTTCAGACAGGTGGTCACCTTCATCGTCTCCACCTTGTCGACGGTCTCGCGAGTGGTGTAGAGGGCGCCGCCAAGATCGAGTGGGGGACGACCGTTGGTGTAGTTGTCCTCGATGACCAGGTACTGCACCTCCTCGGCGTTGACGAACGGCGCCGTGAAGGTGTGCTTCTCGGTCTCGATGTAGTTGTTGTCCTCGAAGCCGTCGGCAGCCAGCAGCTCCTTCACCTTCTCATGGGGACGCGGCGTAATCTTGTCAATCATCGACCAGGGGAACGTCACCTTCTTCTCGTCCTTCAGGTAGTCGAGGAATGCCTGTGGCACCAGACCGTCCTTCACCCAGCGCTCGGCATAGGCCATGACGCCAGCCTTCACCTTGTCGCCGTTGTGCGAGCAGTTGTCCATCGACTGCACGGTCAGCGGCAGCTGACCAGCCTGCCAGCGCTCGTAGAGCAGGGCGCACACCTTACCCATGGCAAAGACGGGCTTCAAGCCACGGCTGAGGTCGGCCTCGTTGTAGGTATAGCCTTTCTCGGTGATGGTGAACGAGATCATCTGCAGGCTGGGGTTCTTGAAGATTTCCACGAGCCGACTCCAGTCATCAAACTGAAAGTCAGCCTTTAATGCCTCGGTGATAGAAGCAATAACTTTCTTCTCGATATTGCCGTCGGACTGTAGCGACACGAGCAGCGACAGATTGTTGTAAGGAGCGTAAGCCTTGTCGATAACCTCGAAGTCGAAGGTCTCGGCCACGATGACGCCGCGGTCGTACTTGCCCGTGTTCAGGGCATCGTTGAGGATGGCAGCGGGGAAGGCGCGGAAGATGTTGCCGCCGCCAAAG
>Ga0310691_10005676_pt1 | contig 13558 bp, 9 predicted proteins | sample 176DNAGHGlowgp2_FD_203887 | JGI IMG/M metagenome (GOLD analysis project Ga0310691, IMG submission 203887) | Sheep rumen microbial communities from Palmerston North, Manawatu-Wanganui, New Zealand - 1766 DNA GHGlow gp2 (v2) (version 2) | ecosystem: Host-associated > Mammals > Digestive system >... | reverse complement strand
ACTGAGCAGAATCAGGTCACGCGCCTCACCAAATTCCCAAGTCTGTCGAGCCCAGGAATATTTCGACGAAGCAGCGATGTCCTTGGCTGCCAGCAATTCAGGATAGATGAGACGGTTCACACCCATCTTGTTGAAAATCTCCAGATTCTCATCCTTCATGTACTCGTAGTTATCCACTCGAGCCACCGTCCGCTTGGCACCCATCTGCTTTGCCAACATGGAAATCGTAATGTTCTGACTCTCGTCAGGTGTCACGGCAATAAACAAGTCAGCCTTTCCCGTACCTGCATTCTGGAGCACACTGATGCTCGTAGGGTCTCCCGTCAAGGTGATGATGTCGAGCGCATCGTTCAGTTTCACCAAGCGCTCCTCCTCCTTGTCCACGAGGACCACATTCAGATTTTCTTTCGAGAGCAGACGAGCCAAGTGGGTTCCCACCGCTCCTGCACCAGCAATAACGATATTCATAGAAAGTTTTATTTACTACAAACTCTTTCCTTGATCGCTTCCGCATCCATCTTGCAGATGGCACGCAGTTGAGCCACGGTTCCATGTTCCACAAAAGCATCGGGAATACCCATGCGTTCCACTGCCACCTGATAGTCGTGGTCGGCAAAGAACTCCAGTACGGCACTACCCAAGCCACCACTCACCACACCATCCTCTATGGTAATCACCCGCTTGAACTTCTTTCCCACCTCATGCAATATATCCTCATCAATTGGTTTCAAAAAACGCATGTCGTAGTGAGCCACCGAAGGGAATGAAGAATCTTTTTTACGCTGCTCATTGGAAGAGTTACCTTCATTCTTCATTCTTAATTCTTCATTCTTCATTTCATCTTCCTCAAGGGAAGAAATAGCTTTTTCCACCTCCGTTCCGATAGGTCCTAACGACAGCACAGCCACATCGTCACCATCCTTCAGTTTGCGACCCTTGCCCACAGGCACCGCCTCCAGTTCGCAATGCCAGTCCACCCGTGAACCGCGTCCGCGTGGATAACGAATCACGAAAGTGCCCATGTCCTTCTGCTGAGCAGTAAACATCAGTCGGCGCAATTCCTGTTCGTCGTACGGCGAAGCAATGGTGAGGTTCGGAATCGGACGAAGGAAAGCAAGGTCGAAAGCACCGTGATGCGTCGGTCCATCCTCGCCCACGAGTCCTGCACGGTCCAAACAAAGCACCATGTTCAACTTCATGATGGCTGCATCGTGGATGATATTGTCGTAGGCACGCTGCATGAACGATGAATAGATGTTGCAGAAAGGCAACAAGCCGTCTTTCGCCATGCCGCCCGAGAATGTCACTGCATGGCCTTCTGCAATACCCACGTCGAACACGCGCTTTGGCAGTTCTTGCATCATGATATTCATGCTGCAACCCGTTGGCATGGCAGGAGTTACACCCACAATCTGCTCGTTTTGCTGAGCCAGTTCGAGCAATGTCTTGCCAAACACTTCTTGGAATTTCGGAGGACAAGGATTCTCGTGCTTCGACACCAAGCGTTTGCCCGATTCCTCGTCAAACTTACCAGGAGCATGCCACACCGTGGCGTTTTCCTCGGCGGGAGCATAGCCTTTTCCCTTCACGGTATGGACATGAAGCAACTTCGGACCTTTCATCTCCCTGATTGCCTTCAACACACGCACCAGTTCCACCACGTCATGTCCATCAGTAGGACCAAAATAGCGGATGTCCATGCCCTCAAACATGTTCTGCTGGCGAGTGAGCATCGACTTCAAACTGTTGTTGAAGCGAATAATGCTCTTTCGGCGCTTCTCATTGAGCACACCCCAATCGAAGAGTTTTCTTGAGGCACGGTATCGCAAGTTATTATAGGTGGTGTTGGTATTCAATTTCAGCAAATACTCACGCATACCTCCCACACTATTGTCAATCGACATGTTGTTATCGTTCAGAATCACCAACAGGTCGTTTGGAATGCCAGCGGCATTGTTGATTCCCTCGAAAGCAAGTCCACCACTCATGGCTCCATCGCCAATCACAGCCACCACCTTCCTCTTCTCACCGTGCAGACGGGCAGCTACCGCCATACCCAGCGCTGCACTTACCGAATTCGAGGCGTGACCGCAACAAAACGTATCGTATTCGCTTTCTGTTGGGAAAGGAAAAGGCTTCAGTCCACCCAACTTGCGATTGGTGCAAAACTGGTCGCGTCTTCCTGTCAATATCTTATGGCCGTATGCCTGATGTCCCACGTCCCACACAATGCGGTCGTATGGCGTATCGAACACATAGTGCAGTGCCACGGTAAGTTCCACCACACCCAGACTCGATGCCAAATGCCCCGGATTCACCGACAATTCATGGATGATGTCATGTCGCAATTCATCGCAAAGCAAAGGCAACTGATCAACGTTCAGCTTACGCAAATCAGCCGGACTATCAATCTTCGGCAACAGCTTATAATCCTTTTCTTCAGTCATTTATGGGCTTTCTACAATATTTTAACAATAAAATACAAAGCATAATTCCGTGCAAAAATACAAAATAAAGCTGATATAAATGCCAAATTTCCGAGAATTTACACAATCCAGCTTGCAAATAAAGGCTTCCAAGGGAAATCGAGAATAGTTCGTAAAGGCGAGTATGCAAATCGTAAGCGGAGTAACTCAAAAACACCACATACACCATTCGCCACGATAGCATCAACTCCTTGTCATTCACTTTTTTCGTCTCTTTGACCTGTTATTACAAAAGTTTTTTTTATTTTTGCAGCAACATTGAGAACTACAATTATTTACGCCTATGAGCACTCAGACAATACAAGAGACCATCGCTGAATACTTCAAAACTCAACCCGTCTTGAAGGCATGGCTCTTTGGCTCCGTCGCACGAGGCGAAGACAATGAGACAAGCGATATAGACATTCTTTTCATTCCCGATTACTCTGGAAAACCCTTCACACTCTTAACACATGGAGGCATGGTAATGGATTTACAAGAGCTGCTTGGGCGTGAAGTAGATTTAGTGGTTGAAGGAACACTTCGCCCTTATGCTGCTGAAAGTGCAAACCGCGACAAAAAACTAATTTATGAGAGAAAGAGCTAGGGATAAAGGAAGGTTGGAAGACATTATTGAGTATTCCAACAACGTAACTATGCTTATTGAAGGTTACTCCTATGAAGAACTCGTGGCAGATAAACGCACCTATTTTTCTGTGATAAAGAACATAGAAATTGTAGGAGAGGCAGCTTTCATGCTGACCAAAGCATTCAAGAAAGCATATCCTACAACCCCTTGGAAACAAGTACAAGGAATGCGCCACATACTCGTTCATGATTACGCTACTATAGACACAAAAGAGTTATACAACACTGCCATTAACGACATGCAGCCACTTCGCCAACAGGTAGAGCGCTACCTTGCTGAAATAGATTGGAAAGCATGGACAGCTCTTCCCGACGATTTCGATGATGCCAACGAAGAAGATATCATCAAAGCAGCACGACGTATGAAGGCTGATGGCATGAGCACAAATCTTATCGCTAAATATACAGGACTAAGAACTGAAGAAATAGAGGAACTTTAACAAACTCTATATAAGAACTGAAGAGAATTTGCGACTTGGGGACATAGTCACAAAGCAATGCTTTTGGTGTAGCGCTTTATGGGATTGTCAGAAGCTCTTCTGTGGATACTCTGAACCGTTCCTTTGGATTCAACTAGTTGCCGAGGGCTCGTTATCGAAATGGCGAGCGCTCGGCGTTGCGATAACGAGCGCTCGCTATAATTTCGTTGAGGGCTCGACAATTCAGTAAAATCAAAGAAATGGTTCAGTGCAATCGAAGGAGAACGCCAGTACAATCGAAGGAGAACGCCAGTACAATCAAAGGAGAATACCAGTAGAATCGAAGACTTTCGTGTCGTTAGGTTCCAATGCGATTACACATGTGTTCCAAAACGATACGAAACATCAAAGGATGGCACTGTTTTGCTATTATATTGCAACCAATATAGAGAAAAATCGTACTTTTTGAAATAATAAATTAAACTTTTCGTCGTTATTATCATCAAATACGATATGATGATCATTTGATTTATCCCTATTTGAAACCTCATTTTTTTAAACTACTACATGAAACGGTATTCATTAACTATCTTGTCTGCCTTGTTTTCAATTTGCGCATGGGCAGACGATTACGACTATCTTGCATTCCAAAAAACGGATAACAGCATTGTGGCTTTTGCCAGTCGAGACATCCAAATCAGTTTTTCCGACACCTCCACTTCTGTCAAGACAGCGGACGGCGAGACCTATTCCTTCACGACAGCCGACTTGGAAAAGATGTATTTCAGTGCAACGGACAACAGCACTAACGCCATCAACAGCCTTTTGTTCGACGGAACAGAGGAAATCGAGCTATTCACCACTACGGGAGTCAGCGTCGGCAAGTTTTCTTCCATTGAGTCAGCAAGCAACAGTCTGCCTCGCGGCATCTACGTAGCAAAGTCATCCACCCAGGGCAAAGCCTCTGCAAAAATCGTATTGAAGTGATATGAAAAAGAATATGGCATTAGCTTTGGCCTTGGTATTGGCTACCACTGCCCAAGCACAAGTATTGGATGTAAAGCAGGGAAATGTGACCTATCGCTACAATGCGAAGGATTGTGGCGAAATGACTTACAACGATGGCTCAAGTGTGACGATTGGAGGCAGGACTTACGCACTCTCCGATGTGGATTTTATCTCGATGAATTCGGCAATTTCTGTCGATGACAACAGTGTATCAGTCACTTATTCAAGTTCCGAAGCACAGGTGGTGATTGCAGGAAATATCGCTCCGTATATGACTGCGAGTGTGACGAACGGTACCGACGTGAGCATTCTCGAAACGGGTTGTACCGACGAAATCACTTACACCCTCTCAGGTTCATGTTCCGATGGTTCGTTCTATCAGGATGGCGACTTGAAAGCCACGTTTGTGTTGAACAACCTCTCACTGACCAACCCGACAGGTGCTGCCATCAACATCGACGATGGTAAGCGTATCGCCATCGTACTTGAAGGCAGCAACTCCCTTGCCGATGGCAGCAACAGTGAGGCAAAGGGGGCGCTCATGGTGAATGGACATTCGGAATTCACGGGTTCGGGAACGCTGAACATCGCAGGCAACGGCACGAAGCACGCTTTCTGGGCTGACGAGTACATATTGCTGAAAAAGACCATGACGGGTGGCATCAACATCACGAAAGCCACGAAGGACGGTATCAACGTGAATCAATATTTGAAAATCAAGGGAGGTAGCCTCACCATCAGTAGCGTGGGCGACGATGGCATCCAAATTGGCATGGAAGGCGAACTCACCGAGGACGATGGCAAGTTCATCATGAGCGACGGCACACTTTCCGTGACTGTTCCATCGAGTGTGGGTGGAGGCAAATGTGTGAAGGCTGATTCCACCATCGCCATCTCGGGCGGCACGCTCACACTGAAAGCACAAGCCGCATCCACCTACGACTCCTCCACATACGACTACAGTGTGGGAGCAGGCTTGTCGAGCGATGTGAACGTTGAAATATCGGGCGGAACCATCAACATAACCAATACGGGCAATTACAGCCACGGCATTAAAGCGGATGGAACGATGATTATTTCGGGCGGCGATATCACAACGACGAGTTCGGGAAGTGCATCCCACGGCATTAAGGCGGAAACGACGCTCGACATCTCTGGGGGATTAGTAAAATGTACTACTTCGGGTGCTGCCACAACGAAATACACATCTACGGGAGCCACTGACTACAAGGGCTGTGCAGGCATCAACTGCGATGGCAACATGACCGTCAGCGGCTCCGCCTATATCATTTGCACTTCTTCAGGAACGGGAGGCAAGGGCATCTCTGTGGATGGTACACTCAGCGTGAATGGTGGCACTATCGACTCCAAGGCAACAGGCTCCAACTACGGCAGCAGTGGCGGTGGTGGAGGTGGCTGGGGAGGCGGCTGGGGAGGCGGTTCTTCCACTTCGTCCAGTGTGTCAGCCAAAGGCATCAAAGCAGACGGTGCAGCCGTATTCAACGGTGGAGAAACCCATGCTACATCGTCAAGCCATGAGGCATTTGAAACGAAGAGTACATTGACGGTCAACGACGGAAAGCTTATTTGTGTGTCGAGTGCCGACGATGCCATCAACTCTGCCAGCCACATGTACCTCAAAGGTGGTTACGTGCTTGGACAGACATCTTCGAACGACGGCATCGACTCGAACGGAAACATGTATATCAGTGGTGGCGTGGTACTGGCATTCGGTAGTGGAGAACCTGAATGTGGACTCGATGCAGCCGAACGCTGTTACCTCTATATAACGGGTGGAACCGTGATTGCCAATGGCGGTGGCAACAACAGTGTCACATCCACCACAGGCAGTCAGCCCGTCATCGGTGTTTCCACAAGCTTGAGTAAGTTCGCCATCGAAACGACTTCCAGTGCGGGCAGTTCATCCATCTTCGCATTCGATGCCACTCAACTGCCAAATGGCTACACAACTTCCTCCGGCGGTGGAGGCGGTGGTGGTTGGGGCGGTCATGGTCCTGGCGGTGGAGGCGGCGGTGGAGGTGGTGGCACCAGCAGCTGGCTCATCAGCTCCCCAAGTTTCAGCACAGGTTCCACCTATTATATTTATTCTTCTCCAAGCATCACCGAAACCGACGACACTTGGTATGGACTCACCCTCGGAGCCAAAGTGAGCGGAGGTTCCCAAACTACTTCTGCCAAAGCCACTACCACGTATAGCGGAAGGTAGGGAAATGAAGAAGGAAGAAGGGCTTCGGCAAAACCGAAGCTTACTGAAAAAAAGGAATGCCTTCCGAAAGGAAGAAAAGTGTTCTAAACAAAAAAATGAAGAATGAATGGCTCATTCTTCATTTTTTTTATTCTTCACTCTTCATTCTTTATTCTTCATTTTACATTCTTCATTTACCTATTTTTCCCAAATCACATCCCATCCTCTTGGGAAGCCTGGGCAATTGCCTTTGCTACCTTCCCATCCGTTGCACATGAGAGCCACGGCTGTGAGGAGACCGCCATTGCCAGGGAGATAGATGCGGAGACGACCATCCTGGTAGTTGTGACCATTCTTCAGATAAGTGTTCGTGCGCTTATCCATGAGGAGCGCATTAACAGCCATCTCGGGTTCACCCAAACGCGCTGCACACATGGCAGTCATCGGGTAATCCCATCCCCAAGTCTTGTCCCAGTTCCAACCGTTCCACACCCAGTTCAGCGTGTTGTGCATCACCTCACGGTCGATACCGTAATAGCCAGGGAGGATGCCCAAGGCACCCAGCACTGCCATGTGGTCGGAGGTGTATTTAATGTCGGTGTAAGTATCTGTAGCATTTTCAGCAGCAAGATAGAGGTTGTCACTGTTCTTGGCAAGCGGTGACAGATGGTCAATGATGTCCTGCCACAACTGATTAGGTTCTCTACCCAAACGCTTTCTCCACTGCTGAGCCACCGACAGTCCATAGTGCCAATACGACAACTCGAATGGTGCATTTACGGTGGTCTTGGCTGAGAGCGTTTCCTGTGCAGGAATGAAACCACGCAATTCCCAACGTTTCTTCTCCTTATTATAATTGGCAAAGTCTGCCATCATCACAGCTGTTTCCTCAACGAGTTCGGCATATTCATGCAAGAAGGCGTTTGCCTTGTCGCGACGATATTCATCTCCGTTATAGTCATCCTTGCTGAGATAACTTTGGTAAACAAGTTCTGCCAATTGGATAAGATGTGGCTGTTGCCAAATGAGGAAACTACCCACATTGGATGGTGCCTCGATACCGCTTGGATCGGTCATCTTCATCCAACGCACGCCCTTGAATCCTTGTCGTTCAGCAATTTGACGAGCAATCGGTTCTGCAGACTTGTACCATTTCAGTGCTTTGCGGAGCATGTCGCCATGTCCCCACAATGGAAGCCATGCCTCGTGCCAGTAAATCATTTCGAGGTGGAACTTGCCAAACCATGAGTTGTAGGTGAGTCCTGTTTCCTGAGGAGGTACACTTCCCGCACTCTGAATCGCCAAGAGGTACTGACTCAGCACCACTCGGCGTTCCAGCTCCTTGGCACGAGGATCGATGCAACGCGAGAAATCCACCGCCGCTCCTTCGGTCCAGAAATCATGCCAATGCTCTGCCGCAGCCTTCTGGGTTTCAGTAAAACCTGGCAGCACATGAGTTTCGAAAGGAAATGTCTTCGAGTATTTGACGCTCAAACTCCAATCCACGGAGGAAGGTTTGAGACGGAAACAGTTGCGCCCTACCCTCTTCATATCGACTTTTCCTGACCACTGAATCGTGACAAAATAGGCGGTTCCATCGAGGATTCTCTTCAAGACAGCACCCGAAGGAATCGGCACCATTTCCGTTTCGTGCATGTTGTCGGAATTCCAATCGCAAGCATCGTCGCTATGTTTTCCCGTAGGATAAGGGAAGCGAATAAGGAGCGGCGTTTTATTCATGTTCTGAATACGTGTACTCATCATGTCGAGCTTAGGATGACAGACGGTCTGCACCTCGAAAGTCTTGTTATTGTATTGGAAGGAACTACGAATCTCTCCGTTCCACAAGTCGAGTGTCTGATAAATGTTGTGTACATTCGCTGGGGTAGCTTTCTTTCCGAAATCGAAGCCCACCACACCCAAATGCAAGCGGTGAGGGTTGGCACGATACCAGTCGGAAGCCTTCTTTCCTCGTACTGAATCGTCCGCTTTCACCTGACAAGCATAGAGTTCTTGATGACCACGTCCGAAATCGTATGCACGCAGGGTTTCATCAAACTGCAGGTTCTCAGGATTAGAGAAACTATGCCATCCCCACTGGCTCTGTGTGCCAAGAGGTACACCTCCCGAATAATACTCAGGAAAAGTCTGCAAACCCGTGGCATCGACAGTGACAGCAAACTCACCATTTCCCACCGACAATGATGCCAGTGTGTCCATTTCAGTCACTATGGGGCAATTTCTATCCATTAGTGCTTTTCTGTCAATTCTCCCTGCCCACACGGAGAAAACCGATAGTACAAAAGCGATAAGTGTAACAAATCTTTTCATGGCACAAAAGTAACACTAAAAAATTAAAAATTGAAATCTTAGAAATAAAAAATAAATGCAATTTGATTTATCATGAGAAAAAGAACCTGTCTTTACAAGCATTATTCATCAAAAAAGTGCATATTCAACGAAAAGCAAAAACAAGAAAAAGTCCCGATGGATTCGGCATTTTTTTGAACAATTAGAATATGGCTTTTAGTTTTTTTACACACTCGTTGCGAGAAATTAAAAAATAATCATTACTTTTGCATACATAATTATCTAAAAAAGAGAACTATATGAATATCAAGCAAGGCATATTTCGATCGTTCTCACTGCGATTGAGCCTCGTGGTGGCTTTTTTCACAGCCTTGATGATGGTGCTGATTCAGCTGTTGCAGGGATGGAGCGCCTATCGACAGGTGAAGAGCGATGCTACCACCGAATCATCGATGGCACTGCGTATCAATACGCTCGAAATGAACAAATCGATGATTCTCGCCGAGGAGATTAGCTCAGATATGAAGTACCTTGCCAAATTGCATATCCATCAACCCGACTCGATGGCTACGGTGAGCCAGGTGATTCTGAACTATAGCCTTGCCATTAAGAACTGTGCGATTGCTTTTGTTCCAGGTTATTTCAAGGGGAAGTACGAAAAATACATGCCAGGAGCGAAACGGGTGGACGGCAAGGTGGAAAACCTTTGCTTCTATACTAAGGAGCATTATGATTACCCCACGAAAACCTGGTTCCTCACCGCCTTGAAAACGGGCGAGGCTGTCTGGACCCAACCTTACCACGACATGGACTCGGTGGGCAACATCTTGGCCTCCTACGTGTTCCCTATCGCCTTCGACAATGAAAAGCCTTTTGCCGTTGGTATTGTGGACGTAGTGCTCAACTGGTTCAACCACGGCGATGAAAAGGGTGCTATTCCGCAGTTGGTGGTGATTGGAAATGGAGAGCGTTCTTGCGATTTGTCGCACAAGAATGTTTCTGGAAAGAACAAGCATCTTAAACTGGACGACAACAAATGCGCCAAGCCCATCACTCCTGGCTTCCCAGACAATCACTATCAGGAACTGATGCTGCACATCGATGAGCTCCAGGAGAAGGAAGGACATTTCACCCTCAAGTTCAACGATAAGACCTATTATACAAGTTTCACGCACATGCCCAACACGGACTGGAACATTGCCGTGGTGAGCCAATACGACGACATCTTCGCCTCGCTTTTATCGTTGAGAACACTGATGCTCATCCTATTGGTGCTGGGAGTGGCAGGCGTAGTTCTGCCGTGCATTTGGATTATCAAACGCAATTCGCGTCCACTGGAGACCTACTCCCTCTTGGCACAGCAAATTTCCGAAGGCGATTTCGATGTGGCACTGCCAAAACTGAAATACCACGACGAGATATGGCAAGTGGGACAATCGCTCCAATACATGTCAACTTCACTGAAGCAGTACATGGGTGAACTGAAGGCGGCAACCGCCAAGGAGACTGCCATCAAAAGCCAGATGCATATTGCCAAGGATATACAGATACGTATGCTACCCAAGTCGTTCGACCGACAGACGGCAGGCACCACCATCGACGTCAACGGTTGGCTGGAAGCCATGCAGGAAGTGGGTGGCGACCTCTACGACTTCCAGTTGAGCAAGGACAGGAAGAAACTTTTCATCAGCATTGGCGACGTGAGTGGCAAGGGAGTACCAGCATCACTCTATATGGCAGTGACACAGAGTCTTGCACGTGCCTTCGCCTTTCAGCAGATGGGAAGCAGCGACATCATCCGACAACTGAACGAAATCGTTTCGCGCGACAACGACATGAATATGTTTGTAACCATGTTCATCGGTTGGCTCGACCTTGAAACAGGCTTGCTCACCTATTGCAGTGCAGGTCACAACCCACCCGTATTGGTACGCAATGGCAGCCAAGTGGAACAGATAGAAGTGAAGCGACAGTTCCCAATAGGACTGATGGAAGGTGCCTCTTACAGCACCTCCACCCTGCAACTAAACGATGGCGACGTACTTTTGCTTTACACCGACGGAGTGACCGAGGCAGAGAATAGCAAACAGGAGCAATATGGCGAGGAACGACTGATGCAAGTGCTGTCGCAAATTGGCGAACGGGAGACTTCAGCCATCATCGAACTCGTGCGTGAAGATGTGAACAAATTCAGGGACGGAGCCACTCCAAACGATGACACAACCATCGTCCCTTTGCGCTACCATAGCTCACACGCTCAACCATTGGTGAAGACTCTCATCATCAAGAACGAAATGAATGAGTTGGATCGCTTCATCTCATGGATTGAAGAGGAACTGAAAGCGGTGGAAACACCTATAGAGGTGATAACAAAGATGAAAATCGCCCTCGAGGAGGCAGTGGTGAATGTCATCAACTACAGCCAGATGCCAGCTGGCAGCGACATCGTCTTTTCGCTCGAAACAAAAGACACGAAGGATGGGCACCAACTCGTGTTCACCATCAAGGACACAGGTGTGGAGTTCGACCCTACGCAGCACAACAAAGCCATCCTTGACGGAGACCCAACCGAGCGACCTATCGGTGGACTGGGCATCCACATGATGCACGAAATCATGGACGTGATAGAATATCTACGTGAGAACCATCATAATATATTGACACTCAAGAAAAACTATTAATTCATAAACAATCATGGAAATAAAAATCAATGAATGCAATGAAAAGGCATTGAGCCTTTCAATCGTGGGACGACTCGACTCGATCACGTCACCTCTTTTCCTTCCTAAAGTGGAGGAAGCCTACAATGGCGGCGACATCATCATCGACTGCAACGAACTGGAATACGTGAGTAGTGCAGGACTGCGTTCACTTATGACCCTCTACAAAAAGGCTCAAAGCAACAATGGCACTCTGCGGATGAGGGGAGTGAACGTCGCTGTCAACGATGTACTAAGAATGACGAACCTCGACAGCGTATTTGTGATAGAATAGTATAATGAAGAATGAAAAATGAAGAATGAAGAATGGGTTTTACTCTGCTTAGGAGATGAGTAATTTTCATTCTTCATTCTTCATTTTTCATTCTTCATTTATAAACTAATAGTTCTCCTGATGGATTTCGAAGTAAGCCTGTGGATGTGCACAAACAGGGCAAATTTCAGGAGCTTTCTCGCCCACAACGAGATGTCCGCAGTTGCGGCATTCCCATACTTTCACTGATGATTTCTTGAACACCTCTGCTGTTTCCACATTCTTCAGCAAGGCACGATAGCGCTCCTCGTGATGCTTCTCGATGGCAGCCACCATGCGGAACTTAGCAGCCAATTCCTTGAAACCTTCTTCCTCGGCAGTCTTGGCAAAACCCTCGTACATGTCAGTCCATTCGTAGTTCTCGCCATCGGCAGCAGCACCCAAGTTCTCTGCGGTGTCGCCTATGCCATTGAGTTCCTTGAACCACAACTTGGCATGTTCCTTCTCGTTGTCGGCGGTCTTCAGGAAGAGAGCTGCAATCTGCTCAAAACCTTCTTTCTTTGCCTTCGATGCAAAATACGTGTACTTGTTGCGAGCCATTGACTCACCTGCAAAAGCTGCCTCCAAATTCTTCTCTGTCTGGGTGCCAGCATACTTAGTTTTCTTTTCCATGATTCTTTGATTTAATTGTTAGTAGTAATCATTTATACTTAACGCTAAACTTTCTCATCTTCGCACTTCCAACTTATTGGCAACAAAGACACCTGCAAGGATGAGGGCACTGCCTATGTATGCCATGGGAGTCATGGGTTCGTCCAGCACCAAAGCACTGGCGATGACCGTCGTGACAGGGTTAAGATAGATATAGTTGGAAGTTTGCATCACACCGATTTTCGACACTGCCACACTCCAAAAGAAGAAGCAGGCAAAGGAGGCTATCACAGCAAGGAAAACGAGGTTCATCCACACTTCGGGACGTGCAAATCCCTCCACAGGGAACGTCCACGGACGAAGCAGGAACACGGGTAGCACCGTGAGGAGTCCATAAAAGAACACCTTGCGTGTGATAAAAACTGCACCATAACGAAGCGAAATCTTCTTGATAATCAAACTGTAAAGTGCCCACGAGAGCGCGGCAGTGAGTGCAAGCAAGTCGCCTTTGGGATTGAGGCGCAGCACAAACTTTCCATTGTAAATCACCACACCCACACCAATCAATGCAATCACGGAACCGATGATGAGCGGAGGGGTGGCTTTGATGTCCTTCACAAACAGCAAGCCCAGTAGCATCGTAATCAGTGGAGCCGTACAGACAATAAATGACACGTTATTGACATACGAAATGCCAATGGCTTCATTTTCTGCAAGAAAATAAAGACTTCCACCCACGATACCCAGCACCACAAACAACAGTTCGTCCTTCCACGACTTGCTCTTCAGTTTACTACGCGAGAAGGCAAGGATGCAAAGATAAGCAATGGCGAATCTCAGCACAAAGATTTCCAGAGGGTCCAAGCCCGCATGAAGCA
>Ga0310691_10005675_pt1 | contig 13560 bp, 9 predicted proteins | sample 176DNAGHGlowgp2_FD_203887 | JGI IMG/M metagenome (GOLD analysis project Ga0310691, IMG submission 203887) | Sheep rumen microbial communities from Palmerston North, Manawatu-Wanganui, New Zealand - 1766 DNA GHGlow gp2 (v2) (version 2) | ecosystem: Host-associated > Mammals > Digestive system >... | reverse complement strand
GGATGGGATTGTAAAAAGTCAGAGTGTAGCAGCAAATTCAAAAGGGACACTTGGGCAGACCGTTACCATTACTGTTTATGGATATAAGTTAGATTCATATCCTGTTCCGGATGTGAAAGGCCAGACTATAACAAATGCAGGGAATATACTTAGCAGTTCAGAGGGGCATTTTGTAATATATAATTCGGGTACTACTCTCGATACAACAGAAAAATCTAAAGCTGGCAGGGTTGCAAAGCAAGATCCGTCTGCCGGTAAGTCTTTGACCGAAAACAGTACTGTTACTGTTTCTTTATATGTGTATAAGGTTCAGATGCCAAGCCTGATCAATTTGGATGAAACCTCGGCAAAATCAGCAATTACATCAGCAGGTCTTAAAGTAGGAAATGTTTCTTACAAATCGTTCGAAACGTCAAAAAACAATAGAGTTCTTTCGCAATCTATAGATTCAGGAACTCTTATTGATGAAGGAACGACGGTTGATCTTGTGATTTGTGATAATAGTAAGGTTACATGGTATAGATATAAAGATGTGGTAAGTTATGAAAGCACAACTACAACTGTAAATGAAGCCCCCAGTGGATATGTGTATGTAAAAGAAGAACAAGGCAGTCCCAGTTATAGTGATTGGGGAGGTTGGAGCGGTTGGACAACGTCAGTTATAGGATCAAGTGATGTTGTAGATGTTGATACAACATCGGGAAAACTGGTCGGAACGTATTTTAACGTAACCAATGTTGGTGTACAAGATCATCCCGGGCCTGATGGGAGTGGAGATTTAGTGGAAGAATATGTTCCCGATAGTTCTTTGTGGAATTATAGGGGACCAGCGAGATCCGGTGGTCCGGAAAGATATTATGTTACATATTCAGGTTGGTCAACTGCCCAGAATTGTTATCATGGTGGAGATTCAAGATGGCAATGGGAAGGAACACTATACCGATCGCGCACTAGAACTAAAAGTGTTACAACAACGTATTACTGGCAAAAACCAGTCTGGGGAGATTGGTCGGGATGGAGTCAGACTCCGGTTTATGGTAGCAGTGAAAGAGAAGTAGATACAAGGGAATGGTATTGGGATGAGACACCATAATCCATAATAATGGAAAATGATGTTTTGTGATTTGACAGGAGCATAGAGTATATGAAATGTCTAGTCAATGATAAAAGGTACGTTTGTTTGCTTGCAGTTATTATGTCTATTATTATTCTGATGGTATTTGGAACAGGAGCCATAGTGGCGAGCGCGAGTGATCATCAGAATATAAATGGCAATAATCAGGGAGCGGATTTAGATGAGGACAAAGATAACACTGATCATCCAGAAGTAATCAGCATTCAGACCGTACTTCCTTACGTCAGGATATTCTATCATGCCGAGAATCAGGAAGAAGTTCCTGTTGTATCCATTGAAGATGAGGAACTCGAACCTATATCGGATGATGGCAACTGGAAATCTCTTCCGGGGATTCATTACTGGTTTTTGATTGATACCTTTTGCGTGGATTGGGATAGTGCAAGACAGGAAATAAACGCATTTTATGAAGATATCAAAGAAGGCGATTCAATCAGCCTGTACATGATTTCCTCCAATTCCATTGAGCTGTTTTATTCTGAGGTTAAGTGGGAAGAGGCAGATACGGAAGATATCAGTGAATTGGATTTACCGGAAATTGAGAGGGAGGATTCTTCGGAGAATCAGCTGTTCGATGCTGTGAATGATTTCATAGAAGAGATTAACGGTAAAAAGGAAAAGTATTACAGACCATGTGATGAAGTAAACAGCTATTTTGATGATAAGAATAATGTGATTGCAATTGTTTCGGATGGACAGAGCGTAAATATAAACAATTACAATTCTGCAGAAGCTGCAGAAGCTAAAAAGCTGAATATTCCTGTTTACCAAATTGATGTATTCTCTTCGGAAGAAGGTGCAGAGGACGGTTGTATAAGAAAGTCGGCTATAGAAGGATCAGAAGATTCAACAAATCTATTTGAGTATTTTATAAAGGGATCTCATGGAAAAAAGTTGAAGAAGCCGGGTGATCTTCTGACGGAATTACAGAATACATATGTGAAAACGTATCGGTATTCAGACAATAACAAGAGCCATGGCAGAATCAGGATTGAATTGAATGAAGAGACAGTGTTTGAGAAAACTGTTTCAGATTTTGATTATGTAGAGGAGTATCAGAACGGGGATGACGAAGAACAGAGCGGATATAAAGAAAAAAAGGAAATAGCAACCGGAATGGATGCAACAATTTCGGATGCGGATGCAGATGGACAGGATTTGGAATCCAAAGAAAAAAAAGGGTTCTTCAAAAAATACTGGCTATTTATTCTGGGGGGAGGAATCATTCTTATCGGGCTGATTACAGCGATTGTATTGATCGTTTCAGCTAACAGGAAAAATGCAGAAGCATCAAGAAGAGTGATAAAAGCAAGACCAATTGATGTTGGAAATGAAGATGAGGAAATGACAGCCACTTCTGATAAGGTTGCGGCTGGGGTTCCTGTGAAATTGGATATTGTACTGCCCGGAGAGAATGTTGAAACAAGGCATATCAGAATTAATAAAACTGCATTTGTTGGTCGGGCAAAGATCTGTGAGATCAGAATTAATCATAATACAATATCTCGTCAGCACTTCATTATAGAATGTCGAGACAAAAACTTTTATATTCAGGATCTTGGTTCAGGAAATGGAACTTATCTAAATGGTGTGAAGCTTACACATATTCGTCGAATTGAAAAGGGAGATCGAATTCGAGCCGGAGAAGTAGATATTACAGTAAGGTGGTAAACCATGGCTAAAAAGATTGAAATGGCGCTTCCGCTAGGCACCATTCTCCAAAAAAGGTATCGTGTGATCAATGTATTGGGCGGCGGCGGATTTGGGATAGTATATGGCGTTACTGACATAAAGAAGAATAATTCTTTATATGCAATCAAGGAATATTATCCAAGGGATCTATGTATCCGGGATAACGACAAGATTTCCATTATTCCGCTATCCGACGATAGAAAAAGGCATTTTGAAAAAGGCGAGACGCGCTTTTTGGAGGAAGCGGAAATGCTGGAAAAGTTTCAGCATGTAAGGAATATTGTCTCTATCCATGATTTTTTTCAGGAAAACGGAACTTGTTATTTTGTGATGGAAAATTTGGCCGGACAGACGCTTGGACAGTATGTTAAACGTCTCCGGGAGAAAGGCGGCAGTCCTTCCTGGAAACAGATTGCTCCAATTGTGTATGAGGTTGGAAAAGCGCTGAGTATTGTTCATAAGAAAGGCGTGTTTCACAGGGATATTAAACCGGGCAACATTTTTCTTTTAGATAATGGGACTGTGAAACTGATCGATTTTGGTTTGGCTAAGAGTCTTTCACTAAATGAATCGTTGTCTGTCCATTTGACAAAAGGTTTTGCGGCGCCTGAACAGTACAGTTCAAAGGGAAATCAGGGGACCTGGACGGATGTTTATGGATTTGCTTCCACGATTTATTTTGTTTTATCGGGTAATTTGCCTCCTGAACCTGTTTTTGATCCGTCAGATAAAAAAAGAATTCCTTTGGCTAAATACGGGTTCCCGGAACAGATTTCCGATGCTGTTGAGAATGCCTTAGAGTTCGATTATCGAAAAAGAATACAGACGATTGATCAGTTTATGCGGGATCTTGGACTGATCAAGGAAAATGATATCAACGATTCTAAATCTGTTACTGAAACGGTATCAAAAAAATCGAGAGTGGTTCCTGTGATCATCACCAGAGTAAACGGAAAAGAAGACTTTTATGAATTAAAACCGAATGTGACGTACAGACTTGGCCGAAGTCCAAGCAGTTCCAATATTGTACTGGATGAACCGCATGTCAGCAAGTACCACTGTGATCTTTTCTATGATGAGCTGGAAAAAAACTATTATGTCGTCGACCATTCCTCGACAGGAATATATGTTGGAAATACCAGAATAAGAAAAGGAGAGATTATTCCGGTAAGAGTCGGACAAGTATTGTACTTTGGCAGTTTTCTCTGTCAGATAGAGGTAGGGGTGTATGAACAGTAAAAAGAAGAAAATGGAAGATAGTAAAACGAATAGCAAGCCGGAAGTCGTTGATCCGGATGATATGGATACTGTACGGATAAGTGACGATGAATTGTACGATATTTTAAATGGTGCTTCGGATGATTCCTTGGGGGTTAAGTTTTCCTTTTCAAGCATTATTGGCACACGGGATTATCAACAGGATTCTCTCTACGCAGATCGGATCAACGGAATTGTATTCGGTGTTGTGTGTGATGGGATGGGTGGCTTGGAAGGCGGAGAAAAGGCAAGCAGAACGGCAGTAAAAGTATTATCTGAGGATTTTTGGGACTGGAGTAGCAGTAATGATTATCGCGAATCGGCTATTTCTGATTTTCTTCGCAGGGAAGCAGAAAAAATGGATGAGGCTGTTTCGGAATTAAAAAATGATAAGGGTGAATTCATGGATGCCGGAACAACTTCTGTTGCCGTGATCATCGTGGAAAATCGTGTGTACTGGCTTTCAATTGGGGATAGTAGGATCTATCACATGAGAGGAGAAAAAATCAGACGGATCACCAGGGACCATAATGTGCAAATGCTCATAGATGAAGAAAAAAGAAAGGGAACAATTTCAGAAGAAGATTATAGAAGAAAGAAAAAACAGGCGGAAGCACTTGTCAGCTTCGTTGGAATGGGAGGACTCAGGATAATAGATACGAATGAAAATGGCAGACCGATTCATTTGGAAGAAAATGATATCATTATCCTTTGCAGTGATGGACTATACAAACGTTTGAAAGATAACGAAATAGCAGAAATTGTTTACTGTGAAGAGCCGGATATGGAGAGGGCCGCCCGAAGACTTACGGAAGTTGTACAAGAAAAAACAGTGCGTAATCAGGACAATACTTCAGTTGTCGTGATGCAATATAACAAATACTATAGTTAGGAGGAAAAGCAATGAATTTAAAAAGATGCAACAACGGACATTTTTATGATGGGGATAAGTATTCATCCTGTCCGCACTGCGCAGGCGGTGGAGATGAGCCTGTTTCTGATGGGGCAACTGTAGGCGATAGTGATTGGGATGTTGAGACGAAGGGCTCAGATGAAAATGATTTTGGAGGAGATACTTGGGGGGCGGATCCTGATTCGGGCTGGCCAGACGGACCGACAACTCCGGGATTTACACAGACAGGACCGACAAAACCGGCTGTTTATGAAGAGGATCAGCAGCACACTGTTTCCTTCTATGATTCAAAAGAGGAATTTAAAGTAAAGCCGGTAGTGGGATGGCTTGTGGTTGTCGAAGGAGAGGAAAAGGGCCAGAGCAAAAATCTGTATGCCGGGATGAACTTTATCGGTAGGGATAAGGATATGGATGTTTCACTTTCCGGAGACAAGAGTATATCCAGGAAAAAACATGCTGTTCTAACCTTTGAACCAAAGAATCGTATTTTTATAGCAATGCCGGGTGAATCGCATGAACTCTATTATGTAAACGGTAATGTTATTCTCAGCCAGACGAAACTGGAGGCATATGACAGAATTCAGATTGGAAAAACAGAACTCATTTTTGTTCCCTTCTGCGGTGATAAATTCGGTTGGGACGATGGAGATAAGGAGGAAGCATGAGTACTAAAATTCTGATCCGTGAAAACGGAAGAGAAACCGGTAGCTGGGAATTGGAACAATTTAGAAAGTCATCCGTTTTGCTGGGAAGAAGTTCATCCTGTGATATTAAGCTTCATAGTGATTTCGTTTCCGGAAGACATGCGGTTTTCCGGAAAAAGGGTGATGGCTGGATCATAGAGGATGAAAGCAGTACAAACGGTATTTTCTATAAGGATACGAAAATAACCAGCAAAGAAATATATCAGGGATTGAAGCTTGTGATCAGGGGACAAAAGGGTGATGAAAAATATGTAGCGGAGCTCCTCTTCAAGGTCACTGAAAATCATCAAACAGAACCGAAAAAACCTGAACAGGTTGAAGTAATCAACCAGAAGAGTATTGAAGAAATCGAACAACTGACTGTTGCGGAGGAAAATCATATCGCTTCCATGAGCAGCTCTAAGTTGGATAATTTCTTGCGTGGAGAGGGATTCAGGAAGGAAGATGTCATCCTGACCAGTAAACGTCTCGTTTATATCTATGAAAAAGGGCTGTTAAACAGTGAAGTTGGGCGTTCTATAGTAGATGTCAGAGAGGTTACCGGAACGAAGGTTGTGAAATCCAATAGATGGTGGCTGCTGATTTTCGGTGGACTTTTCCTTCTGTTAGGAATCATCTTTTCGCTTGCAAAAGGGAAAAGCATTGATCATAGCGATATGAATATTCTGAATTTCATGTTTGACATGGAAGCGTATTCGGCACTTAACATTATCGGAAGACACATGATCTGCTGGGCTATCATTTTCGCTATCGTGTATTTCTTTACATATGGACGTCATCTCCGGGTGGAATACCCCGGGGGAGTTGTTAATCTGACATTAAAGAAGTATTCCTATCAGGAAATACTTGATTTACAGGATGCTATTTTTGAAGCAAAGCGTCAGGGATTACTTGGAAACTATAAAGTAAAGTTTAAATAAGGTGTGAATATGAAAGTAGTCAGATGCCTTACTGGTCATTATTACGACAGTGATAAATATAATGTGTGCCCGTATTGCGGTTCCGTAGCAGAGGGGAATGCTGCAGGAAGGCAACCGGAAAAGTCTGTTTCAACAGATGAAAAAGGAATTGCGTCAGCAGAGAATCCTTTTGCAAAAAACAATCGGAATACCTCCGGAGCTCCCTCCGGAAGTATTCCCGGGACTCCCGGAAACAGTGCGATAGCCGTGGATACGGGAACAGGGCAGACGGACAGGGTTTATCATAACGTGGTGTTCAAAATGCCTAATATGCAGATATCAGGTGAGGATAAAAATGAGTTTCCTCAGACGGTTATGTTTCAGGAGGAACAAGAGGGGACAATTCTGCCTGAACGTAAGATCTTTCCGGCAACCGATGACAGGGAAAACACAAATGCCGAAACGAGTGTTTTGAATGGCCCGGTTATGCCGAGTATTCAGCCCAATTATTTTCGCCCTGTTTCTGAAGAAACTACTATCCTTACGTCGGAAGCAGCCTATGCTTCTATGAATTTGGAAAAAAGAGCGGTTCTTTACAGGGTATCCAGTGGTGAAAAGTATTATATTACGAATGATGAAACTGTCATTGGTAAGGTGAATTCTACTATTTCGAATGATATTTGTATTGAAAATCGGACCGTCAGCAGACGTCATGCGGCAATCAGGCGGATCCAAAAACGATTCTTTATAGAAGATCTTGGTTCCACGAATAAAACACATATCAACAATATTGATATTGGAAGTGGAAGACTTGTCGAATTAAAGGAAAATGACAGAATTGTCTTATCTGATGAGGAATTTTTGTTTTCATTGGTGGGATGATAAGTGATCCGGAATAGGTGAGAGTTTGTTGTGAACAGGAATTTATGAACGGATTGTGCGACATATAGAAAAATGCCGGAGGAATGACTTTATGGAATATGAGGTTAAGATAGTAGTCCAGAATGGGCAGCGGATAAAAGAATATCGCCTGGATGAATTTGGCAAAGATGTCATCGCCTTCGGAAGAAAACCGGATTGTGATATCGTGTTCTCCAATCCGAAAGTATCCGGACAACATGGCTGTTTTTACAAGGAAAACGGTCAGTGGTATGTGCAGGATCTGAATAGTACAAACGGCATTCTTCGCAACGGGGAAAAAATAACATCTGCAAGGCTTCATCAACATGATGAACTGATTTTGGATACATCTGACAAACCGGATTCTCTTAAGATTCAGGTTAAGAAAAGGGAAAAGAAGCTTTCTGACGCACTTCATACTGTTTCAAATGACAATGGAACAATATATGGTGGAAAGAATACGGATGAAAAGGTTTCTTTGGATTATGGAGAAAAAAGTCGCAAGGTTGAGGTTGGTTTAGGCCGGCAGTACGATGTAAATAGAATTCATACAAATGATATCGCTTCCGGGGAAAGCAGAGGGAGTGTTTTACAAAAGGACAGGAATGCATCGAGGGGAAAAAAGAAAATAGTTCTTGCTATAGTTATCACTTTGGTCATTCTTTTATCCGGAGGCATCGGCCTATTTATATGGAATAAGAAGAATAAAGGAGAAGGAGGCGAAAAAGTATCTGAAGGAAAACCAAATGAAGAAACAATAGCTGCAACAACAGAATCCTCCGGCGATAAAGTGAAAAGCGGCGAGGAAATCTATGAGGAAGCGAGTCAGTCAACTGTTGAAATTGTAGCGGAAAAGAATGAATACATGGCTTCAATCGGAACGGGTTTTTTCATAGATGACAGGGGCGCAGTAGTAACAAATTATCATGTGATCGATGGGGCCAGTTCTGCGACAGTAACGTTATCCAATGGGGATATGTGTGAAGTGAAAGGCATCATTGGTTATGATGAGACAAGGGATATAGCGATTCTTTCCACGGATGCAAAGGAGGCAAAACCGCTTATATTTAGAACAGATACGGTAAATACAGGTGAGAAAGTATATGCTCTGGGAAGCTCACAGGGGCTAACCGGAACATTTACGGATGGTATCGTATCACAGGCTAGTCGTGAAGAAAGGGGAATGGTCTATATTCAGCATACTGCGCCGATCACAAATGGAAACAGCGGCGGTCCGCTTCTGGATGAATATGGCAAGGTTGTGGGAATTAATACATGGGGATTTGTAGATGGACAGAATTTGAATTTCGCAATTCCGATTATTGAAGTGGAAAAGCTGTCACGCGATCATGAGATGACTCTTGCTGAGGTGTATGAGACAGAATATGGAAGGAGTTTTGGTAATTCCGCAAATAATGCAGGAAATTATTATTCGGTTACTCTTTGTCAGAATGGGGAGAAATCCATTGAGGCGGCTATTCCGACTGACATGGAAACAGAAACCAGGGATGGTTCGGTTTATGCTACATACCAAAAAGAGGACTGCATTTTGCGGGTGAGTTCAAATATTAAAATGGATAATGCTAATCTGGGAAAGGATGCCTGGCAATATATTGCCGATTATATGTCAACATATCTGAACGAGGAATACAAAGAGACCGGGATGCGTTTCGGTGATTCCCAGGTGATGGATATGGATATTAACGGAACTTCGTGGACAAGCATTTCCACGGAGGGAAGTGGTGACGGAGCCTTCATGGAGGTTCAGATGTTGGTATATGAGGCAAATGGGGCAATCTATTCCGTTTCATTTTCAGGTATCTATTTGGATAACGAAAACTATATCGATAACTGGGTCGATTTTTATGATATTCAGGATGGGATTATGTCATCTATTCAAGTGAAATAATATAGTTCTTCTTTGACGGAATCGTCATATGTCGGGATATGTTCTTGTGGGAAGGAGAAGAATGATATATCGAAGTCAAAAAAACAACGTGGAATAATTCAACGCATAAATAATCATTTTTTGCTATATCAATATGCAAGGAGAGGAGCGGGGCGTTAAAAAAACGAAAACTGTTATTACAAACGAAACAATAGAAGTTAAACCCATTACGCAATATCGTTGGCGTAGAAAATTGAAGTCTGTGAAAGGGGCTACATGGACATTGCGGTAGGATTAAAACAAGGTACAGTACTGAATAACAGATACCGGATCGAATCCGTCATAGGAATGGGCGGGTTTGGTATTACTTATCGTGCGCTTGATGAAACGCTTCAGGATACGGTTGCCATTAAAGAATACTTTCCATCCGGTATTGTTACGCGGACAGAGAAAAAAACGGTATCTATTATTTCGAGAGATCATAGTAAGAGTTTTGAACATGGGGTAGAACGTTTTTTGCGTGAGGCAAGAGACGTGGTTAAATTCAAGAATAATCCTAACATTGTTAGCGTTACGGATTTTTTTAAAGAAAACGGAACGGCTTACATGGTTATGGAATATTTGGAAGGTGTCACGCTGAATGATTACATGAAAGCTAGGGATTGGACCATAAATGAAGAGATGACAATTCAAATTCTCTTTTCATTGATGAATACACTGGAAGATGTTCATAACAGAGGTATGGTTCATCGGGATATTTCACCCGATAATGTGTTTGTCTGCAAAGATAACAGCATAAAACTTATAGATTTCGGTGCGGCAAAACAGGATAGTGGTTTGAATCCCGGAACTGCATCCATAGTGTTGAAACAGGGATATGCGCCTGTGGAACAGTATTCCGGAAAAGGAAATATCGGGCCGTGGACCGATGTATATGCATTTGGTTCCATGATGTACTATTTGATGACCGGGACAAAGCCAAAGCCATCGATCGATCGGGTGATGAATGATGAGCTTGTTTCGCCACGTAAACTGAATCCGAATATATCAGAAGTGATGGACAGAGCTATAATGAAGGCATTGGCACTAAAGGCTGAAGATCGCTTTCAGAACATGGGCGAGATGAGGAATGCACTTCTTGAGGAGAACGAATCGCCGTTTGTAATTTGTCAAGCGAATGCAAATGTAAATAAAGAGTCTTCTAAAATCAAACCGGAAAACGATGATGAAAGAACAGTAGCTTTTGTATCGGGTAAAACGGTTGAGGTGGATTCTGATTTTGTTCCGGATAAGCATCCGGAAATAAATCAACAGTCTTATTTTAAAGAACATTTAGTGCTATTCTTTTCAGTCGCAATTCTTTTGGTTATTATATTGGCTGCTTTACTAAAACCCTGGAAAAAGAAAGACGCTCAATCTGCAGGATCAATAGATGTTGATGCGAATAAAGGGGCGCTATATGTTGAAAATGGCGTTTTTATTATGGATCCGGAATTGTTTGATAAAAGCTATGCGGAAATGAAAAAGATATATCCGGACCTTCCGGAAGCAGTAAAGTGGACGCATGGTAAAGGGGGGTATGATATCACTTATTTGGATTATTACCATAGTGATAATAACAAATATGTATTGTATTTTAATTCGGATAAGCTCTTTTCTGTTATATATGAAAAAGAAGGGGATTTATTGAGTGAAAAGACGAATGAGAACCTTCAGAGAAAATACGGAAATAAGGGGATGACACAGTATACTTATTATGATGGCACACCATATTGGTATGACTGGAAGCTGGATAATAATATCTTATTATCCTGTTACCGCAACCGTTATGACGGTACATATTACATATGTCAGGAGTATTCGAAGATACCGTATGGTTCGCGTAATTTTGAACCTCAAAACACAAATCCGGTTGTTACGTCTTATGCTGTTCATACGCAGGAGGTTTCAGGTTCTAATATGGATCAGGGGAGTACTTTGAATATAGCAATTAGTGATCAGCATTTTTGGTACCTAAAAATGGGAGGAATAGGATATTTGGATTCTGTTCAATTTACATACAAATCAATTCTCTCCGGAGAAGGGTTTTCCGTTGAAACAGAGGGTGATATTAGCGGGAACGTTAAAGATAAGGGAACCATTGAAATTATTGTTGATGTCAAAAGTGCCATAGAAAAAGCGGGTGGACGTATAGGTGAGACAACCGGTCAGTATCAGGAAACTGTAGAAATCTACGCAAAGAACGCAAGCGGTAATGGTGTTCTGGTAGACAGAAAGACGGTAACAGTACAATGAGAAGACCATTTGTTTGGGAGACTTTGTTTTGGAATGGTTTTATCTATAAGAATAATTGAATGAGTTCTTGCGTAAGACGAGAGATTTACGGGAAAGGGAACAGTATGGGGGTTAAGATTTTTGCTGTTTTATTTTTTGGAAGTTGGGCGTTGCTTTTGTTAAATGCTATTCTGTTTTGGGCATTTACTCATTTTGATTATTATAAGATAAACGGAGGGAAACTTTGGATCAAAGCTGAAATTGTTGATATGTCGCACAAGGTACGCTTTAGGAAGTATAGGACAATAGTAGAATTTGCTGACGGATTTAAATTTAAATCATATAAGTGTAATGAGGAAAAATACCAAACTGGATGGAATTCATATCGACTTGAAATCAGTATGAATGAAGCCAGAAGAGTACAAATATTGACGCTTGCTATAAAAAAACATGATGAGATTGTTTTAAGGGAACGTAGGAAGTCCGGTACTACCGATGTTTTAGTCAAAAAACAACGAGTCTGGAGAATTGTTGTTGACCGGTCAAAAAAGAAGACCGAAGCATCGTCGGATAAGAAGGAATCCAAAGAGATTCCCAGAATCACGAAGGACTGGGTTTGCGGCTGTGGAAGAGTGAACAAATCGTATGTGGGAACCTGCGCATGTGGTAAAAGCAAATATGAAGTACAGAACGGAATGAGTGGAGGTGTATCAGATGAAAATCCGGAACAGGCAAACGATTCGGGAAATAAGAACTATGCAGACGTCGGATACAGTAAGGCTGGGAATGATGAAAACGAGGATGTGTCTTATTATGCAAATGTCAGCCGGTCCCGGAATGATGACTATCTGAAAAAAACCAGACATGAAATCCGGTATCAGCTGGAACACGTTCTTTTACCGAAGAAATTTTATTATGACAAGATTGATTTTGTATGTTCATTGCTGAATGACAGAGCATATCTCTTCAATATGATTGATGAGATGTTTAAGGTTCTGAATTTAACAAATCCATATCAGATAAGTGATTTCAATGTGCAGGAGTTAAAGCTTGGTGAAGAGGTGATGGTAATCAAACTGACTTTTCCCGAACCGGAGGAGGAACCGCTCTGCTATTGCTGCTATCTGTTTTTTGATACCGGTTTTAAAAATTCAGAATATTATCTTGTTGAGATGGGAAAGATTTTTGACAATACGGAACCATTTATCTGTTCCTGGAAACCGGATGGGACATATAACAAATATGGGACGTGCTCTCTGGAAAATGGGGAGGACTATGCAAAGTGTAAGGAATACTATCTTGCACAATACGGCGCATAATATATCAGTTTTCTATATCAATGTGCGTGGAAAGAAGCGGGCGTATCAAAAAACAAAAACTGTTATTACAACGGAAACAATAGAGATTAAACCCATTACGCAATATCGTTGGCGTAGAAAATAGAAGTCTGTGAGAGGGGTTACATGGATATCGCAGTTGGATTAAAACAAGGTACAGTATTGAATAATAGATACCGGGTCGAATCCGTCATAGGAATGGGCGGCTTCGGTATTACTTATCGTGCGTTTGATGAGACTCTGGAATCATTTGTTGCGGTAAAAGAGTATTATCCTTCGGGAATGGTATCCAGAGCGGAAAGGACAACAGTCTCGGTTATTTCTGAAGAGCATGAAGATGTATTTCTTCATGGCGTAGATCGTTTTCTTCGTGAGGCCAGGGATGTTGTTAAATTTAAGGATGATCCGAGTATCGTTTCCGTTCTGGATTTTTTTAAGGAAAATGGGACTGCGTATATGGTGATGGAGTTGTTAGAGGGCATCACCTTGAAGGAATACTTGAGAGAACACGGCGGAAAGATTGATGAGGATATGGCTGTCCAGGTGATGTTTTCATTAATG
>Ga0310691_10005674_pt1 | contig 13560 bp, 15 predicted proteins | sample 176DNAGHGlowgp2_FD_203887 | JGI IMG/M metagenome (GOLD analysis project Ga0310691, IMG submission 203887) | Sheep rumen microbial communities from Palmerston North, Manawatu-Wanganui, New Zealand - 1766 DNA GHGlow gp2 (v2) (version 2) | ecosystem: Host-associated > Mammals > Digestive system >... | reverse complement strand
GAAATTGATGTAAGGAACTGGGTCCATGATTCAGTTGAAAGTTTCTTCAAAGGTGAGGAAACTCTATGTGAAAAGTACAACATCCTTCTGCAATATGACAAGGATGATGGGTATGCAGACTCCACTGTCTACGTGAAGATGTGGTCCAATGGGAAGTGGAACATCTGTGACTATTTTGACACCAAGAGGTACTACAGGAACTTCTGGGATGAAGTGGCGTCACCTTGGGTGTGCGACTATGTGACTGACATCACCAAGGAGGTGATGAAGTTCATTGAAGAACCAAAGAAAAAGGAGTGGTAATATGACTGATGAGGAATTTTACAGGAAGATGGAAAGGGCGGCCAACAAGACAACCCCTAAACGCAAGTCCAAGAAAAAGAAGGGACCCAAGACCAATGCCTACCAGCTCTGGCAGCAACTCAATGAGGAACAGTTGAGAAAACTTGGATATATAAAATAATTAAAAAAGAAGAAGTATGGATAAGCAAAAAGTTAGAAATTGGGTTCTTGAAACCCTTGAAGGAATCTTGAAAGGTGATACTGAAAAGTCAACATCAGGTAACATTAGACTTAATTATGTAGTGTATTTTGACAATATTGTCACAGATGAAATCTTTGTCCAGGTATATTCCAAATCTGAACGCAGATGGATGGACAGGGATTATTTCAAGTTTTCTGACTATTTCAAGAACTACTATGAAATGATTACGAGAACCTGGATGGTGGATATGGTGAATGACATCACAGACTTCATCTTGGCGCAGGATGATGCAGATACAAATGAAACTGTTATTGAATAATGGAGAAAGAAAAGGATTATCTGGAAGAAACTGAAAAGAGTACCGCCTGGAGGAAAGCTCTACTCACTGATGGAAGAGGCGTCATTATGAAGACGCCTGACAACTACATCGCATTCTTGGAAAACCACCCCAAGTATGCCGGGAAACTTATGTACAACCAGTATACAGAAACAAGGGAGTTCGACGGGAAGGACTTTGATGATGACATCGAGAACATCATCTATAATGACGCTATCAGGGAAATGGGATTCCACAGCAGGGATTTCCTGGCTTCCGCCCTCAGTGAAGTGTTTATGAAACACTGTTACAACCCTATCATAGATTATCTGGAATCACTCAAATGGGACGGGAAGAAAAGGATAGAGACACTGTTTATAGATATGCTCGGAGCAGATGACTCTGAACTGAACAGGGCGTTCACCAGAAAATGGATGATTGCAGCTGTCAAAAGATGTTATCATCCAGGATGCAAGTTCGACCCCATGATCGTACTCCAGGGTTCTGGAGGTATAGGTAAGTCCACGATCTGCGAACGGCTTGCGAAAGGGTTCTACAGTTCCATATCACTGGATGAAATCGACAACAAGGATATGGTGGCAAAGATGAACCGGACCTGGATAGGTATCATCGATGAACTTGACTCCTTCAAGAAAAAGGATATGGACAAAATCAAGACGTTCTTGTCGCAGACTGAAAATACTGTCAGACTGGCGTACGCCCACAATCCTAAACCTTTCAAAAGACACTGTGTGTTCATAGGTTCAACCAATGATGAAACATTCCTCAGGGACTACACCAGCCCTGTTGAAAGAAGATTCTGGATCATCAAATGTAACAAGACCAAGATGGACAGTACCGTTTATGATACAATGACGCCAGAATATGTCGACCAGTTATGGGCGGAGGCCTGCCATCTCTATAATGAAAAACCAAACCAGTTCCTGGACTTGGAATCAAAACTGTTCGATGACTTTGCCACAGTACAGAAAGGATTCAAGGTGTCTGAAGATGATGATATGATTGAATACATCAAAGACCTCCTTGACAGGAAGTACAACATCAGCGAAGAAGGAGAAGTAACTGAAATTGGACAGATAGATGACTTCGGTCCGGGAAAGAGGAACTCTATCAACAAAATCAAGGGTATTGTGTTGAGTTCAATCATCAGAAGGGAATTCAGGCAGATTAAAAACAGTTATTCACTCAACAAGTATATTGCAGGGGCCCTTGCAGGGGAGTGGAAGTATGGTGATACCAAATTCAAGACTTTGGGTAAATCAGCGAAAGGTTGGGTCAGGGTGAAAACGGTTGATAACCCAAAGAAGGAATACGATCCTATGGATGAATTCACCGTCGGGCTGAATCTTTAACGCCTGGTTGCTCGCTTATCTTAAGTTTTTCTATATAGTATAAAAAATAATTTCACTCTTATATATACTTTTTTTAGGCAACCAGGAAACCAAGACTAAAAATCATTAATAGAATATCATAGAACAGTGTTTTTTGGTTGCCTATTAATAGGAAACCAAATAGGCAACAAAATAGGAAACCAAGACAAATTGACCAAATGAAAGTAAAAGAACTATTAAAAAATAAGATTTCCCTATATAAACGGGTGACCGAGACCAAGAGCATGACCATTACCTTGGATGACTGGTTGCATAAGGTTACACCTGCTGCCAAGTGTCCAGTGAATGCCATCAGGGAGACCAATAAGACCGATACCAAGGCAGCCAAGGCGATGAAGACTGCCAACCTTCCTTGTTGTACGATATCCGGATTGTTCGAGGGAGACAGGAAGGCCAGCAAGGTTACTGTGGTGAATCCGATTATCTGTGTAGATATAGACATCCGTCCGGCGGGGATGTCACTATCCCAGTTGAAGAAGAAGGTGTTTGACCTGCCCTATGTGTTCTATGTGAGTCTATCTGCCAGGGGTGAAGGTATCTTTGCGTTGATATACTACAACATCAATAAGGACTTCAAGGACGTGTTCAGGTATTTGCAGTATGACTTCAAGAATATGGGTATTGAGATAGACAAGGCGTGCAAGGACATATGTAGGTTGAGGTTTGTCAGTTGGGATGAGAATCCTCTTGAGAAGGAAGAAGTTGATATGTATGACAACGAGTATATGGATGCATTCCTGGATCCAGAGTTCTATCAGAAGACTGAAGAGAGACATAATGGTCAAGTCTATATAGATGACTACTTCACCTACCAGACCATCAAGTATCTGATAAACCACTGTGGATACAGGGCGGATGAGTATCAGGACTGGTTGCTGGACGGATTCAGACTGGCTACCTTTGGAGAGTATGGTCACGCTCTGTTTATGCACCTGTCACAACACAGTTCCAACTTCAATGAGAAAGCGGCAGAGAGGAAGTGGAACGAGTGTGTGAGGACTACACAGATGACCAAGGACTGTCTGGCTCACTACTACGCAGAGGCCAAGAAGAGACTTGGTTGTGATTGGAAGATAATCATCAGGAACAGTTGATTGCGGTTACGGTTGCGGAAGGGATGGAGGGGGTGCGGTGCTTACCCCAATAGGGATGGGGGCGAAGAAAGTTTTGAACATCGGCTCGAAACCTCCCCGCCTGACCCTTCTTCGAGAGAAATCCAGTTTTCACCCCCACGTAACAAAAATGTTACGGGATTTCAGGAGAAAAATCTACAAATATAAGAACATTTTTTGAAAAAAGCAATAGGTAAATTTGGAAATGTCAAAAAAATGTATTATCTTTGTAATGGAAACAGGGGACAACCCAAGACAATGACAAATTAAACAATACAAATTATGGAAATCAAATTTAATTTCTACAAGAGCGTGGACAACGCTTATGAGTTCAGCAGCGCAGTTGCTGACGTGTGTTTTTCCCAGGCCAAGTCTGGTGTGGTGAAGATCAAGTCCGAGAATGGTGTTAGCACCATTTACTTCGTGTACGAGGAGAAGTCCTGGCTGACTGGTGACAAGGACGAGGTGGTTATGATGATCGGTCGCTGTGAGGAGGGTTGTCTGAAGGATATGGGTATTCCGACGAACGGTCCTTACCTGAAGTTGAGTACCGCCGGACTTCATGACGAGAACAAGATTATCAAGGAGTGGAACTTTTAAGGAGGACCGGATTATGACAAAAGAAGAAATCAGGAATGCGGTGATGACTGCCGCCAAGAAGTATGGTTATGACTTGGTTATGACCGAGTTCAAGAATCTTGACAAGGAGGAAATCCTGAAGAGAATGGAGGATGACTTTAATCATCTTTATGATGGTGAAGATTTTTATGATCTATTTGACCGTATCCAAGTTGATGATGACACAAACCTGATGGATGTTATGGAAGAAGGTGAGGTGTTCAGTTATGACAATGTATCTGACTGGTATTCCATTGGAAAGAATGATGCCTGGAAGGAAATCCTTAGTAAGAACCTGATTAAGATAGATAACATTTATGTGGTTGGTGTTGATTACAATCGTCCTATGTCAGGGTTCAAGACGATTGTAACGGATTCCTTTGAAGATGTTGAACAGTTTGTGAGTCAGTGTGTATGGACTTATTCTGATGCTACCCTTGAGGTCTTCAAGAATGATAAACTCATAAAGCATTTGAATATTAAGAGGGGTTAAGGAGGACAAATTTCATAAATACAATATACAATAAAGAGGAAAACAATGAAGAAAGTAGTTTTTGAAAAGGACAAGATGTTGTTCTTCCCGATGGAGAACTTCGTACAGGATGCTGATGGTGTGATGGTGAATGTGCTCACCAAGAAGAATCTGATCTACAAGTTGTGCAGTTATGTGTCTTTCAACTGGATGGAGGATGTTGATTTCACCTGGCAGGGTGGAGGAGACAAGGTAACCATCTGGTGTCATCACCACCTGGGAGACCTGACCAATGTGTATCTGGTCGGTGTGATGTCCAAGGAGTGCTGGTTGAACTGTGGTTGGTATGAGGATACCGCCAATCCTATGAAGCTCCATATGGGGTGGAACAAGGAGACCAAGGTGTTTGATTTGGAGGATGGGATTCAGAAGGTTCTGGAATAGACTTTTGTTATCTTTACATAGAACGGTGAGACGTTCAAAATAACATTCATTTTATAACCTTTGAATTTCGACCAGGACCGCAGTGATGTGCTCCTGGTTTTGTTATTTTTTGGATATGAAGTATTTTGACAAGTTAAGGAACAGGGTGTACAACAGCGAGACCGGGACGCTGTTGAAGTGTTGTATGGATGTGGAGGAACTGGGAGACGGTTGGACGAGGAACACCTTGAGGAAGGTGATGTTGAAGAATGATGATGGTTTATACTTCGTGTACGTGTACAAGGTGACTGTTGACAGGCGGTGCAGGGTGCAGGATGTCCAGGAGTACATTGTACCTGTGAAGGAGGACTGGGTAAGAGAGTTTGTGAGGAGCACCCCTGACGTGTGGCCGCCGAATTGATTTGGAAATGTCAGGGAAAAGAGTTATATTTGTATACATTTTGAGGTTTTCTCAACTTGTAATTATTTAAAGGGTAAACCCAGGTAGCAGTGATGTTCCCTGGGTTTTTTGTTGTTGTATGATGTTTTGATATACTGTCACGGCAGATTATCAAATTGTCATATTTTATTTGGAAGTCTCGTAGTCGTTTCTTATCTTCGCTGTATGAAATGTTTAGTAATGATCAGAGTGTCCACAGAGGCACAGAAGCTGGAAGACCAGCACAGGGAGATGGATGTCTTCTGTCACAACGAGGGTTATGATGAACTTGTCTTTGTTGAGGACAAAGGGGCGTCAGCCATCAAGTTGAATGACCAGTACAGACTGATGATAGAGCAGGTGAAGGAGGAGATAGAGAAGGATCCCGGAATCACCTGTTTCGCTGTCTGGGAACTATCCAGGGCGTTCAGGAATGAACTGGTGTTCCAGCAGGTGAAGATGTTCCTGGTGGAGAGGAGGATTCAGTTCCTGGTGAAGAATCCCTATCTGAAGTTGTTGAATCCTGACGGGACTGTCAATAGCGGGATGGATATCGCAGTGACCTTGATGGCCACGTTGGCGAGACAGGAGATGGAGTTGAAGAAGGAGAGGTTCAAGAGGGCGAAGAAGGCTATGTCAGCCCAGGGAAGGTACACTGGTGGTCCCACTGTCAAGTTTGGATACAGGGTTGGAGAAGGAGGATATATAGTGATAGACGAGAAGGACTCCAAGTTAGTGAAGTTGATATTCGAGATGTACAGTACCGGGAAGTGGTCAGTGAGGAAGTTGTGGGATGAACTTACAGAGAGGGGTTATGTTATCAGTCTTCCATTGATAAACAAGATAGTTGCTGACAGGTCTTACATAGAAGGAAGGTATCCCAGGATGATCAGTCAGGATTTGTGGGACAGGTGTGAGGCGGTCAGGAAGAACAATTTCATTTCAATCCCGAAAGGGAACAAGCATTGTTTCGGAGCAGGTATCTTCAAGTGTCCAGTGTGTGGGAACAATATGATTCCTGATGGAGCGCAGTACAAGTGCAGACATCATAGGAGGTACAGCGCTCCGCCGTATTGTGAGAATGACCTTACTACAAGGATAGAGAACCTTGACGGTTTACTCTGGTTCCTGGCTGTCCAGGAGGAGACCAAGTACAGGATGAGGATGTTCAGGGAAGGAAAGGACGAGGTGGAGAAGGAGGCTGAAGTATTGAGGGAGAAGATAGGCGCGGCCAGGAAGAAGCTGGAAGGTATGGACGAGAAGAAGGGAAGGGTTATGGAACTTTATCTTGAGGGACACATGAAAAAGGAGGAAAAGGACAGAAAGCTCCTACAATGCGACGAAAATTCCAGGATGACCAAGAATACCATTTTGGAATTGGAAGAGAAACTTGAGGGGGTTCTGGCGATCCTGGAGGGTAAGGCGGAGGAGCTCCCGGATTTGGAGAAACTGAAGGGTATCTACGAGGGTGTGATAGGAGAATCCGACCTTAAGGAGATGGACAGGATAGTGAAGCGTCAGATAAGGAAGGTAACTGCTGTTAGGGGTGAGTTCAAGGGGAGGAAGAGCGCCCAGTTGATAGAGGTTGAGACTATGTATTCTGGAGTGAAGAAGTTCTACTATGTGGCGAGGGCATACAAGATGCATTACTTCTTCCTGACCGACGGTACGCCCTTGAGGACTGTAAGGAGGATAATCAGGGAACCTTTTGGAGAGGGTAACCCCAGGGCGTTCAAAAAAATCAGTGAGTGGTGATTTGTTATATTTAGAGTAGACCAATAACCTTTTGCTTCATAGATTGTTTGTATTCGGGCCATCCAATAGTGGGTGGCCTTCTTTGTTATATTTAGACTGTACATAAATAACTTATAAGATAAGATTTGACTATGAATTCAGAAGAAATGAAGCTTTACCAGAGGAACTACCAGAGGGAGTACAGGAGGAAGAAGCGTGAAGAGATGAAGAGGAAGAGGTTGGAGAACTACAGGAAGGAAGTTGTCAATGAGGGTGGAGAGGTTATTCTGCCTTTGAAGGACTTTCCAGGATACTGCGCCACGAACTATGGCAACATCGTCAGCATGAAGGGATCGGAAGGACCCCATTATTTGTCGCAGAGAACTACCAAGTACGGTTACAGGATAGTGATGCTGTCCTTGGATGGACTGTTGAAGAGTTACCAGGTTGCGAGACTGGTGCTGTCCACCTTCGTGGGTTATCCGGCAGACCCCTGGTTGTGCGTTGTAAACCATAAGGACGGTAACACCGAGAATTGCAGGCTTGACAACCTTGAGTGGCTGATTTGTCAGACCACCGAGGATTACGATCCCGCGGTTTCGCACCGCAGAGGCGTGTTGAAGCCCGAATCAACCAGACAGAAGATGACCATCGCCAAGTACAACCAGAGCAGGGAGAGCATCGAGAAGGGAATCATCAGCAGGCGTTTGACTATGGAGAGGTTGGGAAGATGGTAGACGAGGAACTGTTATATGGAAATTTGGAAAGTTATTGATGGATTTGATAGATACGAGGTATCATCAAATGGTAGAGTGAAGAGTCTGTATGACAATTTTGGTAGAAGAAGAGATAGGATATTGACTCTGAATCATCAGAAAACTGGTTATTATACTGTCACTTTGTGTAACAATGGTAAAAAACAAGTGACAAGCGTTCATAGACTTGTTGCAAAGGCATTTATACCAAATCCAAATTGTTATAATGTTGTAAACCATAAAGATGAGATAAAGACTAATAATAATGTTGACAATCTTGAGTGGTGTACTGTTAAATATAATAGTAACTACGGGACATCAAGAGAAAGATTGAGTGAAAGAATGACAGGAACACATTTAAGTGATGAATCAAAACGAAAAATTAGTGAATATTGGAGGAAAAGAAGAGAGGAGAAAACAGCGCCAAGAAATCTACAACTCACGTAGGTGGAAGGACTTGAGGCTGCTGATGATACAGGAGCACCCCCTTTGTCAAGACTGCCTTGAGAATGGAAGACTCACTCCGGCTGAAGAGGTGCATCACGCCATCAGTCCTTTTAGAAAAGGTTTGTCACCGGAAGAGAAGGAGAGGCTGGCCTTTGACCCAGAAAACCTGGTGTGTCTATGTAAAGAGTGTCACATCAAGCGTCATCACCATGATGACCCTATACAAATCAAACTTAAAAAGTATGAAGATTAGCGAGAAAACCCAGAAATACATTGATGTTATCAAGAGGGAGATGGAGAAGATTGGAGTTATGTCTGACGCCGACAGGGAGAACCTGGAGTTTTTGACAACACAGTTGGAACTCTACAACAGGGCGTTGGACGAGTTGGAGGACAAAGGTCTGACCTGTTATGACAAGGTAGGAAGACTGACGGTCAATCCTGCCTTCACCATCCAGAGAAGTGCTATGGTGAACATCTTGGGATTAATGAAGGAGTTGTCTATCAGCGCCAGACAGAGGAGGATGTTACTCAAGGATGACATGGCTGAAGAGCATGATCCACTTGATGACTTTCTTGCAGATATGAGAGGGGATAGGGATTAATGGAGACAGGATATATAGAATATGCCCGGGATGTGGTTGACGGGAAGATTCTTGCCTGTGAATATGTGATATTGACCTGTAAGAGGTTTTTGTCTGACCTGAATAATCCTGATTTGGTGTTCAAACCAGAAAAGGTTGAAACTTTCGTAAAGTTCGCATCGCTGTTCAAGCACATAAAGGGAGAATGCGGAGGTAAGAGCGTCCATTTTGAGGGTTGGCAGTTGCTGATTGTGGCGTCGATATTTGGTTTCTTCAGGAGGGACACGGGAAGAAGGAAGTACCTGTCATCCTACATAGAGGTTCCGAGAAAGTCTGGAAAGTCTTTCCTGGCCTGTGTTATGTGTCTTTTTGCCCTGATTTGTGACGGTGAACCCGGTGCGGAAGTTCTTATCGCTGCGAACTCTGCGAAACAGGCGTTTGAGGTGGATTATGAGACGGTATCCAAGTTGGCGAGACAGCTTGACCCGAAGGGCAAGAGGATGAAGCATTATAGGGATTCCATCAGGATAGAATCTACAGGATCCAAACTATTGGTGTTGGCGGCGGACTCATCCAGGATGGACGGATTCAACTGTTCCTTCGGGTTGATAGACGAGTTCCACGAGGCGCCGGACACCAAGGTGGCGGATGTCATCAGGTCTTCTATGGGTATGAGAAAGAACCCGCACCTGTGTACCATCACAACCGCCGGTCTTGACAAGAGTCTTCCCTGTTACGACCTTCACAATTATGGGATAGAAGTACTGAAAGGTACGAAGACGGACGAATCTATGTTCGTGATGATATTCACCCTGGATGAGGGTGATGACTGGTTGGATGAGAGGGTATGGAAGAAGGCTGCCCCGAACCTTGGAATTACCACGAGTATAGACTTCTTGCGGGATATAGTGAACACCGCCAAGCAGATGCCTTCAAAGGAGATAGAGGCGAAGACCAAGCAGTTTGACATATGGTGTGACAGTAGTACTGTCTGGATTCCAGAGGAGGTTGTCAGGAAGAACATGAGAAAGCTGGATATGGGTGACTTCATAGGGGACAACAGGTATCTGTGTTATGTAGGTCTTGACCTGGCGTCTGTGTCAGACCTTACTGCGTTGAGTTTTATGTTTGTGAATCCGGAGACTGAGGAGTACTTCTTCAAGACATTTTACTATCTTCCCAGGAAGGCGCTTGAAGGTAAGTTCAATGGAGAGTTGTACAAGATGTGGAGTTCAAAAGGGTATCTGATATTGACTGATTCAAAGACCACGGATTACAACTATTTGAAGAATGAACTGTTGTATTGGTATAACAACCTGGAAATCAGCGGTATATTCTATGATGCCTGGAACTCTACACAGTTGGTCAATGACCTGATAAACGAGGGTCTTCCTATGTATAGTTTCAGTCAGAGCATAGGTCATTTTTCCCGCGGTACGAAAGAATATGAAAGGTTGATTTTGAGTGACAGAGTGACTCTTGACCAGAACCCGATCACCCGCTGGTGCCACGACAACGTTGAGTTGAAGATAGACCAGAACGGTAACTGCAAACCACTGGGTCAACACAATGCCGCCAAGATAGACGGAGTTATAGCGGAGTTGACCGCCCTTGGTGGTTATCTTGACCAGGTATATGGAGTCCAGCAGGCGTTTGTAATTCCAAATAGCAAATGACATAAATAAAAATGTAATATAGTTGTAATTTATTGCCATAAATTTTTGTGTTTTATGTTTCCCAGGTCCGGCCGTGAGGTCCGACCTGGTTTTTTGTAAAGAAAAAGACTTGGATTAAAGTCCAAGTCTTAATTTTTCCCTATGTTTTCTTGTGTATTCCCTGAATTTTTCTTTATGAGCATCACGCCAAACCTTATTCTGTTCAAGAATTTTATCCCTGTTTTTTTGATACCGTTCCTGATTATATTTTCTTCTTCTTTCTTTTTCATCTATACCACATCTTTCAGGATTCCAGTGTCCATTTCTAATGTTTGTATCAAACATATTTTGAATGTGATGACCATAATTTGAGTTGTATTTGGGGGTACAGAACTCAAGATTTTCAAGCCTGTTATCATTTTTTATTTCATTGATGTGGTTTATTTGAGTCATATGTTCAGGATCAGGATTCATGTCAAAAGAGTTCTTGACAAGCACATGGGTATAATATGTCTTTTTAACACCATTTTTGTAAAGATTTGTTTGTAGATAATTCTGATAGTTTTCAGTCTGTTTCAGAATCCTATTAGTCCTTACATTCCTGACTCTACCTTCTGAACTTACTTCATAGAGTCCTTCATAACCTTTTATTTCTTTCCATATTTCCATACACTAAACATAACAAAGGATGCCCCAAAAAACATAAATATTGATATAAAAAAATTGATTTTTATGGGACTTTTTAACAAAAAGAAACCCAGCACAGTAGAACCTGAAAAGAGGTCAATTGTCGAGGAGAGTACAGGGTGGGGTATCGCACTCAATTACAATGGATACAGCACATACAAGACTTCTCAGTCATTGGCATTGTCGGCAGTGTATAGATGTGTTGAGGTTATCACGAACAGTGTAGCGTCCTTGCCTGTTAAGTTATACAGGGTAGATGAGAAAGGGTATAAGTATGAAGTTAAAAATGACCTTTCTTATATCCTCAGCAAGAGACCTAATAAGAAGATGAATGCCTACACCTTCTACAAGTTGATGGTGAGGGACATTTTGATGTGCGGAAATGCCTATGCCCTTATTATGAGGGATGGTAAGAATGTGGTTGGATTGAACTATATTCCAGCTGGACTGGTCAGTCCGATAGACAAGATTGATCACATAGAGTATATGGTGACTGGAATTAAGGGAGCAGTACGTCAGGAGGATATGATACATTTCCTTAATTACAGTGAGAATGGAGTGTATGGTATCAGTGTCTTGACTCACGCCAGAAGGGTGTTGGGCATCGCTGATGCTGGTGATACTGCTGCGAAGAATTTCTTCCAGTCGGGTGGTTGTTCATCTGGATTTTTGAAGTTCAATGGGCCAAGCAGTGGGAAACAAAGAGACGAAATCCTAAGCGCCTGGAATCAGGCCACCGGAGGTCCAAACAACGGACCTAATGGAATACCAGTCCTGCCATCCAACGTTGATTATACACAGCTGTCAGTGGATCCTGCAGACAGTCAGTTACTTGAATCAAGACAGTTCAGCGTGGTTGAGATTTGTAGGTTTTTTGGCCTTTCACCTACCAAGTGTTTTGACTTGACTCACGCTTCCTACAACAATTCAGAAATGGCTGAACTTGCCTTCTTGAATGACACCCTTCGTCCTTTGTTAACCAAAATTGAGATGGAACTGGAAATCAAACTCTTCAATAGGGAAGATAATATGGACATCAAGTTCGACGTCAATGAACTGTTGAGAACAGACAAGAAGAGTCAGGCAGAATACTTCCAGAAACTCTTTAATATGGGTAGTATGTCACCTAATGACATCAGGAAGGAACTGGATATGGAACCAGTTGATGGTGGTGATATTAAAGTTGCCCAGGTCAACCTGACCTCCATCAAGAACCTTGAGACCATCAACTACACCGCTGACAACAGGTTGAAGGAAGATAATAACGAAAATAACCAGGAGAATAACAATGATTAAGCGTCTGTCGAAACATAATGATTATAAGGACATTATCAAGAGTTGTCCTTCAGGAGTGATAGATGACATCTACGCCATCGAGTATTACATCCAGGGATACAACACAGTCATCCAGGCCAACTTCACAAAGAAGGGTACTATGTTGGAGGTGATAATCCCTTCAACCGACCTGGAGACTCTTCCAAACGGTATCCTTATGAGAAGGGCTTACTACAAAGTCCTTGATGCTTCCTATCCTGACGGTTACTACAACCTGGAGTTCGAGGACAATATGAACGTGTGGATCGGTGAGAACGAGAGCGAGGAACCTGTCATCCCGGAGTATGTGACGGATGAGGAACTTGCAGAGACACTTGATGGTTATGTGACAAGTGAGACTTTTCGTGGTGCAGTTAATGCTCTTGACACTCACATAAATGCTGTTGAGAATAGTTTGTCAGATTATGTTACTGACCAGACATTTGGTGGATTTGTGAACAATACTGAATCCAGATTTCAGGATATAGATGCTCACTTACAGTATACTGATGACAGAGTGACAGCACTGGAACAGAGTCCAGGAGGAGTATCACGAGAACAGTTTAATGACCATGTGGTAGCAAATAACGAGTCATTCCATATCTTACAGATGGAGACACAAGATCAATCACATAGAATCAGTGCTCTTGAGAACGCCGGATTCGCCACGCAGCAGGATTTGGTTGCTGTCGCCAAACATATAGATGATAAAGCAGATGACATTCAAAATCAGGTTGACGGTCTTGACCAGAGAGTGACAGACCTTGAACAGGGTGGAGGTGGTGGAGGTGCTTCCTGGGGTTCTATCACAGGAGACATTGCAGACCAGTCAGACTTGATGGATGAGTTCAATCTTGATAGAGGCAGGTTGGATGACTTGGAGAACGGTACATTGGTTCCTACTGGTACTGCCACTGAGAGTTGGGTACAGAACCAGGGTTATATAACAAGTACTGATTTGTCTGGATATGCCACTGAATCATGGGTACAGCAGCAGGGTTATCTTACACAACATCAGGATTTGACAGGATACGCCACACAGAGTTGGGTACAGCAGCAGGGTTATCTTGACAGTTCAGACCTTTCAGGATATGCCACACAGAGTTGG
>Ga0310691_10005673_pt1 | contig 13561 bp, 7 predicted proteins | sample 176DNAGHGlowgp2_FD_203887 | JGI IMG/M metagenome (GOLD analysis project Ga0310691, IMG submission 203887) | Sheep rumen microbial communities from Palmerston North, Manawatu-Wanganui, New Zealand - 1766 DNA GHGlow gp2 (v2) (version 2) | ecosystem: Host-associated > Mammals > Digestive system >... | reverse complement strand
TAAAATGCCAATACTCTTATGTGTTATTTCCGTTCTGGCGTGCCATAATTTTCCAGTGCATATTCCTGAATGTTTTTTTCTGACGCCCTTATGTGTCTAATTATTCTTGATGACTTTCGCATGTCCAATCAACATTAGAATAAATGAAGGCTGATTACCGATGGTAGAAAAATTTAATACAAATAAAGGAGGGCAACGGCCTCGGTTCTGAATATTATTTTGTATCTTTGTTGCCAAATACACTACTTGTGGTATTTATACCCAGTTGGCAAAACTATTAAGATATAATTCAATAATAATGCGAAATAATATGAACTACAAGAAAATGCTTATCATGGCCGGCTGTGCCGTCGTTGCGGCAGCAGTCAGGGCACAAGTGACGATAGACATTGATGCACAGCAGCGTGGGCCGGAGGTGAGCCGGATGCTCTATGGCATCTTCTATGAAGACATCAACCACGCTGCCGACGGCGGCATCTATGCCGAACTGATACGCAACCGCTCGTTTGAGGACGGCCCTCGCTTTGGCGCACCTGCCGACATGCAGGGATGGTCGACGTATGCTGCGGCTCCCTCGCAACTCACGGCCAAACTGATTCAGCCTTCGAAGAAGACACCGCTGCTGAATGCCGTGCAGCACAACGCCCTGGAACTCGACGTCAAGGCTTCGGCCTCGATGCCCGTTTGTCTGGTGAACGAGGGCTACTGGGGCATCAACGTCGTGCAGGGGCGCAAATACCGGCTGACGTTCTGGGCAAAGACGCTGAAATACAAGGGCGGCGTGAAGGCCACACTCTGCTCGAAGGACGGCTCACAGCTTTATGCCGAGACGGTGGTCGGCAGTTTTGGTGCCGGTAAAGGATGGAAGAAATACGAGGCAACGCTCACCGCCAACGACAATGATCCGCAGGCGCAGTTCGCCTTGGTGCTCGACGGTGTGGGGCAGGTGCAGATAGACATGGTGAGTCTCTTCCCGCCCACGTTCAAGAACCGTGAGAACGGCATGCGCCCTGACCTGGCTAATATGCTGTGGCAGCTGCACCCGAAGTTCATGCGCTTCCCCGGAGGCTGCTTCGTGGAAGGGCAGGAGAGTCCCGACAATGCTTTCCGCTGGGAGCGTACCATCGGACCGATTGAGGAGCGCGAGGGCCACTGGAACGTGAACTGGGGCTACCGCACTTCCGACGGACTGGGCTATCATGAATACCTGCAGCTGGCTGAAGACTTGGGAGCCAAACCGCTCTATGTGGTGAATGTGGGAATATGGCACGGGGGCATGACGCCCTATGACAGCATTCAGCCGTGGATAGACGAGTGCATGAATGCCCTGGAGTATGCTAACGGCCCCGTCACGTCGAAATACGGGGCTATGCGTGCCAGAAATGGGCATCCGGAGCCCTTCGGAATAGAATACCTGGAAATAGGCAACGAGAACAACCAGCCCGATCCCCGTCAGCAGAGCGACCATTACTACGAGCGCTACAATCAGTTCTACAAGGCCATACGCGCCAAGTATCCCGACATGAAAATCATCGGCAACGTCGTGGCATGGGGCGATGACGACCCAAAGTGGAACAGCAAACTGCCCGTTGACCTGCTTGACGAGCACTACTACCGCTCGCCCGACTGGTTTGCTGCGGCTTACCACAAGTACGACACTTACGACCGCCAAGGGCCGAAGGTCTATGTGGGCGAATATGCCGTGACCAATGGCTACGGCAATCTGGGCAATATGAATGCCGCACTGGGCGAGGCCGTCTATATGATGGGAATGGAGAACAACGCCGACGTGGTGGAGCTGGCCTCGTATGCCCCTATCTTCGTGAACGAGAACGATGCCCGTTGGCGTCCTGACATGATACGCTTCAGCAGCAGCCGCGTGATGGGAACACCCAGCTACTACGTGCAGCAGCTCATGCCGCAGCATCTGGGCACGCAGGTGGTGAAAGTGGTGCAGAACGATCCCTACAAAGACAAGCCGCGTAAACCGCTGACGCCGAAGCAGAACCGGGTGGGTTTCGGAACATGGAACACATGCGCCACGTTCGAGACCGACAAGGAGATGGATTTCGTGCGTGGCGACTGGCAGAAGGTAGGCAGCTACGTGCGGCAGACAGGCCGTCAGGATGCCACGCTATGCATCGAGAAGAACATCATCGACAGCGACCACTACACCTGCAGGTTCCGCGCCCGCAAGGACGAGGGTGCCGAGGGCTTTATCATCGTCTTCAACTATGTGGATGACAAGAACTACTGCTGGGCAAACTTCGGCGGATGGACAAACACGCAGCATGCCATCGAGCAGATCAGCAATGGCGGCAAGCTGCCGGCCGACAGCAAGCGGGGCCATGTGGAGCCCGGGCGCTGGTACGATGTCACCCTGCAGGTGGCTGGCGACAGCGTGAAGGCGTGGCTCGACAACGAGCTGGTGTTCGACACCGTGCTGAAGCACGACGAAACAAAGGGAATCTTCTCGTCGGCCACTATCGACGACACCGCTGGCGAGCTCATCGTGAAGGTAGTCAACACCAGCGATGCGGCCACCGCCGCCCGCCTGAACCTGAAGCATTTCACGCCAGGCAGTGCCCGTGTGGTACGACTGGCAGCCCGCGACGGCATGGAAGAGAACACGCTCCATGCACCCACCAACATTCATCCCACGGAGCAACTGCTCACGCCCGAGAATGGCAGCGTGCTGCTTGACGTGCCCCCCTACTCGCTGAACATCGTCAGGATAAAAAGCTGCCGATAGGCATACACCTGTATTTCACACCCCGCAATTTGAAGATAAAACCAGTGGCCGATGGGGGAAATAAACGAAGGGCGCAATCACTGCGCCCTTCATTCCGGTCAACTATTACTAACTAACTACTAACCATGTATGATTTATAAAGCTTTTTGTGGCAAGTATTTTACGTCTTCGCGAGAGAGTACGAAGTCGCAATTGAAAGCATCTTTCCACCATGTGATGGAGGCACTGCTGTGTGACTGGTCGTTGAAGGCGGCCGAAGCGGGGTCGTTGGTGCGCCCGTAGTCGTACCACGGCATGAAGAACAGCCACTTGGCTCCTGCTTTCCACTGGCTTGAGATGGTGGCCACGTTGCCGCACTCAGTGAGCGCAGCCATCTTGTCGGGGCACTGGTCGGCAAGGAACTTATAGTCGAGGCGATAGCATTGGCCTGCATCGTTCTGATTATAGACATCCATCCCCACAATGTCGACATACTCGTCGCCGGGGTACCAGTCGAATCCCTTGCTGTAGGGCTCGTTCCAGGCTGCTGCGGGGGTGAACACCCAGATGAGGTTGTTGATGCCGGCATCGGCAAAGCGCTCGTACATGACCTGCCACAGCCGACGGCAGGCAGCAGCGTCTATGCCCCACCAGAACCAGCGGCCGCCAGCCTCGTGGAGCGGGCGCCAGATGACGGGGATGCCCTTGGCCTGCAGTGCCTTGAGACAGATGCCCACCTGGTCGATATCCTTAATCATGCGCTTGTACTCGGACGAGTTCTCGTCGGTAATCTTACGGACGTCGAATCTGGTCCGGTCGGGCTCGCTGCCATAGTAGAACGACCAGTCGCTTCCGTTGTTGGCCGGCACGTTCCAGTGCCACATGATGGATACGATGCCGCCGGCGTTGTGCCAGTCTTCGACCACCTTGATGTTGGAATAGTCAATCCAACCGCCTGGCTGTGAGAAGGGCAGGTGGATGAGGTCGAAGCAGTTGATGGCGGGCCATTTGCCCGTATGCTTGTACACCCACTGGGCCTCGTTGGTGTTCCAGTTCACGTTGGCGCAGGCCGCCGAGAGCGTCTTGGTGCCGTAGATGCTTTTCAGGTAATCGAACAGCTTTTCGGTCTCGGGCGAACGCTTGCTGTCGGCTACAGGTGGCTCTTCTTCGGGATTCTGTGGCTCTTCTTCAGGCTTTTGGGGCTCTTCGGGCGTTACAGGTGTTACGGTGGGTTCGGGTTTTACGGGCCTTTCGTCGAACTCATCCTCGTTCTTCGAGCAGGATGTTCCTGCCATGACGAGGGCTATTGCTATCAGGTATTTCAGTTTCATGATGTTTTTGCTTATTTTACGGTTGTTTCATCTCTCGTGAGGATGATGTCGGAATGGAGGAAACTTTTCCAGAACTCGGGTGTGTTGTTGCTGCCAAACACGAAGGGAACGGTCCAGGGGGCGGCATAAAGCCAAATGGCACCATCGGCAACCATCCGTCCGGCATCGGGCATGCAGTCGCACTCGGCCAGCGCCAGCATCTTGTTGGGATACTTTGACTTCAGCACGTCATACTGTTCCTTGTAGGAGTCGTGACTGGTGCCGATGCGGTATTGGTCGCGTGCCACGATATCTACATGCGCGTCGCCGGGATACCAGTCATCGTCGTCGAGTTCGGATGTCCACACATAGATAAGGTTATGCACACCATGGCTCATCAGGTAGTCCTGCATGTATAGGTAGAGCTGCCTGAAGACCTCGGCACCGTCGCTGCCCCACCAGAACCAGGCTGTTCCGCCGCGGTTGCTGTTGCCGGCTGCCTCATGGAGCGGGCGCCAGATGATGGGGATGCCCTGACGCTGATAGTGCAACAGCAGACGGGTGACGGCGCTCAGGTTGAGCAGCAGCTGTCGGTTCTCGGGGGTTCCCTGCTGCAGTGCCTTACGGGGCGAGAAGGTGGTGCCCCGCTTCTGCGGTCCGGCAGCCGACGGCAGATAGAATGAATAGCCCTGCTGGGGGCCGCAACCGGGATCGACCGGTACGCTCCAATGCCAGATGAATCCGACGATGCCCCCGGCCCTGTGCCACTGCAGGGCGGTATCGGCCATGTAGTCGATGTCAGGGTGACGGAAGTGCTGGAAGTCGAAGATGTTAAGGGCTGGATATTTGCCAGCGGCATTGAATATCTCCTCGGCATCGGTGGTGTTGTAGTCCCAGCGGGCCTGGCATCCGGCGATGACCTTGCGGCCCCACACATGGTTGCGCAGATATCGGTACAGGCGCACGGTCTCACTGGTAGCCTTTTTGTCGATGGGCTTTGGGGCAATCCTGGCAAAACCGCAGATGCAGAGCGACAGGAGCAGCAGGGATACAGACAGTCTCTTCATATAGTGTGCTTAATGGTTCATGATGAGCACCACCTTGGTGGCCGTGTAGTTGCAACCGCTGACGATGAGACCTGCCTCCTGAAGCAGCGGCAGCGTGACTTCGTCGATAGTCATCTCGTAGTAGCCGCGCTCGAAGTCCTCGTTGGAAAGGCCTATCACACCCAGCTCGTCGGTCAGCCCGGCCCATGTAGAGCCATGCTTGAACGAGCCCTGCTGCCAGCCCTCGGTCTGGTCCTTGATGTAAACCCTGATGATATCGCCTATCTGTGCATCGGCAAAGGCATCGGCATAGATGGTGTTGATGTAGCCGCTCCAGCCGCCCATCACCACTTCGTCGCCGCTGTAGAGCTCAATCTCATGGGTTTCCTGCCCGTTGCTTACCCACACGTTGGTGATGAGCACCACCTTGATGGCCGTGTAGTTACAACCACTGACGATGAGACCGAATTCCTGAAGCAGCGGCAGTGTGACTTCGTCGATGGTCATCTCGTAGTATCCTTTGGCAAAATCGTCGTCGGAAAGGCCTATCACGCCCAGCTCGTCGGTCAGCCCGGCCCAGGTGGAGCCATGCTTGAACGAGCCCTGCTGCCAGCCCTCGGTCTGGTCCTTGATGTACACACGAATCCTGTCACCTATCTGTGCGTTGGCAAAGGCGTCGGCATAGATAGTATTGATGTAGCCGCTCCAGCCACCCATTTCGACGTCGCCGCCGTTGTAGAGGTCGATTTCCTGCTCTACCCACTTGCCGCCAGGCTGAACTCCCTTCTCGATATCCAGCTTGCCTAATGCCAGCAGTTCTCCATTCTGGAAATGCGTCTTCACGGGGATGCTGCTGCCCACGGGTGTCTCGCCGGGCAACGTCAGGGTGATGTTGGTGTTCGATTTGCGTTTGAAGTCGAGGGCATCAATCTTCACGGCGTCGGCTCCCTCGCCGATTTCGACCGACTTTACCAGCAGGAAGTCGTTACCTTCGATCTGCAGGTCTTCGTAGGTCTTGGCTTGGTCGGAGGGGTTGAAATACCTCATGGCAGGCTTGGCCTTGCGGATGGTCTGTCTGCTTTGCACCTCGCCATCGGCAGTTATAACCGTGAGCACATCAGCCAGGTCGGCAACATTGGCAGGTGCCGTGGCTACAATCCTGTCGTCGCCGGCCACCCTTATGGCCTTGGCCGACTGTCCGCCAGGGAACACCACATCGGTTGCAGCCGACAGTCCGCTGCCCGTTATCTCCACTTCTGTTCCGTCCATGACGATGGTGGGATAGAATGCCGCTACCGACAAACCGGTTGCATTCTCGCTTTCTTCGTCTGAGCATGACGTGAGGCCTGCGGCCATAGTCAGCACGATTGCCCAGACGGCATATATCTTTCTGTTCATAATGTTACAGGTTTATTTGAGTTACTAATTACTCCATCCGGGGTTTTGTGTCAGATTACTGTTTTTGTTCAATTCCGAGAAAGGAATGGGGAAGAAGTAGAATTTGTCGTTCCACCCGCGGTTCAGCGTGGAGCGCGTCATCAGCACGTCGCCATTCTGGTTCTTGCTCAGGCGCACCACCTTCACCTGCTTTTGACTGTCGCCCTGTTTCCAGCGGCGGATGTCCCAAAAACGATGGTCCTCGAAAGCCAGCTCGACCATCCGCTCACGCTCGTAGCGGGCTTTCCAGTCGGTGTTGTCGGTCCAGTGGGGCATCTGCACGTCCTCGCGGTCGAGTATCTTGTTCACCGCATCGTTGGCGCTCATGGTGAATTCGCCCTTGGCGTTGGCATCACCATAGTAGTTGAACATGGCCTCGGCATAGTTCAGGTAGAACTCTCCAAGACGCATCAGCACCCAGGCATGCTGCGTTTCGGTGGCATTGTTGGTCGAGATGTTCACGTTCGGGTCGCAGTATTTCTTCAGGTAGTAACCCGTCTGGGTGGCATTGGTCAGCGGCGAGGCGTTCAGTCCGCCCTCAAAGACTTCGATAGGATTGGTGTTGTAGTTCGGCCACAGGTCGCCATTCTTCACAACGGTCATGGCGAAGCGGGGGTCGAGTCCTTCGTAGGGATTGCTGGTGCTCAGGTTGATGGTCTGGGCTGCATGGCGGCTGCCAAAGGTCTCGCGGCTGTCCTGATACTCGTAGGCATCGACTAGCGTCTGAGTGGGACACATGCCCGACTGGCCGTTTTCCACGCCTACGGGATAGTTGTACTTCTCCCAGCTGCTCAGTGCGCCTTGCTTCTCGGCAAATATCACCTCGGTGCCGTCGCCGTTGTCGGGGCCCCAGATGCTGGCATACTTGCCCAGCTTGATGCCCCAGCCGTCGGCTCTCACCAGCAGGTCGTGAGTGGCACGGGCAGCGTCGAGCCACCAGTCTTTCCGGCCAGCAGTGTTAAACAGCGGCGATGCCTTGTAGAGCAGCGTGCGAGCCTTCAGTGCCAGGCACATAGGCTTGGTGGCACGGCCGATGTCGGTGTTCAGCTCGGTGGTGTAGGTGACGGGCAGATATTCGGCAATGCGGTCCATCTCGGCCACAATCCAGTCCATCACCTCCACGGCCGGTGTGCGGCTCAGGCTGTTAGCTTGGTCGTTGGTTAGCGACTTCAGCGTGAAGGGCACGTCGCCATAGGTGCGCACCAGCTCGAAATAGAACCAGGCGCGCAGGAACCTTGCCTCGTATTCAAACAGTTCGAACTTCGACTTCATGGCCTGGTAGTCGTTGTTGTTCTCGTAGGCCGACAGGTCAATCTTGTACTGCTTCTCAAGGTAGTTGTTGGCCTCGGCAATGGCCTTGTAGCTGTTCTCCCAGGTATAGGCAAAGGGATTGATGGGACTCCAGCCGCCATTATACAGCTTGCGCACGTTGGAGTTAGACAAGGCGCAGTCGGCCTCGTCGCAGGCAGCCGCCAGCGTAGCCCCGCTGCCGCCTTCGAAATTCTTGTCGATGCCATTGGGAATACGGGCATAAAGGCTCGTCACCAGGCGCTGTATTCCATAATTGGGACTCTGGTAGACCCACTGCTCGTCGTTGGTGGTCACCTCGCTGTAGTCGAGGTCGACGCAGCTGGCCAGTGTGGCCACTGCCAGCGCGGATATCGTGATATTCTTCAGTTTCATATCTGTCCTGATGTTTAGAATGTTAATGATACGCCTACATTAATGCCCTTCAGTGTGGGATAGCCGGTTCCGATGTTTTCGGGGTCCATTTCCTTCACATTGGTAAAGGTCAGCAGATTGTCACCCTTCACAAACACCTTGCACTCGTGCATATTGATACGCTGGATGAGCGACGTGGGGAGCAGGTAATACACCTCGACCGAGCGAAGCTTCAGGAAGCGGACATCCTTCCACCACACATTGTTGGCCCGGTAGTTGTTGTTATTGGTCTGCGATGTAAGGCGCGGATACTGCGGGTTGCTGCTCACGTCCCAGCAGTTGTCGTAGTATTCCTTTGACAGGTTGGCGCCGCCGATCATTGGCGTCCACATTCCCGTTGTTCCACAGTACTGGGTGAACATGCCGGCTCCCTGCCAGAGGGCATTCAGTCCGAAGCTCTTGTACTTGAAACCGAGATTCAGGGCATAGTTCAGTTCGGGCGACGAGGTGTCGTAGCCCAGTTTAACCACATCGTTCTCGTTGACCGTGCCGTCGCCGTTCTGGTCTTTGTATTTCAGGTCGCCAGGCTTGCAGTTGTCGAATTCCTGCACGGGCCAGTTGGCTATGTCGGCCTCGTCGCTGAAGAATCCTACGGCCTCCAGTCCCCAGGCCTGGTTCACCCGGCCATCTACGGCCGAAAGGTAGTCGTAGGCCACGTTCTCGATGGTACGGTTGATGCTGTTGCGACCCCAGGTGAGATGACCGCCGATGTTGAAGCTCACGTCATTTTTCAGCTTCTTCACCCAGTTTACGCCCAGTTCCACGCCATAGCTGGCCACGCGGCCCCAGTTCACATAACCCGAAGGGATACCCATCACCGTAGAGTTCAAGCCGCTGGCCGACATCAGTATCTTGTCGCGCAACTGATAGTAGGCATCCAGTGTCACGTCGATGCTCTTGGCAAGTTGCAGGTCGGTACCGATGTTCAGCTTGTAGGCCGTCTCCAGGTCGAAGTGGCGCGTTGGCTGGTACGAGATGAACGTGCCCCAGGTCTGTGAGCCACGTCCGGCGCCGAAGTAGTAGTCGCCTCCGCCACCATCGTAGTTTTCCAGCCAGATGCCGTTGATGGGCACATAGTCGAGATGCTGAATGGCACCCGACAGACGCAGTTTGCCGTAGTTGAGCAGCCCGTCGTTATTGTTGGCATAGATGTAGCCCAGCGACAATGCCGGCGAGAAGGCCCATTTTTCAGGGTATGAGCGGTTCGAGCCGTTCAGGCCCAGCACCAGGTCGGCTACGTATCTCTCTTTCAGGTCGTAGTGCAGGTTCAGTAGCCAGTTCATGCGGTTGAAAGTCTGGTACCGGCCGTTCGACGTTACGTTCTTTTGGTTCCAAATCAGCGAGGCATTGAAGTGGTCCTCGTCGGTGAACTGTGTCTGATAGTCGGCAGAGATGGCAAGGAACGAAGAGCGCGAGTGCTGGTTCTGCCAATAGTTGAAAGAGAGGTTGTCGGTCTTGTCGCCTGCCGAATACGATGTCAGGCCGTTTCGGTTACCGTTGGCGTCGAAGGTGTAGCGCTCATAGCCATACATGAAGCCCATGGTGTTGCCCTCATAGATTTCCGAATAATTGTTGTAGCCGAAACGTGCAGTGGCCGAAAGGCCTTTCAGCAAGCCCGAAAGATCCTGCTTCAGCGTCAGGTCGCCCTGGAACAGACGGGCATGACTTTTCTGGAAGCCCGAGGCCTGTATCTGTGCCACCACGTTGTTGGTGCCGTAGGTGGTGTTACCGCCCCAGATGTCGGCCAATGCTCCGTCAGGGTCGTTCAAGACGGGGAATGCCGAAGAGGGGACGCGATAGAACAAGTGGAACACATCGTCGGCCGAAGCACCTGCCGGACGGTTCGTCTCCATGAACGCCCCCAGCAGGTTCACCTGCATCTTGGTGGCGGTGGTCAGCATGGCATCCAGGTTTGTCCTGATGTTTGCCTTCGAGAATTTCAGCTGAGAGTCATAATCCTCCTGGTGGGTGCCTTTCAGCAAACCACGGCTGTCGGTATAGTCGAACAGCGTGAAGTACTGCAGACGGTCGTTACCGCCCTTGATGGAGACATTCAGCTGGTTTTCGGAGCCTACATTTTTCAGCGCCTCTTTCTGCCAGTCAACATTGGGGTAGCAGTAGGGAGCACTGCCATTGGCAAATGCTTCAAGTTCGCTCGGGTTGTACATGGCTGTAAGGCCGTCGTTCAGTCGGGCCCGGTTCATGGCCTTTGCGTATGTCGGGGCATCCACGAACTCAGCTATCTGTGGACTGAAGGTGAATTTGTGCTGGTAGCCCACATTTACGGACAGTTTGTCTGCTTTGCCACGCTTAGTCTTTACGAGGATAGCTCCGCCGAGTCCCTCATAACCGTAGAGGGCAGTGGCAGCTCCGTCGCGGAGAACGGTCACCGACTCCACTTCTTCGAGCGTCAGATAATCTATCGAACGTTCTATTCCGTCAACAAGTATAAGCAGCTTGTTCTCGCTGGTGGTCTGTGTGCCGCGCACGTTCATCCGTGCACCAAAGTCGTTGTCACCCTCAAACTTGCCGTTCTTCAGGGCTGTCAGGCCTAACAGTCGCCCGTAGAGGGCATCTTTCAGCGATATGGCTGCTGTTTTCTGCAGCTCTTCGCCAGAGATTGTCTGTGTGGCTGCTGTAGATAGCTTCTGGCTTTGCGTGATGCCCATGCCCATGTCGACTGTCCCGTTAGCATAGTCAGTCAGACTGCTCTGTGCCATGCCGCGGGCAGTGATTGCCAACAGGCCTGCCGCTGCTATCATTGTCTTGAGCAATATATTGTTGTTCATATTGATTTCTGTTATTTAATATGTTCTACTCTTTAGTTCCATCCCGGATTCTGTGTCAATCCGTAATTCTTGTTGATTTCGTCAGGCGGCAGCGGGGCCAAGATCCACTTGTTCGACCAGTTCTCGGGGTGTTTCCATACGAAGCGTGGGTTACCGCTCTTTTCGCTGATCTCGTAAGGCTCGTACTCGAACCGGGTGGGGAAGGCCTCGGTGTCGGGGTTCCACTTCCGTTCCACGCGGTTGCCGTCGGCATCAATCCAGTAAATGCGCATGCCACGCAGCGGCTTCTTGAAGTCGTCGACCATCAGACGGCGGTTCATGTCGTGGAACCGGCTCTCGAACTCGAATCCCAGTTCGCAGGCTCTTTCACGCATAATCTCCTTTATCAGATTGTCCTTGTTGGAAGTAAGCGACAGACTGGGATTTGCCGTCTCAATCTTTGGCAGACCTACACGTGCCCTGACGATGTTCAACTGCTCAAGAGCCTTGGCCAGCTGTCCCGTCTCGGCTAATGCCTCGGCATAGATGAGATAGATCTCTGCCAGGCGGATGTAGGAATATTGAATGGGTTCATCGTCGATAATTCCCTGTCCGCCCTGGTCATCAGAACCTAAGTCGAGCACATACTTATAAGTGGGGAAACCGTGTGGCCGGCAGGTACCTGCGGCCCATGTGCCACCGCTGATGGCAAACTCGCCACCTTCCCATAGCTGCACGGGATTGCCCTGACCGTAAATCTGCCACTTGTAGTCCTGCTTCTGCACGAGCATCGACTCATACAGGCGTGGGTCGCGGCCCAGAAAGATGTCCTTCTGTGCAGGTTTTTGGTTGTAGTATTGCTGTCCGTCGAAGTTCTTCCCATCGGCCCATGGGAACATCTCCATCCAGTCGAGCGTTGCAGCAATAGCACCAGAATGCCATACATTAGCAGGGCACTGGTCCCATTCCAACATATAAACGCGGTCGTGCACCGACAAGAGTGTCTCACGGTTGTTACGGCTACGGTATGCCTTGCGGAATGCCATGCGATAACCTTCCTCGTCGTTCGATGTAGGCTGGATGAGCTGATAGTAGTTGCCGTTCTGACTGTTCATGGTGAAGAACTGTTCACAGGCATTCACCACGGCCTGCCAACGGCTGACATCATAATTGCCATACCACACCTGGCGTGCTTCTACTGCATCCTGAGGCTCTTCAGTACAATATGGCTTGTCGCTGTTGAAGATGGGACTGGCAGCATAATTGAGCAACTTGGCCTTAAGGGCAATGGCCGATGCCTTGGTCACACGTCCTTCCCATGTGGCAATCTCGTTGTCGGGCAGGTTCCATGGCAGATTGGGTTCTGCAATGGCCTCGTCTAGCAGACCAACGGCAAAGTTCACAGTCTCTTCTATCGTTGAACGACCTTCCTCTATTTGGTCATCTCCCTTGAAAGCATGGTCCACGATGGGCAGACCGCCGAAGTGGCGGATGCCGTCCAGATATTTTGAGGCCAGAATGATGCGTGCCTCTGCCTTGAAACGGGCTTTTTCTGCATCGGTCATGTCGGGCACACGGTCTACATTGTCTATCAGCAGTTCGCAGTCGCGTACACAGTTCCAGATACTGCGCTTCGAAGTGTTGCTCATGTTCTGGATACCGCCCTGTGAGATAAATGCGAAGCGGCTCTGGCACCAACCGGGGTTGGCATTGGCTGCTGTCAGGTTGCCCGTATAGAACATTCGGCCAATATCATCCCAACCCAGTTCTGAGTGCATGATGTCCGACAGCGACTCCATGACGCCCGCATTCAGACTATAGCAGCTTTTAAACGGGCAGTAGAGGCCCTCGTAGCATTGCCAGAGCAGATACTCGGTATATACTTTTTTCGAGAATATCAGATCCTCATTTACATCCTCACCCTTCGCCTTGTCAAGAAAATTGTCACCGACCTTTACGTCATCAACGCACGATATCGTTAACAACTGACAGGCGGCAAGCGATGCACTCAGTATGATTGAATATATTTTCTTCATTATCTTAGAAATTTAGTTTGACGCCTAAGTTAAAGATTCTCGTTAGCGGATATTTGATATACTGCATGTATCCGCCTCCCATATTCTCCGGGTCGTTTGCTTTCAGCGGAGTAAAGGTCAGCAGGTTCGAGCCATTCAGGTAGATGCGCATGCTTTCCAGTTGGCGGAACCACTTCGGATGGCGTATGGTGTAGCCTATCTCCATGTTCTTCAGTCGCAGGTACTTGGCATCGTAGTCCCAGATGTCGGAATGAGCCTGATACTGCTTTTCGTTTGTGAACGTCAGGCGAGGTAGTTGCGGATCGGGGTTTTCTTCCGTCCAAATGTTATCAACCACCCACTGTAGCAATGAGGAATGGTACTGCTGACCGAAGGCATGACGATACACACCGTCGAGGCTGCGAGCCACATGGGTGGCACCGGCCCAAAGCATCGTCAGGTCGAAGTTCTTGTATTCCAGATAGAGGTTCAACGAGAAGGTGTAGTCAGGACGGTCTGTCTTGCCGAGGAA
>Ga0310691_10005672_pt1 | contig 13562 bp, 5 predicted proteins | sample 176DNAGHGlowgp2_FD_203887 | JGI IMG/M metagenome (GOLD analysis project Ga0310691, IMG submission 203887) | Sheep rumen microbial communities from Palmerston North, Manawatu-Wanganui, New Zealand - 1766 DNA GHGlow gp2 (v2) (version 2) | ecosystem: Host-associated > Mammals > Digestive system >... | reverse complement strand
TTAGCCGTCGCTGTCGTCGCATGGCGCTATCTGCGCATGCGACAGCGCAAGGAGCAGGACCGCCTGCGGCTGCAGGAGCATATACATGCCGAGGAGATGGCTGATGCCAAGCTGAAGTTCTTTATGAACATCTCGCACGAGATACGTACGCCAATGACGCTTATCGTTACACCCTTGCTGTCGCTCATCAAGCAGGACGACGACCCCCATCGGCGCAGCGTCTACGAGACCATACGCCGTAATGCTGAGCGTATCTTAGGACTCATCAACCAGATGATGGACCTTCGTAAGATAGACAAAGGGCAGATGCAGATGCACATGTGTGAGACGGAGTTTATCTCTTTTATTGGTGATATTCACACTCTCTTCGACCAGCAGGCCAAGGCCAAGAACATCAGTTTTGTCTATGAGCATGACACCCAGATGCTGCCGGTATGGATAGACCGTGGCAACTTCGACAAGGTCATCGTCAACCTGCTCAGTAATTCGTTTAAGTACACACCGACGGGGGGAAACATACGCATTGGAGTCACTCACGACGAACACGAGGTGCACGTCTCCATCAAAGACAGTGGCGAAGGCATTCCTGAGGACAAGTTGGAGCGAATATTTGAGCGTTTCTACCAGTCGCCCTCGCGCGTCAACGACCGTAAGACAGGAACGGGTATAGGACTGGACCTGACACGTTCGCTGGTAGAGTTGCATCACGGCAGCATTCGCGCCTTGAACAACAGCGACGGGCCCGGCTGTGAGTTCATTGTCACCATCCCCTTGGGCAATGCTCACCTGAAGCCTGAGGAGATGATAACCGAGAAACAGGATATATCGCATGCAACGAGCCTGATAGACGATAGCGACCTTGCGGTGGAAACGGCAGAGGTGGAGCTGCCAAAGGTAGGTCGGCGCCAGCGCATCGTCATCGTGGAGGATGACAAGGAAATCCTGGACTACCTGACGTCAGAGCTGTCGGCCCACTACGACGTTTCTACCGCTGAGAATGGCCGTTTAGGACTTAGCGAGATACTGAAGGTACATCCCGACTTGGTCATCTCCGACATTATGATGCCTGAAATGGATGGCAACGAGCTTTGCTCGAAGGTCAAGGGCAACCCGGCCACCAGTCATATCCCTGTTATCCTTCTGACAGCCAAAAGTCGTGATGAGGACCAGCTGGAAGGCTTGGAGATGGGTGCCGATGCCTACGTTATGAAGCCCTTCAACATGGACATCCTGCGTCGTACCATCATCAATCTTATCCATACCCACCAGATGTTGCGCCTGAAGTATGGCCGCAACGACCAGTTGGAGGAGCAGGTGGACCAGGTGAAGATGAAGTCGCCCGACGAACAGCTGCTGGAGCGTGTGATGAAGGTCATCAACAAGAACCTTAACAACTCCGACCTCAGTGTCGATGCCATTGCCGAGGAGGTGGGTATCAGTCGTGTGCACCTGCATCGTAAGATGAAGGAACTGACGGGGCAGACGCCTCACGACTTCATACGCAATCTGCGCCTGAAGCAGGCGGCCCATCTGCTGGCTTCGCAGAATATGAACATTACCGAGGTCATGTACGCCTGCGGCTTCAACAATGCAGCGTCCTTCTCTACCATCTTCAAGAAGTTCTATGGCATGTCGCCACGTGAGTACATGAATGAGCATCGTAAATAAACAGTAATCGCACAGAGGTATACCCCTGTGCGATTTTCGTTTGCTTATTAGGAACTCCTTATTTACTGTTTTACAAACTTCACTCCTTCCAGCTTCAGCTTGGCGGTCTTCTCGTCAATCAGCTGGTCGTTCTTGAGGAAGACGAAGGTGGAATTCTTGATGTCGATGTCGTGTATGCAGTCCAGTCCCAGGATGCCTCCGGCCTTGATGGCTGTGTGTGTGCCGTGGCAGGTGACGTTCGAGATGTGTATGCCCTGGAACTCAGGAGCCGACTTGCGCTGTTCCTCCGTATAGGTGGGAATGGCATTGGGGTCGCTGCCTGCAGGACGGTCTACGTAGTCGCACTGGAAGACGATAGCCTCGTCTTTGATGTCTGTCATCACGATGTCCTGAATATAGAGGTCTTCCGTCTTACCGCCACGTCCAATGCCGCTCTTGAATCGTAGTCCTGTGTCGGTACCGCTGAAACGATTGTGGCGCACCACCATGCGACGTACGCCGCTGATGGTCTCGCTGCCCAGCACGAAGCCGCCGTGGGCATGGAACACGGTGTTGTCCTGAATGACGATGTCTGAGCATCCGTTGGCAGGCGAGTTGGGCTTCGTCTTGTTACTCTTCATACACAGGCCATCGTCGCCTGCATCCACTACGCAGTTGACGATGAGGCCTACGTTGATGTCAGAGAAGTCGATGGCGTCGCCGTTCTGGGCATTCCAGGGACAGCGCACCGTCACACCGTCAACGATGACGTTCCTGCAGTTCAGCGGGTGTACGTGGAACTTGGGCGAGTTCTGTACCGTGACACCCTCAATGAGTACGTTCTCGCAGTCCGTAAAGCGGATGATGTCGTTACGCATCTTCTCCTGGGCCTCCGGGGTTGCTGCAATGTTCTTTGTGGCGTCCTTGGTGTCCCACGGATAGAACAGCTGTCCGTTGTCTTTCTCGACGCCATCCATCAGGGCGTGGAACTGTTTCCACTCCACGTCGCTAACCTTCGAGCGCTTCACAGGGCGCCAGTATTCGCCGTTACCGTCGATAATGCCCTGACCGGTAATGGCAATGTTCTTACGCTTCGAGGCACGTATGCCTGCATAGACCCGGTCTGACTTGCCTGTAGGGTCTACATACAGCGTCTTGTCAGCCGAGAACACCACGATGGCGTTCTTCTCTAAGTGCAGCTCAATGTTGTCCTTCAACGAGATAGGACCGGTCATCCACACTCCTTCAGGCACGTTCAGGCGACCTCCTCCCAGCTTGTTCAACTTGCTGATGCCCTTGGCAAAGGCCTCGGTGTTCAGGGTTACTCCGTCGCCCACGCCGCCAACCTCCGTGAGGCTTACCTCGTTGGCAGGAATCTGCGGACGTGACACTTTTGCTACCTCGATGGGCAGGTTCTCATAGTACCTGCTGTACGCTTGCGCCTCTGCGGCTACGGGTAGCACGGCTACGATGGCGGCTACCAGACTTCTCAAATGTTTCATTGTGTTTCTTATTTGTAGTTTGTTGTTGTGCTTTCTCTTCTTCGTCATCCTTGTCCTGGGCCTTCGTCTCCTGCCAGGCTTTCTCCTTGGCGTCATATTCTGCCAGCTTGTTCAGGTAGTATTGGCGCAGCTCGCTCCATTTGTAGTATGGATATTGTGTAGTGCTGACGGGCAGCGACACCTCGCGCTCGTTCAGCAGGGCCTTGACAAGGATGTCGCCGGCGTCTTTGTTGTCCTTACGGTAGAATACCAGCTGTATGTTGCATGCCATGGGGAAGATGCGGTAGTTGCGCCATACCTCGTCCAGTTCGTCCAAGTTGCTGACCTGAGCGCCACAGGTACCCAGCTCCAGCAGACATGCCAGGGGCATCACGCACACCTCGTGTCCGAAGCGCAGCGTGGCCTGAGTCTGGCTCACGGTGTCTGCCGTCTCTATGATGTTTCTTAGCAGGTTGCTCTGTGTGAAGGGCATCACGCCCTCCGTCTGTGGGGCATGGCCATAGTCTATGTACCACCCCTTGTTGCGTATGCTCCACTGGTCGTATATCTCGTCGTCAGTAAACAGCGCGTACAGGTCGGGTGCGTCGTCGTGGCTCTGCATGTTGGTGACCACTTCGAAGAGGTTATACATCAGTGCTCCGCTCTTGATGCTGTCGCTGACCCACTGCTGGTCGTTGAACAACAGCTGCATCAGCCGCTCTACTTGACTTTCGTCGCGCATCTGCTTGCGTAGATCGCGTCCTTTGCGCCCCATCGACTCAATGAGTCCCTTTCGTGGGGCGTTCAGGTAGTACTGCAGTGCCTTGCTTACGTCGTTGTGTATGCGTGCCGTGGGGTTGGCTGCTGCCAGTTCCTCACACTCTGCCGCCATCGACAGGATGCAACGTACCACGGTCGTCGAGCGGGCATCGATGTTGACACCCTCCTTCTTGAATATCTCTGGGAAGTTGTGCACCATCCTTTTGGCAATGCCGTGATGCTGGCGTTCGCCCACCGTTGTCAGGTCGCCCAGTCGCAGCTGAGCTCCACTGTACTGCCCCTCCAAGGCCGGATAGTTGGCCACAGGCAGGCTGACGAAGTCCTCAAGGGCTTTCAGCGTCTCTTCGCCTTTGGCGGTCAGCTTGCCCTGCTGGCGTGCCTTCTGCAGTGGCTCTGTCACTACCGTATAGCTGTTCTCGCTGATAAGCCATCGTGAGCCATGCCTGCCGTAGTGCGACATATAGAAGGGTGTGTAGCCCTCAGGGGCTGGTGTCAGTGCCTGGGTGGGCAGCTGACGGTCATAGTCCAGGTAGTTGCTGCCTGAAAGATATTTGTTGGCCTTTATCTCCTCACGGGCCGTCTGGGCCATGCTGCTCAGCGTGAAGGCTGCAGCCACCAGTAGGGTAGTCAGTCTGTGCATGTTGGGCTCTTGTTTAGTATAGGCTTAAATGTATGGTCGCTTACTTCTGGGTGACGGTCGATACGACTTTCAGCTGCTGTCCCATCGTGTCGGTGGTGGTCTCGCCCTTGATGCTCTTTACCCAGCCGTCGTCGCCCACCTCATAGGTGGCCGTCTCCTTGACCTCCAGCTTCACCATGCCGCTGCCTATTACCTGGTCGATGTTCTGCTTTATCATATCGGCCTGTTCAGGAGCCGATTTCTCTACCTGTGCAATGATGAAGGCCTTCAGCTCGTCCTTGTTCATGTTGACGCTGCCGTTCGAGGTGACGTTCTTTCCGTTGACGAAGTACATGCGCTTCATCTTGATGCCTTCCTCGTTGACGTATTCCTCCTGGGCACCAGTCATCACGGTCTTGCCGTTCAGGGCCAGCACGTTGGTGTTGCCCTGCAGGCTTAACATCAGGTTCTCCTGCGTCAGGTTCGACATTATCTGGTTCTTCATGGCCTCCTTCGACATTACCTGGGCTACCTGGGGTGATGCTTTCATAACCTTTTCTATCAGCACGTCGCACTTGCTGTCGGCATGCTTCTTCACCTCGTCGTAGTTGGCAATAGCCAGGGGCTTGCCCTCCTTGTCTACGTTAATCTTTATCTTTACGCCAGTGGTCATCTCCTGAGCGGCAACCAGAATCTGGCCTGCAATGTTGTCAGCACTGACGTCCGACGTCATCTTAGTGGTCTCCATGCTCAGCACGAAACCGTCGGCCAGCACCTCGTCCACGCTGTAGCTTGACTCTTCGTTAATGGTTACTGCGCCTTGTCCGGGAATGGTGACGGTCGACGATGAGGTGTAATTCTTCTGGTCGCCCATCTGCATCTTCGGGGCTACTTTCAGCTGGGCCTGTGCGCCCAGCACCACGGTCAGCATCATGCTGAGGAAAAACAGTTTCTTCATACTACTAAATTTGTTGTTGAATAAGTTTGATGCTGCAAAGGTAGTAAGAAAAAGACACATTGCCAAATTATCGCATAAAAAAATGCCTTAGGTAAACTGCACGTTTACCTAAGGTAAAGTAGAGGTTTACCTAAGGCAAAGTGATAGTTTACCTAAGGCAAACTCAAAGTTAGCCTTATCCTCTTTTATACGAGGTGCTCAATGAGGTCCTCGCGCTCTCCAGGGAGCATGTCAATGACGGGAATCTCAATCATCGTGTAGCATCCGGGCTGCAGGCGCATCGAGGCACGTGCCACGTTCACCAGCACCTGTCCTGTCAGGGCGGGGTTGTTGATACTCATGTTGAACTCCAGACGCTGGTTCTGCGTCTTGCCGCTGACGCCCTTGCGTACCAGGTTGACGCCGTGGCCCATGTCGCGCACATCGTCGACACTTTCTACCTGGAAGACGTGGGTCTCGTCCGAGGCGAAGTAGGGGTCAGCCTTAATGTCCTTTGTCACCTGCTCCAGCGTGTAGCCTTCCTCCAGCTCGACGTACACCATGCGGCGGTGTATGCCCTCGCCCAGGGGAATGGTCATCGACAGAGCGTTCTTCACCCCCTTCTTCGAACGTACGCAGACGCTGTGGCCCATCGACATGCCGGGTCCGAAGTTGGTGTAGCTCAGGCCTTTGGGGGCGAGGCTCTGCATCAGCGTGCGTACGATGCTGTCCGAGCCCGGGTCCCATCCTGCGGCGATGACGCTGACCGTATTGGTGTCCTTGTTGATGGCCATCAGCCGTTCGCGATAGCCACGTATATTGGTGTGTATGTCGAACGAGTCGACGGTATTGATGCCCAGAGGCAGAATCTGCTTGGCGTATTCCTCACACGAGCGGGTAGGAGTGGCCAGGATGGCCACGTCGACATCCTTCAGCTCCTTGATGTCCTTCACTACCTCGTATTGTGCCAACTCTGCGGGCTTGTTCTCTGCTCCCTGACGGCGCACAATGCCTGCTATCTCAAAGTCGGGGGCTGCCTCCAGGGCCTGTACGCTGTACTTTCCAATGTTGCCGTAGCCAACTACGGCGGCGCGAATCTTTTTCATATCCTAAAGTTTAGAGTTTAGTGCTTAAAGCTCCTAAAAAGCTGTCATTTTGTATCGTCTTTGTTCGTTTTCGGGTGCAAAATTACTCTTTTTCCGCGAATTACGCGACAAAAAGATAACTTTTTTTTCTGACACAATAAAAAAACTCCTTCCTGCGTTATAATCAGTGATATTATAATATTAATTAGGAATAACATGATAGAATACATCAAGGGCGAGCTGACCGAGCTCACGCCCGCACTGGCTACTGTGGAGGCCGCTGGTGTGGGCTACGGACTGAACATCTCGCTCACTACCTATTCTGCCATACAGGGCAAGCTCTCCACGTCGCATGCCGCCCATCGTGCCGAGAACGACGTCAAGCTCTACGTCTACGAGTCCATTCGTGAAGACGCCCATGTGCTCTATGGCTTTGTGTCGCGTAAGGAGCGCGAGATGTTCGAGTTGCTCATCACCGTCAACGGCGTAGGTCCGAATACGGCGCGTATGATGCTCTCCTCCATGAGTGTCGCCGAGCTCTGCAACGCCATCTCGCGTGGCGACGAGCGCCTTATCAAGGGCATCAAGGGCATCGGCAAGATGACGGCCCAGCGCATCATCGTCGACCTGCGCGACAAGATAGTGGCCCTGGGCATTGCCGACGAGATACCTGCCGGCGGTTCCGTCTCAGCCCCCGTCAACAATGCCGTGCGCGACGAGGCCGTGGCCGCCCTCACCATGTTGGGCTTTGCACCAGCACCCACTCAGAAGGTTGTCGTGGCCATCCTTCAGCAGCAGCCTGACCTCCCTGTCGAGCAGGTCGTCAAGCAAGCCCTGAAACAGATTAAGTAGTCTTTTTTTTGAAACGCGTCCTCTACACGGTAGCAGTCCTGCTGAGCGTGACCACGCTGGCCATGCCTCCTCAGGATGACAAGACACGGCAGCGTCCTGTGCCTGCCACTCAGCCTTTGCTCGAGATAGAGGACGACAGCATCCCCGACTCCCTTTTGCACGCGCGCTGGCGCATACAGAAGACGGCGCCCATCGAGGTCGCCGACCTCGACTCGTCGGCCCTCGACCTCCGTTTTCCTGAGAACATCCGCCAGCAGGTAGAGTACGACGACTCGCTGAACGTCTACAAGATAGGCTCCAAGCTGGGTGACAGCTACCTCAACGCCCCTGTGCTCATGGACCTCTACGAGTACCAGACGTGGAGCGAGCGTCGCGAGCGTCAGCACTTCTTCCGTAAGAAGGATGCTGCCAACGTCGCTGCCCAGGGCAAGGAGAAGTTCGACTTCTCCGACATGCACTTCGACCTTGGCCCTGCAGAGAAGATATTCGGCCCCGGTGGCGTACGCATCAAGACACAGGGAACCGCCGAGCTCAAGCTGGGTGCCACGCTCAAGAACATCGACAACCCCTCACTGCCAGAGCGTAACCGTAAGACCACGGCCATCGACTTCGACGAGAAGATCAACCTCAACGTCACGGGTAAGGTAGGCGACAAGGTCAACATGTCGCTGAACTACAACACCGATGCCACCTTCGACTTCGACACCAAGAACCTGAAGCTGCGCTATGAGGGCAAGGAAGACGAGATCATCAAGCTCGTCGAGGCAGGTAACGTCACCTTTCCCACCAACAACTCGCTCATCAAGGGCGCCTCGTCGCTCTTTGGCGTACGCACCGACATGCAGTTCGGCCGGCTGAAGCTGCAGACCGTCTTCTCGCAGAAAAACTCCTCCACCAAAAGCGTCTCTTCCAAGGGTGGTACACAGATGACCCCCTTCGAGCTCGACGTGGCCAACTACGAGGAGAACCGTCACTTCTTCCTTGCCAAGTACTTCCGCGAGCGTTACGACGCCGCCATGAAGACGCTGCCTGTCATCAGCAGCGGTATCAACGTCACCCGTGTCGAGGTGTGGGTCACCAACAAGACGGCCAACACTTCCAACACGCGTAACGTCATCGCCCTGGCCGAGCTGGGCGAGAGTCTGGGCCGTGGCCAGAAAGGCACTTCTGCCCTGCCTCAGAACTCCGTAGGCACCGTCTATGGCAGCATGCCAGAGGCCGCCCGTGACATCGACCAGGCCTCTACCGTGCTCGAAGGCATGCTGACGGGAGGTACCGACTACGAGAAGCTCTCCTCGGCGCGTCTGCTCTCCTCGTCAGAGTACACCCTCAACGCTGCCCTGGGCTATATCTCGCTCAAGACCACGCTGCAGACCGACCAGGTGCTCGCCGTGGCCTACGAGTACACCTACGGAGGACAGACTTACAAAGTGGGCGAGTTTGCGGCCGACCATACCAATGCCTCGGAGGCCCTCTTCGTCAAGGCCCTCAAGAACACGTCGAACAACCCCCAGCAGGCCAACTGGCCGCTGATGATGAAGAACGTCTACTACCTGGCCACCAACGTCGAGCGCCAGCGTTTCCGTCTCGACATCAAGTACAAGAGCGACACCACGGGTGTCTATCTCAACTACCTGCCCGTCGTCAAGGACCTCACCCTGCTGCGCGCCCTGGGCTGCGACCGTCTCGACGACAACAACAAGGCCCACCCCAACGGCTACTACGACTACGTCGAGGGCTATACCGTCTCCTCCGGGCGCGTCTTCTTCCCCAGTGTCGAACCCTTCGGCGCTGCTCTGGAAGAGTTCCTGCGCAGCCGTGGCCTCTCCGACGACGAGGTGGAACGCTACTCCTTCCACGAGCTCTACGACACCACGCGTACCGCAGCCCGCCAGATGACCAACAAGGACAAGTACCTCCTCGTGGGCCAGTTCAAGGGCTCCTCGGCCAACGTCTATTCCCTTGGTGCCTACAACGTGCCCCAGGGCTCCGTGGTCGTCACGGCAGGCGGCGTCATCCTCACCGAGGGCTCCGACTACACCGTCGACTACTCTGCCGGCGAGGTCACCATCCTCAATCAGAGCATCATCGATGCCCATACCGACGTCAACGTCAGCTTCGAGTCCAACACCGACTATGGCATGCAGCGCAAGACCATGGTAGGCTTCAACTGGGAGTACGAGTTCTCCAAGAACCTCCAGGTGGGCGGTACCCTCCAGCACCTCTCCGAGCAGGCCCTCACCTCGAAGGTCGTCATGGGCTCCGAACCGCTGAAGAACACCCTCTGGGGCCTTAACGTCAACTGGAAGACGGAGAGCCAGTGGCTCACGCGCATGCTCGACAAGCTGCCCCTGCTGCACTGCACGCAGCCCTCGCAGATATCCTTCACGGGCGAGTTTGCCCACCTCATTGCCGGCACTGCCAGCGGCACGCAGGACAATGCCTCCTACATCGACGACTTCGAGAACGCCACCGTGGGCTACGACATCCTGGAGCCCACCTCCTGGCAGCTCTCCTCCGTGCCCACTATGTTCAACGAGTACCAGGACCGCGACACCGTCAGCAGCAACTACAACCGTGCCTTGCTCTCATGGTACAACATCGACCCCATCTTCACCTACCGTACCTCGTCGCTCACCCCCGGCCACATCAGGAGCGACCTCGAACAGCTCTCCAACCACTACGTGCGTGCCGTCTACGTCAGCGAGCTCTATCCTAACCGTCAGCAGTCCACCTATAGCGGTGCCACCTCCACGCTGCCCGTGCTCAACCTGGCCTACTATCCCTCAGAGCGCGGTCCCTACAACCTCAGCACCGACGTCAACCTTGACGGTTCGCTGCCCCTGCCCCAACAGCGCTGGGGCGGCATGATGCGCAAGCTGGACAACAACGACTTCGAGCAGGCCAACATCGAGTACATCGAGTTCTGGCTTCTCGACCCCTTCATCTACTCCTCGCAGCAGCAGGATGCTGCCGACTATGGCGGCGACCTGTACATCAACCTGGGCGAGGTCTCCGAGGACATTCTGCGCGACGGCAAGAAGTTCTACGAGAGCGGCATGCCCGTCGACGGCTCACAGTCGTTCACCACCACGCAGTGGGGCCGCATACCCGTACAGGCCTCGCAGCAGTATGCCTTCGCCACCACCAGCGGTGCCAGGGCACTGCAGGACGTCGGTCTCAACGGACTCACCGACGAGCAGGAGCGTGCCTATCCCGCCTATCGCGACTTCCTGGCCTCCGTCACCGTCAACGACAGCGTGCGTGCTGCCTGGAACCAGGACCCCGCCAACGACAACTACCACTACTACCGCGGCTCCGACCTTGACGCCCGCCAGGCCTCCATCCTCGACCGCTACAAGCGCATCAACATGCCGCAGGGCAACTCGCCCGACAGCGACCAGCAGACCGAGGGCTTCGACACGTCGTACAAGACCTACCCCGACGTCGAGGACATCAACCAGGACTTCACCCTCAACGAGTACGAGCGCTACTACCAGTACAAGGTCAGTCTGCGCCCCGAAGACCTGCGTTTGGGCCATAACTACATCACCGACGTGCGCGAGTACACCGCCCCGCTGCGCAACGGCAAGAAGGAAACCGTCCACTGGTACCAGTTCCGTATACCCCTGAACGAGTACGAACGCCGTGTGGGTGGCATCAGCGATTTCTCCAGCATCCGCTTCATGCGCATGTTCCTCACCGGCTTCCGCAAACCCGTCGTGCTGCGCTTCGGCTCGCTCGACCTGGTACGTGGCGACTGGCGACTCTACGAGCAGCAGCTCACCGGCACCTCCAACAGCGGCACCATGGCCGTCAGTGCCGTCAACATCGAGGAGAACAACGACCGTCGTCCCGTCAACTACGTCCTGCCGCCAGGCATCTCGCGCGTCACCGACCCCTCGCAGCCGCAGCTCACCGAGGCCAACGAGCAGGCTCTGTGCATGATGGTGCGCAACCTGTCGCAGGGCGAGTCGAAGGCCGTCTACCGCACTACCAACCTCGACCTGCGCCGCTACCGTCACCTGCAGATGTACATCCACGCCAACCACCTCATCGACGACAACCAGCTGGGCGACGACCAGCTGGCCGTCTTCGTGCGTCTGGGCAGCGACTATCGCAACAACTACTACGAATACCTCATCCCCCTGAAACTCACCCCCGACCGCAACGACTACAACAAGTACAACGTCGAGGACTGCCGTGCCGTATGGCCCAAGGACAACATGCTTGACATCGACCTCACGCTGTTTACCCGTCTGAAGAAGTCGCGCAACATGGCCCGTGCCAACGGCACCGCCTCCTACATCATGGAGTACAGCGAGTACGACCCCTCCAACCCCAACAACCGCATTGCCGTCATGGGCAACCCCACGCTGGGCGAGATACGCACCATGATGATTGGCGTGCGCAACCTGTCCGGCAGTCTGCGCTCGGGCGAGGTATGGGTCAACGAGCTTCGTCTGCAGGACGTCATCAACCGTGGCGGATGGGCAGCATCGGGCAATCTCAACGTGCAGCTCTCTGACGTCGGCTCCGTCAACGTCATGGGCAAGGTGGTCACCGAAGGCTTCGGCGGACTCGAAGAGGGCGTGGCAGCGCGCACCACCGACGACTACAAGACCTACTCCGTCACCACCAACTTCGAGCTCGGCAAGTTCTTCCCCGACAAGCTCAAGGTCACTGCCCCCATCTACTACAGCGTCACCAAGGAAGAGACACGGCCCAAGTACAATCCCCTTGACACCGACCTCGAGCTGGACGATGCCCTCGATGCCGCCATCGACCGTCACGAGCGCGACAGCATCGAGGCCATTGCCGTCACTAAGACCACCACCACCAACTTCTCGCTCTCCAACGTGCGCTTCGGCATCAAGACCAAGCGCCACCCCATGCCCTACGACCCCGCCAACTTCGCCTTCTCCTACTCGCATCGCAGCACCCGTAAGTCGGGCGAGACCACCGTCTACGAGCACGACGACCAGTGGCGCGGCTCGCTCAACTACTCCTATACGCCCGTCTACAAGACCTGGGAGCCCTTCGCCAAGTCGAAGTCCAAGTCCAAGTGGATGCAGCTGCCCAAGGCCTTCGGACTCAACTACCTGCCACAGAACGTCACCTTCAACAGCGAGATAACACGTTCCTACTACGAGTTGCAGGAGCGCGACATGGACAACCTCTCCGGTGCCCGCGTCGACCCCACCTGGAGCTCGCAGTTCCTCTGGAACCGCGACTTCACACTGCGCTGGGACCTCACCAAGAACCTCCACATGAACTTCCAGTCGGGCACCCAGGCCGAAATCGTAGAACCCGACGACCCCCTGAACCGTCCCATCAACAAAGACCTCTACCCCGACCGCTACAGCCAGTGGAAGGACTCCGTGTGGCACAGCATCAAGCACTTAGGCTCGCCCCTTAACTACCGTCAGAACTTCACAGCCTCCTACCAGCTGCCGCTGAACAAGCTGCCCCTCTTCGACTGGCTCAACGCCGACGCCAACTACACCGCCTCCTACCGCTGGGTGCGCGGCACACAGCTCGAAGACGGTACCAACCTGGGCAACACCATCTCCAACGACCGCCAGATCAACATCAACAGCAACCTCAACATGGAGACGCTCTACAACCACGTCCCCTTCCTGAAGAAAGCCAACGAACGCTTCAAGAAAGCCATACAGCGCGACACCCGCAAGACCGGCAAGACCCGAAAGACCGGTGCCGCTGCCAAGAACGCGGGGACGGGCGGCCCCACCAAAGAGGAACGCGCCCTGCCCAAGAACCGCAACGCCTACGAGACCGAGGTCACCCTTCTGCCCGACAGCGCCCTCGTTGTCACCCACAACAAGAAGTCGCGCCGCCTCGTGGTCAGCGCCAAGACCCCCGAAGGCCGTGCCTACAAGGTGCGCTGGAAGGTCGTCGACGACAACAAGATACGCCTCCTGGGCCGCGACAGCCTGCGCCTCAAGGTCACCGTCACCACACGGCCGCCCCTGGAGAACCAATGGTGGTACCGCCCCGCACAGTCCGCCGCACGCTTCCTGATGATGGTACGCTCCATAGGCATCTCCTACCGCAACCAGTACTCCATGTCGCTGCCGGGCTTCATGCCCAACGTGGGCGATGCCTTCGGACAGCGCACCGGCGACATCATGGCCCCAGGA
>Ga0310691_10005671_pt1 | contig 13562 bp, 10 predicted proteins | sample 176DNAGHGlowgp2_FD_203887 | JGI IMG/M metagenome (GOLD analysis project Ga0310691, IMG submission 203887) | Sheep rumen microbial communities from Palmerston North, Manawatu-Wanganui, New Zealand - 1766 DNA GHGlow gp2 (v2) (version 2) | ecosystem: Host-associated > Mammals > Digestive system >... | reverse complement strand
AACTCGCCAGCCACCTCGTGGCAGAACCTGTCATCGACGGTCAGTCAACGGAAGAGGCTCAGCAGGATATCGAGTGGGCACTCCATAAATGGCTCGTCGCCATGGTCGCCACCTGGCTCGACGACAAGCAAGCGAACCACCAGGTGTTCACCCTCATCGGCGAACAGGGCATCTATAAGTCGACCTTCTTCCGTCACCTGCTGCCAACCCCTCTCCGTGGTTATTTCTGGGAGAATGCCCATAACTCGTTCTCCGCCAAGGACGACAAACTCGCCATCGCAGAGAACTGTCTGGTGGAGATCGAGGAGATAGAGGCGACAGAGGGACGGCAGATGGCTGAGCTGAAAGCACTGGTGACGGCAGAGAGCATCAACGAGCGCCGACCCTACGCCATGTTCCGTAAGATGAAAGCACGCCTTGCCTCCTTCTGTGCCTCGGGTAACGAGCAGCGTTTCCTGACTGACCTGACGGGCAACCGCCGCTGGCTGTGCTTTAAGGTGAGTCATATCGATGACCCACGGCAATGGGACATGGACTACGAACAGCTCTACGCCCAGTTGCGGGATGAGTACCTGAGCGGTTTCCAGTTCTGGTTTGACAAGGAAGAGGAGCAGCGGGTGGAACGGCTCAACGAACCCTTCCGGCTCTCCAGCATCGAGGAACAGCTGATCAGTCACCGGTTGCGGAAACCGAAAAACGGTGAGGTTCCGAAAAAGATGAACGCGTCGATGATCTCCGTCTTTCTCGGTGGCGGGCATCTGAGCAGCCAGATCTCTGCCCGGAAGATTGGAGCCACCATGCGGAAGATGGGGTTCGAATGGAAACACCGAAACGACGGTGATTATTATTATGTCGTAGAAATCGGGGCTAATGAGGTACAACACTATCTATCTGATAATGAGCAACTTGGAACCCCATTTTGAGCAAAAAGTGATTTTAGTGATGGTAGTTTTCACAAACCCTATATGTTATCAAAAAACAAATTTAACATTTTTTATTTTATTGCATATATATATAGTTTGCGTATAATAGGGTCACTAAAATCACTTTTCGACATAACCTACTGTAAATAAAGGCTTTAAACGATGTAAAAAGAGGCTCCATTTGAATTAAATAAAGCCTTTAATCGGGTCGGATGAAGCCCTTAACCGGGTAAAAAAAGACCATTTATTATTTTATTTTAACATTGTAGAAATTATGAAGACAGTAACAAGAACACAGTTAGCAGATAATGCCGGAGTAAGTACCCATACACTGCGTAAATGGACAGACGAACATTATGAGGAACTGTATGAGATGGGGATGAGAAGAGGCTGTGCACTTCCACCTATTGTCTGTGAGTGGATTGTAGAGAATTACGGCATTAATATGGACAAAAAAGGGAAAAAATAGGAAAAAATAGGCAAGAATGAGCAAAAAGTGGAAACCAGGGTTACGGAATGTTGTAACTTTGTACTTGACAACGAGAGGAAGCAAGTCGCGCGGTAGCCTACTCTCATCTTTAAATGTTAAACTCTAAACTTTTTAAATTATGCCAGTATTAATCAAAATTCGAGAAAACAAGAACCTGCGTTCTACTGCCTATGGCAAGTTCTTCGGTCGTGTAGTAACCACCAAGACCATGACGTACAACGAGCTGTGTAAACACATGTCGGAGCACAACAGCGTCTATGGTGAGGACGTATGCCTCGGTGTCGCCAACAAGTTGCAGAACTGTATCCTGGAACAGCTGATGGAAGGCAAGAAGGTGCAGTTCGGTGAGCTGGGCACGTTCTACCTCTCCGTGAAGAGTAGCGGTGCCGCCAAGGAGGAGGACTACAACCTCGGTCTGGACATCAAGGGACTGTACCTCCGCTTCCGTCCTAACCGTCAGGACATCAACGACTTGTCGTCAAAGACGCTGAAGAAGCGTGCCTCGTTCATGAATGCGAAGGATCTCATCATGCCTAAGCAGAAAAAGAAGGAGGAGACTCCCGAGCCTGCCGGCAACTAGTCATCCTGTGGGGATAGGGGGTGAGGCAGGGACAAAGCGATGAGACCCCAGAAGAGTGTCAAGAGTTTCTTATCTCTTACCTCTTACATCACATATCTCTCATGGACGCAGTCTGATCATCCCCTTCCCCTTTCTGTGTGAATATTAAAAAACAACTCAACTTTCGCAAGTTGTAGGAGTAAAGGAGTTAAAGGAGTTAAAGGAGTTAGGACAATACTTCGTGACACCCGAGACTCCGGTAGAAAGTAGCGATTACGGGACTAACGTCTTAACTCCTTAACTACATAACTCCTTAACTCCTAAGAAGTTGAGTAAATGCGAAACTTAAAAAAACAATTAAATAGAAGATAGAAATATGAAAAAGAATACGATTAAACAGATTATACAGATTATTGTGACCATCCTTACTGCTATCAGCTCTACGTTCTTGGTTCAAAGCTGCAGATGAAATAGGATTGAAGAATTGTAGAATTGAAGGATTGAAAAATTGAATTGAAAATGAGACAGATTGATCTGATAGTGATACACTGCAGTGCGACACGCTGCAACAGGGACTTCCCCGTGGAAGCACTGGAGGCATGCCATAGGGCACGGGGCTTCAACGGCATCGGCTACCACTACTATATCACACGGGACGGACAACTGCACATGACCCGTTCTGAAGATACACCAGGTGCCCATGCCCGCCACTTCAATAAGAACAGTATCGGGATCTGCTATGAGGGAGGACTGGACGAGAAAGGCAGACCGGCAGACACCCGGACACCAGCCCAGAAGCATACCCTCCTCACGCTGCTCTACAGTCTGCGTGCTGACTATCCTGGTGCGGAGATTATCGGTCACCGTGACCTTCCCTGGGTCAAGAAAGCCTGTCCGTGTTTCGATGTTGCGGAATACAAGGACCTCTAAAAATCTGGATGCCGATGATACGTATGGTCATCGGCATCTTTCATTACATTCCCGCTCTTCGGATAGTCAAGGGAATTGCCTCGGGATGGGAGAGGCAGAACGACGGGGCATCCTCGACGACACAGGCGAGGTAACCGCCACCACCTGCTCCCGGCATTTTCCATGCCAGTACTCCAGGCACCCGTGACCACTTGTCTATCACACCTTGAATACTTCCCACTTCAGAACTATTCTCCACGCTACACTCTACACTCTCAACTGGTCTCACCATCCCCGGGAACATCGCTGTCTGGGCATCGAAACTGTCACGGTAGGCATGGGCAAAGGCTTGCAGGTCGGTATCCATGATAGCCTGCCAGCAACGGTCTGCGGCAGCAGCTAACGCCTCCACCTTCTCCTTGGTGATATCCTTGCCCTCCACGACACTACACCCCGGGCGACGGGGCTCCATGGGAATCATCACCAGGTGTTGCTCCAGCCAGCGGAGGATGCGCTCATCCTGACACATCTCTATCTTCTCAGGCCAGAAGCGGTTGTCGTAGTAATGGCGGCAGAGTCCTGGTACACAGATGCCGATGGCATCCTGTGCCCCACTGATGATACCATCACTGCGCTCGGGGTCGTTCTCAAAACAGAACACCAGTTTGGCAAGCATCTCCGGGTCCATGTTCGGCAACTGGTACGGCCATATCTTACGGATGGTGTTACGTGTACTGGTGGACAGTCCGCAACGCTCCCGTATCTCGAAAGTGGGCTCCAAAGAGATGGTGATTGCCCAGCCCGGTGCATACTGGCTGACATACGGCTGGTCAATCCATGTTCCTGCGATATCGAGGCGGGTAGGAATCTGTGACTCCGTCTTCTTCAGGTCGGTACTGCTACGGGCGGTGAGTCCCTCGTGCGGGTCACGCTGCAGCACCACATACTCGATGCCCCGTTCCTCACAGACCCGTCGTTTATCCTCACTACCACCGTCACTGTTCACCACCAGGATATCAGGTTTTACGATATCGAGGGTCGGGAGGAAGTCGAGTACACCACTTCCACTATTGATATAGGCACCAGTCACGTAACGGATACTCTTCACCATGAACAGGCGCTCTTGTTCACTATACACCGTTTTGTGGTGTTTATACTCCTGTATGGTGGCATCGCTGCCGATACCGACATACAAATCACCGTATTCCGCTGCCTGACGGAAGAACTCCACATGACCACTATGTAACAGGTCATAACACCCACTGACAAATACTTTCTTTTTGTTCATAGTGCAAAGATACATAAAATATTAGAAATTAGGAATCAGAAATTAGAAATTTTTATTAACTTTGCAACCAAATTAAAAATAATAATATCTAATGATGAAAGTAGCATTAATCACTGGTATTACAGGACAGGACGGGTCATTCCTTGCCGAGTTCCTGATAGAGAAAGGATATGAGGTACATGGCGTCCTGCGCCGTAGCAGCTCGTTTAACACAGGACGTATAGAACACCTGTACTTAGACGAATGGGTGCGTGACATGAAGAAAAAACGACTCGTCAACCTGCACTGGGGCGATATGACAGACAGCTCGTCACTCATCCGTATCATCTCTGAAGTTAAACCCGACGAGATTTATAACCTTGCTGCGCAGAGCCATGTGAAAGTGAGCTTCGACGTACCAGAGTTTACTGCTGATGCCGATGCCATGGGTGTCCTCCGCCTGTTGGAGGCAGTACGCATCGTTGGACTTGCCGACACCTGTCGCATCTACCAAGCATCAACCTCAGAGCTCTTCGGTATGGTACAGGAAGTGCCCCAGAAAGAGACCACCCCTTTCTATCCCCGTAGCCCGTATGGTGTTGCCAAACTTTATGGCTACTGGATCATGAAGAACTACAGGGAGAGCTATGGGATGTACTGTTGTAACGGTATCCTGTTCAACCATGAGTCAGAACGTCGTGGTGAGACCTTCGTAACCCGTAAGATCACCCTTGCCGCTGCCCGTATTGCCCAAGGCAAACAGGACAAGCTATACCTCGGAAACCTCAACTCCCTGCGTGACTGGGGCTATGCCAAGGACTATATCGAGTGTATGTGGCTCATCCTGCAGCAGGAGAAACCCGACGACTTTGTCATTGCCACCGGACAGTATCACTCTGTCCGTGAGTTCTGTACCCTCGCCTTTAAAGAGGCAGGTATTGAACTCCGCTGGGAGGGTGAGGGTGTCAATGAGAAAGGTATCTGCGTTAATACTCTCAACTCTCAACTCTCAACTCTCAACTTAGAGGGCAAAGTCCTCGTTGAGGTCGATCCGAAATATTTCCGTCCTGCGGAAGTAGACCAGCTGTTGGGCGACCCGACGAAAGCGAAGACCCTGTTGGGTTGGAATCCTCAGAAGACGAGTTTTGAGGAACTAGTAAGAATCATGGTGAAACATGACATGGAGAAAGTATGGAAGTAAAGAAGACAGCAATAGAGGGGGTCTATATCATCGAGCCCCGTATTTTTGAGGATGCCCGTGGTTATTTCTTTGAGTCGTTTTCCCAACGGGAGTTTGACGAGAAGATAGGTCCTGTCACGTTTGTACAGGACAATGAGAGTATGTCACGGTATGGGGTGATGCGTGGACTGCATTTCCAACGCCCACCATTTACACAGAGCAAGTTGATACGATGTGTCAAGGGGGCAGTACTTGATGTGGCAGTGGATATTCGTAAGGGTAGTCCTACTTACGGTCAACATGTAGCAGTAGAGCTGACGGAGGAGAACCATCTCCAGTTCTTTATCCCGAAGGGCTTTGCCCACGGCTTTTCCGTCCTTAGTGAGACGGCTGTCTTTCAATATAAGTGTGATGAGTTCTATCATCCAGAGGCTGATGGTGGCATCCGTATTTTGGATGACTCACTGGGCATTGACTGGCGAATACCCACCGATCATGCTATCCTATCAGAAAAGGACACGAAGCATCCCCTCCTTAAGGATTTCGAATCACCGTTTGTTTAGTTGAGAGTGGAGAGTTGAGAGTTGAGAGACAGTCGCGCAAGCGCAAGTTGAGAGTTGAGAGTGGAGAGTTGAGAGTTTAGAGACAGTCCTTTAGTTTAGAGTTTTGAAGTATGGAAGTATTTGGTTATCGTAAGTTGATTGCTTATCAGAAGGCAAAAGAGGTGGTAAAACACACATACAAACTTCTGAAAAAGTTTCCGGCAGAAGAACGCTATGCTATGAGTGATCAACTCAGAAGGGCATCTGTCTCGATAACATCTAATATTGCTGAGGGAATAAATCGCTACTCAGTGAAAGACAAGTCTCATTTTATTGAGATGTCTTATGGTTCACTGATGGAGGTTTCTTCTCAGTTCGAAATAGCTGAAGAACTAGGATACATCACAGCAGAAGAAAGACTCAGTATGGATCAGTTGATTGAAGAAGTGGCAAGGCTATTGTCAGGACTTCAGAAAACTTATAAACCATCAACTGATTAAACTGACTCTAAACTCTCAACTATCGACTCTCAACCATCAACTTTCAACTCTACACTTCAAAAACTGACTCTAAACACTAAACTATCGACTCTCAACTCTAATATCTCAACTACATTCCCAGCAAGGGCTTCAGTTGATTTTCCTTATTTAATATATATACGGTGGTACCGAGGAAAGCGAGGAAGAGGAAGATGAGTACCATTTTCGCACGGGATGGTCCCGCCTTCTTCACCGGTACCGTGGCACTCTGTAACGTGGTAAAGGCTGGCGTTTCCTCCTGAACCTTTGCCTCCGCCAACTGGAGCTGCTGTGCCACCGCATTATAATTATTGAACTGTAACTGCATCTCGTTCTCCAAGTCAATCAGTTTTGTCTTGTACGACTGGAGTATCATGTCTTGGTTGGCATCACTATAACTGGCATAGAGCTGGCGCGCTTTGTCATAACGAGCCTTCGCCTCCTTGAAGAGCTTGCGGTTGTATTCCAGGTCGACCTTCGCCTTCTTTGTACGATAGTCGGTGATGAAGTTCTGAAGACGACGCTGTACTGAGTCGGCAATAGTAGCACAGATCAGTGGGTCCTGGTCTGTGACATTGATGGTAATCACCATCGTCTTCTTATCGACATCACATACCACTTTCTTATCAATCACTTTGACAATCTCCGATTGTTCTTTCGTCAGCATAAACGGATTGACCTTATGCTGGTCGATGGTGTCTTCTTGTAAAATTAACTCTGCTAACACTTTGAAAGGCGCTGAGATAGCGGCACCCCACCATGACTGTTTCTGCTCATAGGCAAGATAATCGTAGTACGATATGATGCGGGTAGAGTCCTTTTTATGGACGGGGACATTGAACAGGCTCGCCTTAAAGTCTACCGAGTTCATCAGGTCAGGGTAGAGGGTCGGGAACAGCGCCTCTGTAGCCATCATATTACTACCTAAGTTCATACCAAACTGAGTCGCTAAAGCTGCCAAGCCACTCGTTCTGCTGGACTTGGTACTCAACTCCGGACTCAGTTTCACCTCACAGGTGTAGTAATTACGAAGTCCAAGGGTAAAGATACATGCCACCACAAAGACGATGGACAACACCTTATAATATAAACGTTTGTACTTCTTGAGCACTGCGAAGATCTGACCGAAATCAATCGATGACTCCTCCTGCTCTATATATTCGTTTTCACTCATCACTTTTGAAGAATTGAAGAATTAAAAAATTGAAAAATTGAAGGATTGAAAAATTGAAAAATTAAATTAGAACTGCTTGATCATGATCACTAACAGGGCTGACATGCTGGCGACAGACTGTGCGACAGCGACCCACTGCTGGACAAGACCCGCCTTTGGTTCCGGCTTCATTGGTACGACAATCTCACAACCCGGCTCAATCTTTGCCCCATGTCCTACCTGTGCCATCGTGCCATTCGGATAGATTACCCACGTCTTCCGTTTCTTGGCATGGTTACCGAATCCACCAGCCTGGTTGACATAATACTTGTAATCCTTTCCTGGCTTATAAGAGACCGTATTCGGATACATCACATTACCAGAGACCTTCACCGTGCTGATATACTCCGGTACGACAATATGGTCACCCTCACGCAGGATAATATCCTCCTCACAGCCTGGATTAGCCAATGCCTTATCGAGGTAGATACCGACCGGGTAAGTATTGGACAATGCCAGCTGGCTCACTGCGATAGAGTCAGAAGAACGGATTCCCGCCTGTTTACGAACCTGCTCAACCAGGAAGTCACGACGAGCCTTTTCGTCCGCATTCATCACACGCTCCAAACGGGCATTCTTCGGATAAGCCTGATCCGTGAGACCACCTGCAAGCTTGATGGCATCAGACAGACGCATATTCTTGGTCGTCATGGTCTGGGCACCCTCATAGACCACCTCACCTGTGATAGTGAAGTTACGGGGGGTCTTGAACCCTGGGCTCCGACGAACATGTACCACATCATAAGGTTCCAGAACAAAGCCTGGTGTACCATCCACCACAAAGCCATCCTTCAACCCAAAGGTGAAAGTCTTTGAAATCTCACGGGGAGCATTCGTCGACTTCGGGTCACGGATGCGACGAGACACGTCCACACGGGCGACAGATGCCGCATCAGTCAGTCCACCTGCCTCAATAATCAAATCCTCCAAGGTGGTGTTATCCGCAAACTGATAACTACCAGGACTCATCACCTCACCGGTAATAGTCAAAGTACGCTGCTGGCGCAAGTCTGCCTCTGTCGGAATGAAGAGCACATCCTCATTAGCAAGTGGGATATCAGGAGAAGTTCCTGCAAGGATACCTTTGATATCAACAGCTATCACCTCCAGACTGCGATCAGCCTTCAGACGATGAAGCACGCCACGGTTGGTCATCGCATCCTCGGTGACACCCTCAGCAGACTTCAACAGCGTACGGACACTGGTGACATCCTTACCCAGCTGGTATTTGCCGGGACGGAAGACGGCACCCTTGATCTCCACCATGTTCTCATAGCGGTTGAGCATACCATCCACTACTACAGCATCACCATCGTCCACCTGGAAAGAGGTCATCTCAAACTCATCAATATTATATACGGTGTAACGCTCACCCGTCTGGCGTGTCAGATGTACCATCTTACGATAGGCATCACCTGTAAACCCTCCTGCATATTTCAGCAGGGTGGCGACACTCTCGTTTTTCCGCATCTCGTAGAACATCGGGCGCTTCACATTACCCGTGATACCCACCAGACAGTCGTAAAGTCCTACTTGGATGACATCACCCTCCTGCAAACGGATGTTACCAGCCAGACGACCATTGAGGATATACTCGTAGATATCAACAATGGTCACAAGATTTCCGTTACGATACACTTTCACATTACGTAATGTACCAGTATTTTTTATACCGCCTGCCATGTAAAGAGCATGGAAAACAGTAGAAAAAGCACTGAGATGATAAGTTCCTGGCGAACTGACCTCACCCATGATATTCACCATGATAGTACGGGTGTTACCCAAAGACACCTTCAGATTGCTGCTGCTATAGCGAGCACCCACCGTAGAGCGAATCTTCGCCTGGGCTGATGCCACAGACATACCCTGTACATAGATAGGACCATATCCTGGAACCGTTATCTCACCCTCGGGGGATACGGTCATCTGGAGGGTTTTCTGGGAGGCACCATAGATATCGACTATCACTTGGTCGCCAGGACCCAAAACATAATTCTGGGGCGTGGCGATGTTCATATTGGGTTCAAACGAAATTCCTCCCCGACGGAAGATATCATGTCCGAAAATCTTCTTACCTGTGGCTTCCGAGGCACCACTTGTTGCCTGCACGTCATGCTCCACCTGAGCCTGCTCGTCACTGGCATTCGCATAAATCTCCCCAGTAGTACCCACCTTGGCGGTGTTCAGCTCCTGGGTGGTGGAACCCGTATAATTCTGACGCATACGGTCAGCACCACCTGTTGATCCGTCGGCATTGGCTTCCATTCCACTCTCAGAACGTTGCTTGTCATACTGATTACGGACACGACGGATCTGGTCGATCTGCACCCCTTTCTGCATCAGTTTTGTGACAATCTGTGCCTGGCTGGAGCCAGATCTTGCCTCACGGGCAATGAAATCAGCGACCTGACTGTCAGACATACCTTGGGCAAAGGCACCCACTGACATCAAGGTCAACATCATTGAAAAAACAATTCTCTTCATATCTTAAAAACTCTAAACTCTAAACTAAAAGACTGTCTCTAAACTCTAAACTCTCAACTCTCAACTACTTTACAGTACCATCGCGAGATGCGGAGCATCACGCTGATGGCTCCTACGGTCTTAATCAACCAGTATTTGCGACCGTTCTTATAGAGTTTGCCACGGATACCAGCAAACTGACCATGCAGCACTATCACCTCCCTGCCAGGTTTAGCCTCAGCATCCTCCGCATCGAGGTATTCGACAGGTGTTTTGGCATAGTCAGGGTCACAGAGCAGACGGAAATCAGTCATCTCCTTGTCAGAGATCTCACTGACCTTATCGTCAGTCTTGTTCCTCAACAGCTGGAGGGGCACGCGACACTCTGACAACAGCTTGCGCAACTCCGTGGTGTCCCCGCTCTTCTGCAGAAACACATAGTTATGAACCACGGGAACTAAGAAACGCCGAGGCTTGAGTTCGTCTCCAACCACTTTCTCCTGATAGGTCATAGGTATGAAATAGGTGAGACCTTTTTCCTTGAGGAATGTCCCCACTTCCATCTCCTTGCGATTGAAGGTTCGTATCACGACCCAGCTGTTTTCCATCGTGGTATTCTTCTATATCGGGTGCAAAGATACGAATAAGTGAGCAAAGAACAAAAAAAATTCCGATTTATTTTAAGTTTCGCATTTGTTCAACTTCTTAGGAGTTAAAGGAGTTAAGGAGTAAAAAGGAGTTAGGGAGTTAAGGAGTTAGGGAGTTAAGACGTTAGTCCCGTAATCGTTACTTTCCACCGAAGTCTCGGGTGCCACGAAGTATTGTCCTAACTTCTTAACTCCTTTAACTCCTTAACTCCCTACAACTTGCGAAAGTTGAGTTAGTAATTAGAAATTAGTAATTTTAGGAGGGAGAGAGCAGCAGAGACGGTGGGGATGTCGGTGAGGAGGAGGGAGCGCTTGCCATTAGCATCACGGAACTGGCAGCGACGAGGGTTGGTCGCCACATACTGGAGGATATGGTCGAAAGCCGTGCTGCGGTAGAACGGGTGATTCGGGTCGGAGACAAAGAAAAGGGTCATCCGTCCCTGTTTGAGCAACAGTTTCTCACATCCCAGCTGTCCAGCCAGACGACGTAAAGGTACGACGAGCATCAACTCCTCACCCTCCTGCGGTACAGGACCGAAGCGGTCGATGAGCCGGGAGCGGTATGCCGCCAACTGCTCATCCGTATGCAGGTTGTCGAGTTCCCGGTAGAGCAGCATCCGCTCACTGTCTGACGGCACATACTGATCCGGGAAATAGAGTGCCAGGTCAGTGTCGACTGTCGTTTCGACAGTTGAGGAAAGACTATCATTTTTCATTTCATCATTTTCATTTCTCATTTCTAATTCCTCATTTCTCATTTCGAAGTTAAGCTCTTTCATTGCCTGATTGAGGATTTTCTGGTACGTCTCATAACCGAGGTCAGCGATAAAGCCCGACTGTTCAGCACCAAGGAGGTTGCCGGCACCCCGGATATCAAGGTCCTGCATAGCAATCTGAATACCACTGCCCAGTTCACTGAACGTCTCCAGCGCCTCTAAGCGTCTGCGACTCTCCTGAGGGAGGTCAGCGAGCGGTGGTGCCAGCAGGTAGCAATACGCCTTGCGGTTGCCTCGCCCTACCCTGCCCCTCATCTGGTGGAGGTCAGAGAGTCCGAAATGATGCGCCCCATTGATGATGATTGTGTTCGCATTCGGGATATCGATACCATTCTCGATAATCGTTGTGGAGAGCAGCACGTCATAGTCGTGATTCACGAAATCGAAGATGATATTCTCCAGTTCGTCAGGTTTCATCTGTCCATGACCGATGGCAACCCTCGCCTCCGGGATATAGAGATGTATCATATCCGCTATCCGCTGCAGGTCGTTGATACGAGGAGTGACGAAATACACCTGTCCGTTGCGGGACAGTTCAAACTGGATGGCATCAGCGATGACCTCCCCGCTGAGCGTATGAATCTCCGTCTGGATGGGATAGCGGTTAGGAGGCGGTGTCTGGATAATACTCAGGTCACGGGCACCCATCAGCGAGAACTGGAGGGTACGGGGGATGGGAGTCGCGGTGAGTGTCAGGGTATCGACATTCGTCCGCATCTGACGGAGTTTCTCTTTCACGGACACCCCGAATTTCTGTTCCTCGTCAATGATGAGCAGTCCGAGGTCCTTGAACTTCACCGACTTCCCAATCAGTTTATGCGTACCGATGAGGATATCAATCTTTCCCTCCGCCAAGTCGTGGAGGAGCTCCTTGGTCTGCTTAGGAGTACGGGCACGGGTCAGGTAATCCACCCGGACAGGGAAGTCCTTCAGGCGTTTACAGAACGTCCGGTAATGCTGGAAAGCAAGGACGGTGGTAGGTACCAGCACCGCCACCTGTTTAGAGTCACAAGCCGCCTTAAAAGCAGCCCGTACAGCAATCTCCGTCTTGCCGAAACCTACATCCCCACATACCAGGCGGTCCATGGGGCGAGCCTGTTCCATATCCCCCTTCACCTCATTGGTCGTCTTCAACTGGTCAGGAGTGTCCTCATAGAGGAACGATGCCTCCAGCTCATGCTGCAGGTAACTGTCGGCACTAAACGCAAAGCCTTTCTCCCGTTTGCGTGCGGCATACAGTTTGATGAGGTCACGGGCGATATCCTTCAGTTTGTTCTTCGTCCGTTCCTTCATCCGTTCCCACTGTCCAGTACCCAGCTGTGAGAGGCGAGGCGGTTCCCCATTATCCTGCGCCTTGTATTTGCTCACCTTATAAAGAGAATGGATAGAGACATAGATGGCTCCCCCACCCTGGTAGATGATTTTGATCATCTCCTGGTATTTGACCCTCTCCGACTGAATCGGCATTCTCACCAGTCCCCCAAACTTACCGATGCCATGGTCGACATGGACGATATAGTCACCCATCTCAAACTGTTGGAGTTCCTTGAGGGTAAGTGCCACCTTTCCGTTCCGTGCCTTGTCGGAGCGAAGACTATAGCGGTGATAACGGTCGAAAATCTCATGGTCGGTGAAGACACAGAGCTGTTGGTCGTGATCGATAAAGCCCGCATGAAGGGAAGTGCTAATATAGTTGAGAGTTGAGAGTGGAGAGTTGAGAGGGGAGAGGTGAGAGGTGAGAGGTGAGAGGTGAGAGGTGAGAGGTGAGAGGTGAGAGGTGAGAGATGAGAGGATATCATGAAGGCGGTCCAGCTGTTTCTGGCTGTCCGCTAATATATATAGGTGGTAACCCTTCGCCTGATAGTCGGCAAGCGACTGGCGGAGGAGGTCGAAATTCTTATGGTACAGAGGTTGCGGAGCCGTATGGAACGACAGGGTGACCTCCGGTGTTTGGGAGGGATGACTGCCAAACTCCACCTGACGGAAGGAGGTCATCGTCTTCTGCCACTCATCACCACTCATCACCTGTACGTCCTCCGGATTCGTCTCCTGACAGATATGGTCTATCGTGTCAT
>Ga0310691_10005669_pt1 | contig 13565 bp, 7 predicted proteins | sample 176DNAGHGlowgp2_FD_203887 | JGI IMG/M metagenome (GOLD analysis project Ga0310691, IMG submission 203887) | Sheep rumen microbial communities from Palmerston North, Manawatu-Wanganui, New Zealand - 1766 DNA GHGlow gp2 (v2) (version 2) | ecosystem: Host-associated > Mammals > Digestive system >... | reverse complement strand
TCTACGACACGCGCGACCACTTCAACTGGAGCACGCGCGTGAGCCGCGACTCGACGCTGCGCCTCGAGAACGGCGCGGTCCTCTCGATGGGCACGAACAACGGCTGGATGCACCTCTTCGGCACCAACACGTGGGTCGAAGCGGTCGGCGGCTCGGAGATCAAGTGGCGGTCGCTCGGCAGCGACGTGTCGTCCGGCTTCGACCTGTGCGGCTTCGGCGGCGGCCTCCGGCTGGAGGACTCCACGATGAACGTGCCGTTTTTCATCCCGCAGCGCCGCATCACGGCGGTCGGCGAGGACCAGGTCGTCTCCATCGCGGGCGACTCGCAGCTGCGCGTCTACGCCTACTTCCGGACGTGGAACAACAACGAGGACGCCATGACGAACGACGTCCGGGTTTCGTTCTCCGTGCCGGTCGACGGCTTCGAGCAGATCCCGCTCTACGCGGACTACGGCGGCGGCACCGACAACCGGAAGTTCGCCTGGCGCGACCCGAGCGCCGTCAACGGCGGCCGGATCGTCTTCTCGGTCGACAAGGACAGCCCGCTCCTCAAGAGCGGCCGCCACCGGAACGGGGTCCAGCTGATGCAGTGGCGCGCCGGCATCGACGTGAAGAGCGTCCGGCTCGAGGACCGCAAGGGCGTCCACATGTATTACACCTACGGCTTCCCGCAGATCCGCACGACGCCGACCTCGGAGGGCGAGATCCCGACCGGCGTCGCGGCGGACATCCGCGGCCTGGGCGGCACGCTCCTGATGCTCCACTAGTCCCCTCGCACGCGCACGCGGCGGGGCGCGGCGATCGCCGCATCCCGCCGCGTGTCTCCGGCCGGCGCGAAGTTGCGCCGGACACCCGCATCTGCTAGAATCGCGGTCCATGCCGCCGGTCAACCAGACAGCAACGTCTCCGGACGTTCCGAACCCCTACCGCAAGCCGGGATTCCGCCATGACGGCTTCCTCGTCGCGGAGCTCGTGAAGCGCGACTTCAAGGCGCGCTACGACCGCAGCGTGCTGGGGATGTTCTGGTGCGTGCTGGAGCCGACGCTCACGATGGCCCTGCTCTATGCGGTCTTCTCGTTCTTCTTCAAGAGCGCGATCCCGAACTTCCCGCTCTATCTCATCTCCGGCATCGTCTTCTACCAGTTCTTCACGGAGACGACGTCCTCGGCCCTGCGATCCATCCGGGAGAACGCGGCCCTCATCGCAAAGGTGAAGGTTCCGCTCTGGACCTATCCTGTGACGCGCGCCGTCTCGAGCCTGGTCAACTTTCTCTTCGCCCTAATTCCCCTCTTCGCGGTTGTGTTTTTGACGAGGGTTCCGATACGCCCGTCGATGGTTCTGCTTCTCTATAGTACGGCGTGCATGCTGCTCTTCGCTCTCGGCGTCGGGCTCCTTCTCTCGGCGCTCGCGGTGTTCTTCCAGGACATCGCCTTCCTATGGGGGTTCGCCTGCATGCTCTTCATGTATGCGACGCCGATCTTCTATCCGGATACGATGCTGCTCGAAGGGCACCACTACATGCTCTACTTCAATCCGCTCTACCACATCATCCATTTCTCCCGGACTGTGCTGAACGGGGCAGTTCCCCCGTTTCGCGAGTTCGCCGTGTGTGCGCTGTTCGCGTCCGTGTCTCTCGCGGTCGGCCTTTTCGTGTTTCGCCGTCTGAAGAACAGGTTCGCCCAGGTCCTCTGAAACGATATGGACACGCTTATCGAAGCCAGCCACGTTTCGCTCCGCTTCTCCGCGCCGACGGAGAAGAAGGGGAGTCTCAAGAAATGGGCGCTCGACGCCCTGCGCGGCCGGGTCCGCAGCCGGCACTTTCTCGCGGTGGACGATGTTTCGTTCCGCATCAAGCGCGGCGAGGCCGTGGGGCTCGTGGGCCGCAACGGAGCCGGCAAGAGCACGCTCCTCAAGCTTGTCACGGGCATCGTGGAGCCGACCTCCGGCTCGATCTCAGTCCGCGGGCAGGTGGCGCCGCTGCTGGCGCTCGGTAACGGCCTCGATCCTACGCTCACCGGACGCGAGAACATCTACCTGAACGGCGCCATCCTCGGCTACGCGAAGCCCTGGCTCCGGGCGCACGAGGCGGACATCATCGACTTTTCCGAACTCGGCGCCTTCATCGACGCGCCGGTCCGGACCTACTCCTCCGGCATGACGATGCGCCTCGCCTTCTCGATCGCGGCGGCAGCCACCCCGGAGATTCTCATCCTCGACGAGGTTCTCGCCGTCGGCGACGCCGCCTTCCAGGCGAAATGCAAGGCGCGCATCAAGAAGATTATCGAGGACGGGGCGACGGTCTTCTTCGTTTCCCATGGGCTCGAGGACGTCGAGAGGCTCTGCACTCGCGCCATCTGGCTCGAGAAGGGGCGGGTCGTGATGGATGGTCCGGTTGAGGACGTCTGTCCGATCTTTCAGGATTTTTCTCGGCTTCCCTTCCTTCCAATCGAGGAGTTCACGCGGCCGCGTGCCGACGGGACCATCCCGGTCATTCGTTTCCACGACAAAGCCGACGGACGCCAGTTCCTAACAGCGAACAGGACGACGGCGGCGAAGGTCTTGGCCGAGTTGCCGAGCTGGGCGTGCGATGGCGTGGCGTTCCGATCCTTTGCAGTCCCTCGGCCGGGGACGATGCCTCTCTATCGGTTCTGCAACCTCCACGATACGAGCCATTTCTTCGCCGTCGGAGACGACGAGGGCGAGCCCTACCGCGCCGCTCCCTCGGACTGGCGATCCGAGGGAGCGGTTGTCCATGTCTTTCTTGAAAGGGCCGCGGATCTCGTCCCCGTCTATCGTCTGGCCCGGCCGGATGTTCCCGGAATTCGCATCGCCGTCGGAGACGCCGAGCGCGACGCGGTCCTGTCCGTCGATCCGTCCTTCGCCCCTGCCGGGAAGCCATTCTACGTCCCGACATGAAATTGTTCCCCGCTTCTCTCGTCGCCCTCGTTCGCCTTTTCCGCCGCGACGGGCCGGCTTTCTTCAACAAGTGCGCCCGCTATGCCTTTTCGCGCGATGCCTGGGCTTGGCTCCTGCGGGGCGGAGCCGCGAGGTCGGAACCTCCCGAATCCCCGCCGCCTCCACCCGAGCCGTTCCGCCCCGTCCCGTTCGACGCGCCGCCGGAAGAGCGGGAGCGCAGCCGCCGCATGATGGGCGGCTGGCATCCGGAAATCAGCGTCGTCGTGACGAGCTACAACTATGCCCATGTCCTGCGCGAGACGCTCGACGCCCTCGTCGCCCAGACCTATCCCGCCCGGGAGATCCTCGTGGTGGACAACGGATCGACCGACGGGAGCCCGGACATTGTCCGGGAATATGCGGCGAAGTTCCCGATTGTCCGGCTGCTGCAGCACGCGGGCTGCGTCAACAAAGGCCTTCCGGCGAGCGTCAAGCTCGGCGTCGAGACGGCGTCGGGCGAGTTCGTCGGTTTTTGCGAGGCGGACGATGTCTGGACGGCCGATCACCTGGAGCGGAAGGTTGAGCTGCTTCGCGAGCACTGGGGTGAGCCGAACGTCGTAATCAACGACATCGAGACGTTCGGCGAGCCCGACCGGTGCGCGGAGCTCGACCGAGAGATCGCGAAACGGGCGTCTGGCCTCGCCGGACGGCGCAACCGGATTTCCCCCGTCGCGTTCCGGGAGATGAACTGGATCTGCACCTTCTCGATCGTCCTGGCTCGACGCTCGGTTCTTCTCGGCTGCGATTTCTTGTCCGTTCCGCGCCCCTCCAACCTGGATTGGTGGCTGTGGCGGCAGATCTGCTTCGACAACGACGTCTGGGTCGTCCACCGGAAGCTGACGCGCTGGCGCCTGCACGGCGATTCCTACCTGATGCGAGACGGAACTTCCGAACGCATGGCGGACCTGCTGGAGATGAACGCGCGAATGGACCGCATCCTGCTGGATCGGCATCCCGTCTCAGCCGACGGCCTTCGCCCCTTCCTGCGCCCGGAGGACGTCTTCTCGTGCCGGGACGGACGGCTCGCCTTCCGGTTCGGGGACGTGCCCCAGCCCTCCTTCTCCATCCTCCTTTCCGTCGGGAGCGATCCGGAACGGCTCCGCAGGACGATCGAGTCCATCCGGAACCAGACCTACCGGAACTTCGAGGTCGTGGCGCTCGTCGGCGGGTTTCCGTTGACGCTCCCGGAGGTCCGGTCCCTTCTCGTTCATGCGGACGCTCCGGCGATCCGGATTGTTGACTTCCGGCCGTCCGCTCCCGCGGCGGCCCCGTTCCCCGCCGACGCCGTCCTCGGCATGGAATCCGCAAAGGAATGGATCCTCCCGCTCGAGGCCGGCGACGTTCTGCGCCCGGATGCACTCAAGACGTTCGCCTGCCGCGCGATCCTCGATCCCGGCGCGACCTCCATCCACGCGGTCGCCCAGGGAAGCGCGACGGGCCGGTCGTTCCTCCTGCCGCGTCCGCTTTCAGTCCGTCCCCATTTCTGTCTCGCCTGCTCCGGCGCGTTCGCGCTGCGGCGGGAGGACGGAGCCCCGCCTCCCGCCGCCTGCCTTGCGGGCCTTTCCCGGCGGCGCCCGTTCCCCGTCGGCATCGATGCGGAGGGCGCGCTGTTCGTCGAGCATGTCGTCCTGATCCGCATGGAGGACGCTCCGATCGAGTTCCCGCCGACCGCCCGGGCGTCGCATGCGGCGGGCGAAGCGGGGCCGGACGCCCTCGAAGCGCTTTCGTCGCCCTGGTTCGATCCGGCGTGGCTGTCCGCCCGGACGCTGCCCGTTCCCGCGAACGTCGCGGAACTGGCGGTTCGGTATCTGTTCGAAGGCGCGGACGGCCGCGTTTCCCCCGGGCCAGACTTCGTCGCGGACGAATACCTCGCCCTCAATCCCGACGTGACGGCGACCGGCGCCAATCCGCTGCTTCACTACGCGCGCGCCGGCAAGTCGGAGGGCCGTTCGGTCTCCTTCCTCGAGACGGCCGTCCCGCCGCCCCCCGAAGGAGCGGTCCCCGTTCGTCGGTCGTTTTCGCCGCGCCCCGCCCGGACGCGCCGCACCGCCGTATTCGCGTCTCATTCGTCCGATGGCCGCGTCTCCGATCGCGTCCTGTTCTATTTGCGGGGCCTTGTGGAGGTTGTCGACAATGTCGTCTTCGTTGCCAGCAATCCGCTCCTTCCGGGCGAGGCGGACCGACTTGAGGGGCTTGCGACCGAGATTCTCGCGGAACCGCACGCCGAATACGACTTTGGATCCTACAAGCGCGGCCTGCGGATCGCCCGGGAGCGGAACCTGCTGGACTCCGGAGCCGCCGACGAGTTCGTTCTCTGCAATGACTCCTGCTACGGTCCCGTCTTCCCGTTCGAGGAGATGTTCGCCGCGATGCTGCGCAAGAACTGCGACTTCTGGGGCGCGACCGAGAACGAGGAGCTCGCCTCGAGGCACCTGCAGTCCTTCTTCCTCGTCTTCCGTCGCCGTGTCCTCGACGACGGAGCGCTGGATTCGTTCCTCGACGGCGTGGTGGCCCTGCCGGGGCGCGGCGGCGTCGTCCTGCGCTACGAGACAGCCCTTACGGACCATTTGCGAAAGACGGGCTTCCGTCCGGCGGCGTTCGTTCCTTTCGGCGCCGTGCCCGCGGAAAAGGGCGCGTCGCCGAATCCCATGCTTCGTCCGCTCTTTCTGCTCCGGGATTTCCGGATTCCGCTCGTCAAGGTCAAGGCGCTCGACGGGGAGATCGAGGAGCCGCTCGAGGAAGCGCTCGCGTTCCTCCGCAAGGCCAATCCGGAACTGGCCGGGCTCGTTGTTTCCCGTCCGCGCGATGGTGAGTCCGAATCGTCCCGGAAGCTCGCATGGCTTCGTTCTCTCCGGGAAGGACTTCCTGCATCGTTCCCGGCGAAGGTGGCCGCGTGGCGCGCCCGCGCGGCGAAAGGCGGGCCCCTTCGATGCGTCTTCTTCGTGAAATCCGCTGACGAATTTCCGGCGCGTGCGCTCTTCGACGCGATGTCGGCCGATGCTTCCGGTCGCTTCCGTCCCGTCGTCTGCGTCGTTCCCGACTACCGATCTGCGCGTCCGGAGTCCGGCATGGACCGATGCTTCCGGGCCCAGGTCGCGGCGCTTCCCGCCGGTTCGGTCTTCCAGGCGTCTCGTGGCGAAGGCGGGGCATGGGAGGACGTTCTTCGCGACGCGGCCCTCGCCGTGTATCCGCCCCGTCCGGACGAAACGGCATTTCCCTATGCTCCGCACTGGGCCGTCGGCCGGGACTTCCTTCCCATCTTCGTTCCGGACGATGGCGCCGGTGGCCAAGAGGGGGACGTCGCTCGGTTCTGGAAGATAGACATCGACCCGATGCGTCTGTTCTCCGAATTGGGGCGGCACCTTTTCCGATGATTTCTCCTTTACCAAAGAATCGCACTCGCGACCAAAGAAACAGAACCCGTCCACCATGTTCGTTCCGTTCAAATCGCTTCTTTGCAAGCGTCTTGCATCCTTCGTGAAATACGTGCTTCACGCGGAAATGGATCCCGTTCTCGATGGGCTTTCCGCTCGAATCGACGCCCTCGACGAGGCTGCGAAGCGGACGGACGGATGCATGCGCCGGACGGTCGCGCTGGAAAGAAGCGTCCACGCCCTGGAATACGGAGTCAAAGGAGCCGTTCAAGGAAAGCTTCGCGGCGTCTATGAGAACATGGATTATGTGATTCGGATTCAACGGAACGAAACGCCGGCCCGCCGAGCGGTCTACACTTGCATCACGGGCGGCTACGACGTCCTCCCCCCGCCGGAATTCGTCGAGCCGTCCTGGCGCTGGGTCTGCTTTACGGACAATCCGGAGCTGCTCCGAATGGAACGATTCGGCGTCTGGACGATTTGCCCCCTTCGGTATTCCGGGTCGGACGATGTCCGGAACGCGCGGTGGCACAAGACGCATCCGCATCTGCTGTTTCCCGACTGCGAGGAAAGCCTTTGGATTGATTCGAGCTTCACGCTGCGAAGCGGGTGGATCTTCGAAGAAATCCGGAAACGAGACTCGAAGATCTTGATTCCGCTCCACTTTCACCGAGATTGCGTCTTCGATGAATGGGACGTGGTGCGGGAGAGCGGTCTTGACGACGAGGAGACGTTGGACCGGCAGCGCGCGTTTCTTGAGCAAAGGCGGATGCCTCGCCACTATGGGCTGAATGAGACCTGTCTTGTCTACCGCCGGCACATGGATCCCGAGGTCGTCGGAATGATGGAGGACTGGTGGATGCTTGTCCGGAATCTGTCCAAACGGGACCAGCTCTCCCTGTCCCTTGTTCTGTTCGAACACGGTGTTCGTCCGCGGGACATCGCTCTTCCGAACCTTCGGACGCGCCTTCGGGATTTCCAGTTTACCCGCCACGTTCCCGCCATTTCTCCTCGTGTCGACATCCCGGAGGACTATCGGTGGGAGGAACTATCCTTCCCGCATGAAATTGACCGTCTTGACGTCGGGCTTGACCGTTCGGTGATTGCGGGATGGGCTTTTCTTCCCGGGCATTCCTGTTCGACCGCCGTGGTGTCGAGGAACAATATCTTCTACTCTGATCTTCCCATCTCCACCATGCTTGATTCCAGCACGAAGGACACTCGGACGTTTCGCCCCTGCGCATTCAAGGCGAGCGCGATGCGAAGGCCGGACGTCCGGGCGGCATACGATCTACCGTCCGATGACGTCGGCTTCCACGTGGAGGCGGATGCGTACCTAGGGGTCTTCCGCCTCTGTCTGATCGACGATGGCGAAAAGAAGGTCTACTACACGGAATGCGATGGAGGACGCCGGTGAGTCGGAACGCGCCAAGCCGTTTTCTTCAGTCGTTTCGTTGCCGCGGCTGGCGGCAGTTTTTCGGAAGGGCTCTTCGTTGCCTTTTTTCTTGGACGGCCTGGCGCTGGCTCGTGAGTGGCTGCTGGCGGAATCCCGCTCTGAATCTCGTTTGGCTGTCGCCCTGGTTCGACCGGAAGTGGGTCGAAAGGCGCTATCCGGAATCGAAGGCGTATCCGAGGGGGGCGGTCGGCTTTGTCCTGGAACGCGGCGTGGACGGCTCCGTCCGCCCCGGCCCCGATTTCGATTCCGACGAATACCTGGCGCTCCACGTCGACCTGATCCGGGCCGGCGTCCACCCCCTCGTGGATTACGAGGGCGTCGGGCAGTTCAACCGGAAGGCCGTTTCGTTTCTTGAACTCGAGCCGCGTTTCCCGGAGGGCGCCGTCCCCCTCCGCGAATCCTTTCCCGCGAAACCGCCCGCGCGCCGGCGGACCGCAATCTTTGCGTCGTTCTCCCCCGACGGACGCATCCGCGAGCGGACGCTCTTTCTTCTCCGCGGCGTCGCGGCGGTCTCCGACAACGTCGTCTTTGTCTCGAGCGCCCCCCTGTTTCCGGACGAGGCCGGCAAGCTCCGCGGACTTGTCTCGGACATTCTGTGCGAACCCCATGGCGAATACGACTTCGGCTCCTGGAAGCGCGGCTGGAAGGTCGCGGAGTCGCGCGGTCTGCTCGTCGCGGACGCGGCGGACGAGCTCATCCTTTGCAACGACTCCTGCTTCGGCCCCGTCTTCCCCCTTGAAGAGTCGTTCGAGTCGATGCGCGGAAGGCCCTGCGACTTTTGGGGGCTCACGGTCAACGACGAGGGCGGCGCCGAGCACGTCCAGTCCTACTTCGTCGTGTTCCGCCGACGCGTCCTGGACGATCCATCGCTCGGCGAATTCCTCTCCGGCGTGCGGAGCCTGACGGGGCGAGGCAGCGCCATCGTCCACTACGAGACGCGGCTCACGGCGTTCCTGCACGGACGCGGCTTCTCCTACGATTCGCTCGTCCCTCGCTCGTTCCTCGAGGAGGCGGAGGACGGTTATCCGAATCCGATGCTGCGCCCTCTGGAGCTCATGCGGCGCTGGAGAATGCCGCTCGTCAAGGTCAAGGCGTTCGACGGCGAGATTCGCGAGGACCCGTATTCCGTCCTCGACGTTCTCCGCGCGGCCAATCCAGCGCTGGGCCGGCTCGTTTTCGTCCGCGAACGGCGGGGCGAATCGCTCCGGAGAAACCGGTTGGCGCGCCGTCTCCGCGAAACGCTGCCGTCAACCTGGCCTCGCAAGGCCGCCGCGATCCGTGCGCGGGCGGAGCGGGGCGATCCGATTCGCTGCACGTTCTTCGTCTCGGCCCCCGGCGCGTTTCCCGCACGCCCGCTCTTCGATGCGCTCTCCGCCGGGGCCGCGGGGCCCTTCCGCCCCGTCGCCTGCGTCGTTCCGGACCGTCGTGCAGCCGATCCGGAGGCCGTCGCGATGGCCTGCGCCGCCGATCTAGTCCGGACGATTCCCGCCGATCGTATCCTCTGTCCGCGCCCAAACGTCGACGGCGTCTGGCCCGATGTGCTGGGGGAGGCGGACGTTGCGGTCTATCCGGCCGAGCACGCCGCCTTTCCCTTCCCCTACCGTCCCCGCTGGGCCGTCGGGCGCGCCTTCCTTCCCGTCCTCGCCGCCCCGACGCCCGCGACGGAACTTCCCCCCGGAACGGACGACGCCATCCGGTTCTGGGCCGAGCTCCCGCCGGACGGCGGCGTTTCGGCGGCGAATCCCGCCGGAGCCCTCTCTTCCCTTGTCTCCCCATTTGAGGAAATGCCGGAAAACGGAAACCGAACATGAACCAAACAACCGAAGAAACATCCGCGCCCGCCGTCAGCGTGGTCGTCACGAGCTACAACTACGCGCATCTGATCCGCGAGACGTTGGACGCGATTGCCGCGCAGACCTTCCGGGGTTTTGAGGTCCTCGTCGTCGACAACGGCTCGACCGACGGCAGCCCGGACATCATTCGCGAGTACGCCGCTCGCGATCCGCGCTTCCGGCTCCTGCAGCATGAGGGAGCGGTCAACAAAGGGCTTCCCGCGAGCGTGAAGCTCGGCGTGGAGTCTGCCCGGGGCGAGTTCGTCGCGTTCTGCGAGGCGGACGACGTCTGGATGCCGGAGCATCTGGAGCGGTGCATGGATCTCGTCGCGAAGTCGGAGGGCGAGGCGAACTTCCTGATCACAGACCTGCAGCCCTTCGGTGACCCGGACCGCTGCCGGGACATCGAGGAGGGGCGCGCATTCCGGCGCGAGGCGCTCTCGGGCGAGCGCAACCGGATTACGCCGGAGCAGTTCCGACGCGTCAACTGGATATTCACGTTCTCCATCGTCATGGTCCGGCGCTCCGTCCTGCTCGGATGCGATTTTCTGTCCGTCCCGCGGCCGTCGAACCTCGACTGGTGGCTGTGGCGCCAGATCGCCCTGGAGAACGACGTCTGGGTCGTCCACGAGCGCCTGACGAGATGGCGGCTGCACAAGGCGTCCTTCACGATCCGCGACGACAACCCCGAGTCGATCGCGGGCGGCTACGACATGGCCGCGAAGATGGATCGGATGCTCGTCGAGCTCCATCCGGACACGACGAGGGACCTGCTCCCGTTTCTGCGGCCCGAGGACGACTTCCGCTGCGAGGGCGGTGCCCTTGTCCGAAAGGACGGTTCGCCTGCGTCCGCGCAGCCTTCGTTCTCCGTTGTGCTTCCGGAGAACGCTCCAACGGAGGCGCTGGCGAAGACGCGCGCCTCCCTTGATGCGCAGACCTACCGGAACTTCGAGACGATCTCCGACGAGGAGGCCGCGAAGAACGAATGGATTCTTCCGCTCGTTCCCGGCGACGCCTTGCGCGACCGCGCGCTGGAGGTCCTCGCCGCGCGGATTGCCCTGAATCCGCGCGCGGACGCCTTCTTCGGAACGGCCCTTTGCGTCGGGGCCGACCGGATTGTCGGTGGCCACACCGTGGTCGGAGGGTTTCTTCCCTGCGCCGACGGAATCCTCCGCGCCTTCGCGCCATCCGGAGCCTTCGCCGTTCGCCGCGATGGCTCCTCGAAGCCGCCGACCGCGCCGACGGAGCTCGCCTTCCTCGCCCGTCTCTGCGGCGCGGACCATCCCGTTTTCGTCGACCGAATCCTGCTTCTCTACGACGACGGTCCCGCCGGTCGCGATCCCGGCGCCGCGGCCCTGCGAAGCCTCTCGGAAGAGTTCTCGCGCGCCCGTCTCCCCGTCGTCGTCCGTCGCCGGTCCCTCCCGGAGGTTGCACGCTCGGCGTTCTCCTTCGTGTTCGGACTCCTCCGCCGGGACGGGTGGCGATTCTTCGTCAAGTGCGCGCGCTTCGCTTTCTCCCTGCGCGCCTGGCGCTGGCTCTTCCGCAAGATCGTCCCGGGAATCCCGGAATGCAGCATTTCAGAGAATCGTCATGGGGGCAATGCGGCGAAAGTCAGACGGTTCAATGTCGAAAACAGTCGTCGAATCGGGCAGTTTCCTTCGACGGCCCCGCGGACCATTCAGGAAAAACTGATGTGGCTCAACGTTTTCGATGTGCCCTGGTCCAAAAAGTACAACATGCCTCTAAAAAGCGTTTGTGCCGACAAGTTGCAGGTCAAGGCGTATGCGAAGGAGAAACTTGGAATCGACATCTGTTCAAAGACGTTTTGTGTATATGATCACATCGGCGACATCGACTGGAACGGTTTGCCGGATCAGTTTGTCCTCAAGACGAACCACAACTCCGGCGGAACCATAATCTGCCGCGACAAATCAAGGCTCAATATTCTCGATAGCATGGAAAAGCTTGGCAAGTGGTTGGGCGAGGACTTCTCCTTTAGAAACGGATTCGAGTCGCATTACCATTGGATCGACAGGAAGGCTTTCGCCGAGGAGCTTCTCCAGGACGTCGGGCAGGAGGAATCCCTCGTCGATTACAAGTTCTGGTGCTTCAACGGCAGTCCCGGCTTTTTCACTATCGGCGCCGGCGGCGGACATGGTCCGATCAACCACTACGATTTGCACGGAAATCTGTTGGACCTGTCAAGGAAAGACTATCCCAGGGACGTCAACAAGAAATGGGCGATGCCCGCGGGGCTGGACAAAATGGTCGAGTATTCAAAGGCTCTTTCGGAAGACTTCAAGTTCGTGCGGGTCGACTTCTATGAAGTCCGGGGAAAGGTGTACTTGGGAGAAATGACCTTTACACCCGGAGCCTTTAACTTCAGCTTCGAGGACGAAAACGACAATTTCAGAATCGGGCAGATGCTGTCCATCTAGACATATGAGGTTCGGACATCGTTTGTCTAATTCTCACATGCGTTCCACACTCCGCGCAGAACCCGTTCGGGATCCAGCTCGTAGTACAGGGGCAGTCTGACGAGGCAGTCCGCATAGCGAGCGCAATTGGGTAGGCTGCGTCCGTCGTGCCGGTCGCGATAGAACGGCGAATCGTGTAGAGCCAGATAGTGGAACACGCACTGGATCCCCTGCGCCTTCATGCGGGCGATGAAGTCCGTACGGCGAGCGAGATCCGGAAGGACAAGATAGAACATGTGGGCGTTGTTCGTCGCGTAGGCGGGGATGTGCGGCAGGGAGAAAAGGCCCTTCTTTGCGAACGGGACGAGTCCGGTGCGGTAGGCGTCCCAGATTTCGCGGCGTCGCACCTGGATGCGGTCGAGGTTCTCGAGCTGCGCCCAGAGGAAGGCGGCGACGATTTCGGACGGAAGGAAGGAGCTGCCCGTGTCGACCCAGCCGTACTTGTTGACCTCGCCGCGGAAGAACTCGGCGCGGTTGGTGCCCTTCTCCCAGATGATTTCGGCTCGGCGAACGAACCGGGGATCGTTCACGACCAGCATGCCCCCCTCGCCGGAGATGATGTTCTTCGTCTCGTGGAACGAAAAAGCCGCAAGATGGCCGATCGACCCAAGGGGGCGCCGGATGCCGTCCTTCCCCGTGTAGAACGAATCGACGGCCTGCGCGGCGTCCTCGACGACAAGAAGATTGTGCCGCCTCGCGATGTCCATGATCGCGTCCATGTCGCAGGCGACGCCGGCATAATGGACGCAGACAATGACTTTGGTGCGTGGTGTGACAAGCTTCTCGATTTCGGCGGAATCGATGTTCGGATTGTCCCTCATGCTGTCGCAGAATACGATTCTCGCCCCCTGCCTCACGAATGCAAGCGCGGACGACACGAAGGTGTAGCTTGGAACGATGATCTCGTCGCCAGGCCCCACGTCCGACAGGATGGCGGCCATCTCCAGCGCGTCTGTGCAGCTCGTGGTCAGTAGGCATTTCCGGAAGCCGTATCGGTCCTCAAGGAACGCCTGGCATTTCTTCGTGAAGATTCCATTCCCGGAAATCTTCCCGGATTCGACGGCCTGCCGGATGTAGTCCGTCTCTCGTCCCGTCATGAAGGGCTTGTTGAAAGGAATGGTCATTTCTCCACCTCGTTCCTCGAATGCGACTTTCGGGAGCATGGCGTCAGGACGCGGGCGGGGGCCCCGACATAGACCCCCGGTGCGGTTATGCTTTTGACAACGACTGCGCCCGCTCCGACCGTCACGCCATCGGCAATCCGGATGTCTTCCCTAACCACGCATCCGGCGCCCAGGAAGCAACGGCTTCCGACGCGGCACCTGCCGCAGATCGTGGCGCGAGGTCCGAAATAGGAATTGCTTCCGACGGCGGTGTCATGCGAGATGCTGCACCCGAGCGAGAGGAAGCAGTTTGCGCCGATCGTGACGTTCTGGTCGATCATCGTCCCCGTCAGCACGACGGCCCCCTC
>Ga0310691_10005668_pt1 | contig 13567 bp, 7 predicted proteins | sample 176DNAGHGlowgp2_FD_203887 | JGI IMG/M metagenome (GOLD analysis project Ga0310691, IMG submission 203887) | Sheep rumen microbial communities from Palmerston North, Manawatu-Wanganui, New Zealand - 1766 DNA GHGlow gp2 (v2) (version 2) | ecosystem: Host-associated > Mammals > Digestive system >... | reverse complement strand
GCGACTACGGCTCGTGCGTGAAGATAGCCATGATCATGGCCATGATAACCATGGCGTTCCGCTATGCCTACGAGCCCATCGTCTTCGCCAAGTCGAAGGATGCCGACAAGACGGAGTACTACGCTGCCGCCATGAAGTATTTCCTCATCTTCACACTGCTGGCATACCTCTGCGTGGTGGGATGGATGCCCCTGCTGCAATATATCTTAGGTGCCAACTACCGCGAGGGCTTGGGCGTGGTGCCTATCGTCATGGCAGCAGAAATCATGATGGGTGTCTACTTCAACCTGTCGTTCTGGTATAAGCTCATTGACAAGACCATCTATGGTGCCTGGTTCTCGCTGGCAGGTTGCCTGGTTCTCTTTGCCGTCAATATTTTCTTCATCCCCCAATACGGCTATTGGGCCTGTGCATGGGGTGGGGTAGCGGGCTACGGCACGGCTATGGTGCTGAGCTACATCGTAGGGCAGCAGAAGAACCCCATACCTTATCCCATGAAGGATATCTTCTGCTACGTGCTGTTGACGGCAGTCTTCTTCAGCATCATGCAACTCAGCAGCGATTGGCCTACCGTTGGGGCACTGGCCTTTAACACCTTGTTTATCGTCCTCTTTGTAGCATATATCATCTATCGGGACCTGCCACTGAAGAGCCTCCCCGTAATTGGAAAGTACTTTAGAAAATAGGATTAATAATGAAAAAACTACTGTTATCATTGGTCAGCCTGTGTGCATTAGGAGCGCACGCTGACGAAGGCATGTGGACATTGTATAACCTGCCCACCGCCATTTACCAACAGATGCAGCAAGAGGGTTTCCAGCTGCCTATGGAACAATTGTATCAGTCGGATAACGCCATCAAAAACAATGTTATCAATTTCAGTGGCTACTGTTCAGGTGTCGTCGTGTCGCCCAATGGACTGGTCTTCACCAACCACCACTGCGGCTTCGACGCTATCCGCCGCCACTCTACCGTAGAGCACGACTACATGCTCAATGGTTTTGTCGCCCAAAGCTATGAAGAGGAGTTGCCCAACGAGGACATCTTCGTCAGCTTCATGATTGAGCAGAAGGATGTCACCGACAAGATAGTACCGCAGCTGAAAGGTATGAGCATGGACCGTCAGGCAGAGTATGTAGACTCACTGGAGAATGCCTGGCAGAAAGAGATTCACCAGCAGGACTCTACCCTGCGTGTCGAGGTGAAGCCTTTCTATGAGGGTAATGCCTACTATATGACTACCTACCGCGACTTCTACGATGTGCGTCTGGTATTCACCGTTCCCAAGTCGATGGGTAAGTATGGTGGTGAGACCGACAACTGGATGTGGCCACGCCAGACCTGCGACTACTCCGTATTCCGCATCTACGCTGACCCAAAGACCAATGGTCCTGCCAAGTATTCTAAGGACAACGTGCCCTACCATCCCAACTCATGGGCTCCTGTATCACTGCAGGGCTATAAGCCTGGTGACTTCGCGATGATTATGGGTTATCCTGGCAGCACCAGCCGCTATCTTAGCAGCTATGGTATTCAAGAGCGCCGTGATGCTATCAATACCACGATGGTGCAGGCCCGTGGCGTCAAGCAGGAGATTATGTGGCGTCGTATGCTCAGCTCGGAGGCTATCCGCATTCAGTATGAGTCGAAGTATGCTCATAGCAGCAACTACTGGAAGAACTCCATCGGTATGAATAAATGTATCGATTCCATCGGACTCATCCAGCAAAAGCGACAGTTTGAGAATAAGATTCGCCAGTGGCAGGACAGCACCGGCTATCTGAAGGGTAAGCTCGATTTCGACAAGCTGGCAAAGCTCTACCAGCAGCGTTTCCAAAGTGTTCGTGCGCTCTACTATTGGAACGAGACATGGGGCCGCGAGTGCGACCAGCTGTCGGTGCGTGCCAAGAAAGTGCATAGCGGCATTGCCGTACAAGGGCCCACGGACAAGAAGAAAAAACAGTATGTCACCTTCGACGACAATAGCAAGGAGTGGGACCAGGAGACCGACCGCGAACTGCTGGCAGCCATGATGAAGAACTACCGCCAGCATGTCGACAAGAAATACCATATCGATGTCTTTAAGACTATTGACCGCGACTTCAAGGGCGACTACCGTGCCTATGTCGACTATGTCTACGACAAGTCTATGCTGATGAAGAGCGGTAAGAAGCTGTATATCAACAAGAAGAAGTTCGACAAAGACCCTGGCGTGGTCTACGGCCAGGACCTCATCGAGTTGCGCGCCACCCTGCGTGCCGACCTGCTGGCTATTGCCGACAGCATCGCCCAGCAGGAGCAGTGGCTCTGTGCCGCCAAGCTGCGCATGGAGCAGGATCTGCCCAACTACTCTGATGCCAACTTCACCATGCGTATGACCTACGGACAGGTTGGTGAATATCTGTTGGACGGCAAACCCTCAGGCTACTACACCACCGCCCGCTCGCTGTGGGACAAGATGCAGAAGGCCGACAAGAACGTAGAGTACTATGCTGAGCCTATCATGCACGAACTGCTCTCCAGCAATGACTTCGGTCCTTATGGCGACAAGGAAACGGGTACCATGCAGCTCTGCTTCCTCTCAAACAACGATATCACCGGTGGCAACTCCGGCTCGCCCATCTTCAACGGCAAGGGCGAACTGCTGGGTCTGGCCTTCGACGGCAACTGGGACTCGCTGTCCAGCGACATCTTCTTCGACCGTCAGCTGGCACGTACCATCAATGTCGACGTGCGCTATATGCTGTTCATGATGGACCGCTGGGGACATGCCGACAGACTGATTAAGGAGATTAACGCCAAATAAAATCGAGCGTTACTATAATTTCTTGAATAAAAATTTGCATTATTCAGACATAATGACTATCTTTGCTGCGATTTTTACTATTTAACAACAAACAATTATGAAAAAAATTCAGTCAATGATGCTTATGCTGCTGGTAGCAGTGATGGGCATGTGTGTGCAGTCTTGTGGTGATGATGATGACAACACTCCATCAGGCTATAACAGTGTAGCTTATGTAAGAGAAGATTTTAGCACTACATTGAAATTCCAGGGTAGAAATATGTCTGCATATGCCGATGCATCAGTTGTTGCCCAACTCTCACAAGATGACCAACTGGTTCTCGTTGCCTTCTTGTCTTCAATTAAGCAGGCTGATGCCAGTTTACAAGCACTGGTAGACGGTGGAACAATTCCTGCTGATGCCAAGGTGATCAGTACTTACAAGAAGTTTATTGAAGACTATCTCACAGAAAAGGGATTTGAAGGCATTATTAAGATTTCCAAAGTCAGGAACGGCAGCAGCTCTGAGATTGGTACTATCGAATTTACAAAATAAAACAGAATGACACAAAAAATCCTCCAAGCAGACACTTGGAGGATTTTTTTATTTCTTCTTACGAGGTTTGCGGATGGCCCAGCCCTCTTCGCTAAAGTCGGGGACCTCGCCCTTCAGTTTCTTGCTGTTAGGGGCCAGAAACTGCATCCAGTCTTCCTTCTTGTAGGTCTTTTGTTCCTTCGCAGCTTTCTTCCTCGGCTCTTTGGATTCCCTGGAATTTCTTGACTCCCGAGAATTTCTTGATTCCCGAGATGCTCTGGGACTACTGGGTTTGTCAGCCTTGCCACCCTCGTCGGCATCGTTGCAGCGCACGGTGCGCCCCTTATAGCGGATGCCCGTTAGCTGTATCATGACCTTCTTAGCATCCTTCTCGGGCACCTCGAAATAGGAGATGGTGTCCAGCAGGTCGATGTGTCCCACCTCTTGGCGACCGCCTACAAAGCGGTTCAGCGTCTGCATCAGCTCGCCAGGATAGAAGCCGTCCCTCTTACCCAGATTGATGAACAGTTTCTTGTAACCCTTGCTGGTAGGTGTCGGCTGCTTCCTACCGTGTCCTTCTTCTCTCTTACCTCTTCTTTCTTCCTTCTTGTTATTTACCTCCTCTATCTCCGGTGCATCGGCATAGTAAGACAAGAACTTGCCAAATTCCATGGACACGATTTTCTTGATGAGTTCCTCTTTGTCGATATACTCAAAATAGCGCTGGATATCTTGCATGAAGGGAGCTATCTCCTCGTCGTCGACATCAGTCTTTACAATCTGGTCCATCACCTTGTAGAGCTGCTTCTTGCATATCTCTTCTGCAGAGGGGATGGCACCCTGTTCGAACTGCTTGCCAATAACCTTCTCGATGTTGCGAATCTTGAACTTCTCACGACTATGGACAATACAGATGCTCGTACCTTTCTTACCGGCACGGCCCGTACGGCCAGAACGGTGCGTGTAGTTCTCGATATCGTCGGGCAATCCGAAGTTGATGACGTGTGTCAGGTCGTCGACGTCCAAACCACGAGCAGCCACATCAGTAGCTACCAACAGTTGTACCGTATGCTGGCGGAATTTCTGCATCGTCAGGTCGCGCTGCTGCTGGCTGAGGTCGCCATGCAGCGCCTCGGCATTATAGCCGTCCTTGATGAGTTTGTCTGCCACCTCCTGTGTTTCTATCTTCGTTCGACAGAAGATGATGGCGAAGATACGGGGATTGTAGTCGACGATGCGCTTCAATGCCAGGTACTTGTCCTTGGCATTCACCATATAATATATATGGTTTACGTGCTCGGCACCCTCGTTGCGGCTGCCCACCACTATCTCCTTATAGTCGTGCAGGTAGCCCTTGGCGATACGCTCTATCTCCTTACTCATGGTGGCAGAGAAGAGCAGCGTGTTACGGTCTTCGGGAATTCCCTCCAAGATGGCGTCGATGCTCTCCGTGAATCCCATGTTGAGCATCTCGTCGGCCTCGTCGAGTACGACATTATATACGTTGTCCAGCTTGGCGACGCCACGGTTCATCAGGTCGATGAGGCGACCGGGCGTAGCAACGATAATCTGGGCGCCCTTGCGCAGGGCACGAATCTGCTGTTCGATAGATGCACCGCCGTAGACGGCTTCTATATGGATGTCGTCCATATATTTTGAAAAGTCGCGCAAATCATCGGCAATCTGCAGGCACAGTTCGCGGGTAGGCGACAGGATGAGTGCCTGAGTGGTATTGTCTTTTGCGTCAATGCGCTGCAATACGGGAATGCCGAATGCTGCCGTCTTACCCGTACCCGTCTGGGCCAGGGCAATAACGTCGTTGCGGTTTCCTAACAAGTAAGGTATTACTTCCTCCTGTACAGGCATGGGCTGTACGAAGCCCATCTCTTCAATGGCTTTGCGAATCCCTTCGCTGACACCAAGTTCTTCAAATGTTTTCAAATGTTTTTATAAATATAAATAATGTTTATGCAAAGAACAGGTAACAGATGGCAATAGCAGCCAAGATACCTCCCAAGTCAGCCAGCAATCCACAGGTGACAGCGTGGCGCGTCTTCGAGACACCCACCGAACCAAAGTAGACAGCCAGGATATAGAAGGTGGTATCCGTAGAGCCCTGGAAGATGGACGACAGGCGACCTACAAACGAGTCGGCACCATAGGTTGTCATAGCATCCACCATCATACCACGGGCACCACTGCCCGACAACGGTTTCATCAGTGCGGTAGGCATGGCATCCACCCACTGGGCATCGACGCCACAGGCATCCACGCAGGCACGCAGTCCACCAATAAGCATATCCATAGCACCGCTGGCACGGAAAACGCCGATTCCAACGAGGATGGCCACCAGATAAGGAATGATACGAACTGCCGTGGTAAAGCCATCCTTGGCACCCTCAATGAAAGCATCGTAGACGTTTATCTTCTTACGAACGCCAGCCACGATAAATCCTGTGATGATGGTCATCAGCAGAATGTTGGCTACCGTTGTGCTCCAGCGGTTCATGGCCTCTGAGTCCATCTGCGAGAAGCCCCAGATGATGGCTGCCACCAGTGTGCAGGCACCGCCCAGCGTCAACAGCATGGTACGGTTCAGCAGGTTGATGCGCTGGAATAGGGAGGTGACGATGATACCCACCAAGGTAGAGAAGAACGTTGCCAGCAGGATGGGGATGAAGATATCAGTAGGCTGGGCGGCCCCCATCTGTGCACGATACACCATGATGCTGACGGGGATGAGTGTCAGTCCACTGGTGTTCAGCACCAGAAACATAATCATCGGGTTCGAGGCAGTATCCTTCTTGGTATTCAGTTCCTGCATCTGCTCCATGGCCTTCAGTCCTAAGGGGGTGGCGGCATTGTCGAGTCCCAGCATGTTGGCGGCAATATTCATAAAGATGCTGCCCGTCACGGGATGGCCTTTGGGAATATCTGGGAATAGTTTGGTGAATACCGGCGACAGCAGACGTGCCAGCACATTGACCACACCACCCTTCTCACCAACTTTCATCACACCCATCCATAGGGACAGTACACCAGTAAGTCCTAATGAAATCTCAAAGGCTGTCTTCGAGGATGAGAACGTTGAGTCCATCATAGCGGGAAAAACTTCATAGTCTCCCAACAATAACAATTTCCCCGCCGCAATGACAAATGCGACGAGGAAGAAAGCTACCCAGATATAATTCAGTACCATTTATTCTTTTACCACTTGACTATCTTACTATTGACAGGATGCTTGTACCAGTCAGGATTGCTGTCCATATCAACGCCCCACTTGCCGAACAGGTTGTAGGCATCGCTGATGTTCGTACGCTCCTTTGCCCAGAACCACTTACCTTGCTCATCACCCGTCACAACAACACGGAAAGGTGTCTCGCCAGGCTGTGGACCACCAATGGTAACTATCTGTCCGTCTCTTCTGACCACCTGGATACTGATATTCAGATCAGCAACAGACGTTCCGGCAGGTACGTTGACAGTACCCATCACAGCAATAGGCACACCGACAACAGTCTTGGTGTTAGCTCCGAATTCGCCGTAGCTATGCACCTCCTCGCCAATCTGAGTGTCGCCGCAGAATACTTTCTGCTGCAGTGTACCACCAATGGCGCAGAGCTCTACAGTAGACATGTTATTAGCATCAGGCACGCTGACACGCACTACCACGTCGTTGAAGTCGAAGTCATCGCTGGTTCCCAGGTCCTCAAAGGCGAAATAGACATACTGCTTAGGCTCAACCTTATTGCCGTTGCCACCATTGAAGCCAGGGTTACACTCGCTATGCTCAACCTGGTATTTAATGAACTCTGTCTTTTCAACAACAGCACCATCGCCGATACGATAGTAAGGCTGAGCACCAATCTCACCAGCTGCCTGCTGCTGAGCGTCCTTGTCAGAATAGCCCTGTGGGAAGTGGCTCTCGTCGTAAGCTACCACCAGCTGACCGAAGTAGTTGGCTACGAAGCCCTGATTCTCTACAGCACCGCTGACAATCTTCTTGGCATGGAAGACTGCCTTGTCACCCGTTTCAGGACCATATATTCCATAGAGATCCTTGGTAATCTTCATCGTAGCGGTCTCCGTCACCTCAAAGACAGACTTTGCACCCATAAAGATGTAACTGGGACCGTCAGCCTCAAAATACTTGGTGACGACACCACTGTTGCTGTCCATTTTGAAACCATTCTTGTCTGTGTCGCCAAGAGCTATTCTGAAGAGGTTCTTAACGGTCAGACGGCAGTTGTTGATGACGTCGTTGCTGCCGGCAGTATAATAGAAGTTGCCGGTGGTGTAGTGTCCGTTATTGACCCACGTATTGTTATTGCTATCGATGTCAGTGTTACCGCTGATGGTCATGGTAGCATTGTTCTGTACATGACTGCTACCTGCCGTATGCAAACGGGTGGCAGTAATGGTGCCGTCGTTGACGATAACCGAGTTGCTGTTCTCAGTAGACAACTCACCATTGACAGTTATCGTACTTGAATTGTACAGCACACTGGCATTGTTGATCTGCAGTTTGCCGGCTTCAATCGTTCCGTGGTTATAGAAATGCAGACCATTGTTGCCCACCAGTTCAGCACCGTTGGCGGTCTTCAGTGTTGCACCTTCAGCAATATAGAAGTTGCAACCACCCTGCAGGTCGCTTGCGCTTTTCTCTCCTAAAGTCAGCGTGGCACCACGTACCAAGAATACTTCCGTATTTTGAGCTACATAGAACTTACGATTAGTAAAGTCGCAATTACCTTTGATATACAGCGTGCCACCAGTGCTCTTTGAACCGTCCCAGCTACCCCAGATATTAACCTCCTTAGTCCATGAAGGATCTACATAGCTGGTGCCTGTGCCATAACCTGTCTGTCCTTGTCCTGCCACTTCTTCAAAACTCTTTACTCCTGCTGGTACGTTATCCAAGAACTTGCTGGCATCAGCATCTTCGGGGAAGTTGAAGATGGGATTGATGACACGACGTGGTGCGGCCAGACGAGCGCTGGCAGCAGAAGTATAGAAGGCTGCGGTAACCTTCGACTCGCTGGCGTCAAATGCCATATTGTCAATCATGTAGTTCTTCTCGTCAAGGATTGTGGCGAAAAGTGTCGTAGCATTCTGCGGACGTGCCACGGTGAATGTCTTTGTCTCACCCTTGTTAATGCTGCTAGTATACAGAGCAGCAACAACGGTTCCTTGAGCAGGGTCTGCGGCATAAATCTTCAGCGTACCAGTCTTAGCACTGGTCAGAGTAATCTGCGTACTGACTGCCGTGTTCCATGTCTGACGTGCATCAGCATCTTGCCCACCCAAGACAATCGTCTTGAAATTGGAAGAATACTGATCAGCTTCCTGTTTTACCTTGTCATTCGTTTGAAACCATGCATCATGTGAACATGATGTAAAAGCTATAACGGCTAATAGGCTTATTCCTTTCATTAAACTATCATTCATATGTCTAAATTCGTTTAAATGTACTATTATATACTCATTTTCGGGTGCAAAGTTAGTTATTATTTCGCTAAAAATCAAATTTTTAACTACTAAAATGTACTAGTTAGGATTTTTTTGCTTATCTTTGCAGCGAAATATCGATATTTTTTTAAATTTTTGTGCGCATGAAGAAGTGTTTTTGGATTGCACTGTCCTTTGCGTCGTTAGCAGTAACGTCATGCAAGGATGATGTCACTTTCGACCAGAAGACCTATGACGACATGATCAAAAAGGCCTTTGTCATTGAAAATGTTGACCCCAACCACCAGTGGGCCACTGTTGGCGTTGCCAATACAAACATCACAGTCAACACAGGTACAGGGGATAACTACAAAGTGAAAATTTATGACCAGAACCCTATCAGCTACGAAGGAACACTGAAGCTGCTGGGCGAGGGTCGTGTTGATGACGGCAATACGCTGGACATGAAGATCAGCTATCCCCTGGCTCAGGCCTATGCCTATGTCACACTGTTCGACTCTGAGAACTACATGTCTGTCTATCCGGCACTGATCAAGGACGGACTGCTGGAGGTTAATGTCAACAATGTGCAGAGCCATGAGGCTCGTCGCCATGCAGGCATTACACCGTCATGGAATTTCCGCGACATGCCTGCTGACGGCGACTTTGCCACTACGCTGCCTACTAATTACGTCACTGATACTAACGCAAACGGAGGTGGTCAGGGAGTTAACGTGGTAATCCAAAGCAGTTACATTGGCTATCTGAACTTATGGAATGCAGGTAGCAACATTTATTTCCCTGAAGGAAATTGGACTGTAGCAGGTCAGTATGTTGGTGCCAACTCGCATGTCTACCTGTTGCCAGGTGCCCATGTGACGTTTACGGGTGAATATAACCTGAACTCGTCCACTGCTACGATGCATATTGCTCAGGGTGCCACATTCAATGCAAACAGCATCAGTTACAACTTCCGTCTTTATAACCGTGGTGCCATCACCACAAAGAAGATGACACAATATGCTGCTGGTGCGCTTGTTAATGAGGGTACGGTGACTATCGAGCAGAATCTGCAGATTGCAAACAACATGTCAGAGGTAATCAACGCAGGCGTGTTGACTGCTGCCTCGATGAGTGTTGAAGGTTCTGGCCATTTCCTGAATTTGGGCACTATGACGCTCAGTGGCGAGACTACCGTCAACAGCAATGACTGTTCATGGGTTAATGATGGCACCTACACCACTGGCTCGTTTGTCTATACGGCTGGCAGTACGGATGTGATTAACAACTGTAAGCTGATTTGTACGGACAAGTTCCGCATCAATCTGGGTGACACTGACAAGAATAGTTTCCAACTCAATGGTGGCGCATCTGTTGTTACCAAGAATTTTGAGGCTGCTGGTCCTACTTTTATAAAGATGGGCAGCAACTCATTGTTTCAGGTGACGGGTACTGCCAAATTGTCTATCAACAAGGATGTCTATGGTATCTATGGTCCGACGAATGGTCCTGAGGCAGTCTTCCAGGCTAAGGCCATCGAGCGCCTTAACAGTTGGGAGACCAACCAGGGCTTCGCGGCCAACTATTTCGGCCACCTCTATGTTGCATGCAATAGTCACTTTGCTTTCGGCTATTCTGACAAGAGTGCTGCACAACAGGCTGCCGGCGAAGTAGGTGTTCAGCCCTATTATCGCCTGGATGCTGCGTCTGGTGCCAAGATGACCGGCTATAATGGTGCCAAGGCACAACTGTCTGATGCAGGTTGCGGTGCAGCCTATATAGGTACTCCCGATGAAGAAGAGCGCCCAGAAGCACCTCAGTCTTACCGTTACTGCTTCGAGGATAACTTCCCCGATGCCGGTGACTACGACTTCAATGACGCAGTGCTTACCGTTACCCCCAAGTTGGAGGATAAGACACTGACCGTTCAGGTAAGCCTGGATGCTGTGGGTGCCACCAAGACTCTTGCAGCAGCCATTCGCTTGGTTAGTGTCAAGAGCACTGACTTGGAGAGCTATACCGTTACAAAGGGGTTTGCTTCACCAGAAGGACAGGGTCTGGGCACCTATAATAACATAGATACTAACGACACATTCCTCGACGAGAACCATCCCACCAATGCTACCAGCAATATGGTTATCGTACTCTTCAAGGATGCCCATTGGGCCATCAACCCCAATAAGGCTGACGATGGTGGCGTACTGCGTTATTTCTGGAACACTGTGAAGCGTGACGATGGCTACGAGCACAAGTACTATACGGAACCAGCTACAGCTACCTATACCTTCGTGTTCAAGGATGCCGACAAGGCCAAGGACATGCTTGCCGAAAATCTCTACGACGTCTTTATCGTAGAGCCTTATGGTGGCGGTTTCTGGGAGGTGCATACCGTACAGAACGGCTTCAAGACAGTACAGGTACTCAATCCCACTAAGCCCGCAGGGTATGCCGAGGCGTATGGCAGCAATATGCCGTGGGCAATCGTTGTACCTGGCGACTTCAAGTATCCTAACGAGTGGCAGGTTATCGGCAAACGCGCAAGTGGAGCACTCACTGGTGCCTACCAGACTGCCGGACACTCCTTCGCAGAGTGGGCAGAAGATAGCGAGAAGGCTACCGACTGGTATCTACACCCCACTAAAGGATTATATTTCGAATAATACCGCTATAGAAAGAGGCCCCTCCCACATTGAGGGGTCTCTTTCTATATAATAAGGTGTAAAGATGTTCGGTTTCGGTTTGGTTCATGCAATAAATCAAGCGGAATGTCGTTATTAACTACGTGCTTAAGCAGAAAATAACGATATTTGTCTTGCTGTTGTTGTCAGCCACATGTGTTATGGCCCAACAAGAGCCATCCTTCGCTCACTACTGGGCGATGGAGCCGTCGTATAACCCTGCAGCTATTGGCAAGCAGTCGAAGCTGAACGTCACAGGAGCCTATGCCATGACGCTGACAGGTTTCGAGAATGCACCACGCACCATGCACTTTGCCGCCGACATGCCCCTTTATTTCTTGAACCACTACCATGGTGTGGGCCTGCAACTGGTGAACGACCAGATAGGACTGTTCTCACACCAGCGATTGGTGGCACAGTATGCTTATAAGCAGTCTCTGCTGGGTGGTATGCTGAGCATTGGTCTGCAGGGCGGCATTCTGAGTGAGAAGTTCAAGGGCAGCGGCCTTGACTTGGAGAACAGCAACGACCCGGCATTCAGCAAGACTGACGTCAATGGGGTAGCCATAGACCTGTCTGCCGGATTGTACTACACCCATGGTACGTGGTATGCCGGACTGTCCGTCCTACACGCTACGGCACCTTCCATAGAACTGGGTGACCGTTCCATTATCGACATTGCCAGAACATATTATTTAACGGCTGGATACAATATTCGGCTACGTCATCCGTTATTGTCAATACACCCCTCCGTGTTGGCACATACCGATGGTACCAGCCACCGCGTCAACGTGACGACACGTCTGAAGTACACGCATGAGCAGAAGATGATGTATGTCGGAGTGGGCTACAGCCCATCTAACTCCGTGACAGGATATATCGGCGGATTCTTCCACGGCATCATTATCGGCTATAGCTACGAGGTCTACACCTCGGTACTGAAGATTGGCAATGGCTCTCACGAGCTGTTTGTGGGTTACCAGACGGATCTGAACTTCCAAAAGAAGGGACGTAACCGCCATCAGAGTGTACGCATTCTTTAATTGAGAATAGATAATTGAGAATTGAGATATGAAAAAATTACTGAGTATAGCACTGAGCACCACCATGGTGATTCTGTTGTCTGGCTGCTTCGGCAGTAAGATGGCATCGTCAGCAGGTGGCGAAGTGACTGGTGTGAGCGGCCGTGCCTTCAGCGAACCCGCTCCTTACGGTATGACACTTATCAAGAGAGGTCATCTGCGCATGGGTATCGACAAGCAAGACTCCCTATGGGGCAAGCAGACTCCCGTACGCGACATCTCTGTCGAGGGTTTCTGGATGGACGAACGTGAGGTTACTAACTCCATGTATCGTCAGTTTGTCAACTATGTACGCGACAGTATTCTGCGTGAGCGCCTGGCTGACCCCGCCTATGGTGGTGACGAGACCTACAAGATTGAGGAAGACAAGAACGGCGACCCCGTAAAGCCCTACCTCAACTGGAAGAAGCCTCTGCCACGCAAGCCTAACGAGGACGAGCAGCGTGCCATTGAGAGCTTGTACGTCATTAATCCCGTAACAGGCGAGAAAATGCTGGACTGGCGCCAGATGAACTACCGCTACGAAATCTATGACTACACGGAAGCTGCCAAGCGCAAATACCGCACAACACATGCCGAGCGCGTGCTGAATACCGACATTCGCGAGAATCCCAACGAGCAGATATGGATTTCCAAGGACACAGCCTACATCAATGACGAAGGTCAGATAGTCCGCGAGACCATCAACCGCCAGTACACTGGTGCCTGGGACTTCCTCAACACCTATATCATTAATATCTATCCTGACACCACCTGCTGGGTCAACGACTTCCCCAATGCAGAGAACGAAAGCTACATGCGTTACTACTTCTCCAATGCTGCTTACAACGACTACCCTGTAGTTGGTGTGACATGGGAACAGGCCAACGCTTTCTGTGCCTGGCGCACAGAGTATCTGTTGCGCGGACTGGGAGCAGCAGCACGCTACGTACAGCGCTACCGTCTGCCGACAGAGGCTGAGTGGGAGTATGCTGCCCGCGGCAAGGACCAGAACGAGTTCCCGTGGGACAATCAGGACGTAGTCAGCGGCAATGGCTGC